>Ga0182030_10012944_pt1 | contig 16659 bp, 16 predicted proteins | sample 812S3MmetaG_FD_121299 | JGI IMG/M metagenome (GOLD analysis project Ga0182030, IMG submission 121299) | Permafrost microbial communities from Stordalen Mire, Sweden - 812S3M metaG (Illumina Assembly) | ecosystem: Environmental > Terrestrial > Soil > Wetlands > Permafrost | place: Sweden...
CGGCCAAGTAGATGAAAAACAAAGATAAAAGCATCATCGACTACATGCCTGGGGGACTAGGGGTCGTGGGTTCGAATCCCGCCACTCCGACCATTCGCAAAAATGCGAATTGCCAAATGGCGACGGGAGGCGGATTGTCGCCCCGCTCGCGTTCTGGATCGCGCGGGACGTCGGCCCCGCTCCTCTGCTAACAATCAGGGATGATACGATCTTTTCCTTTTCCCGCCTTGCCGCTATGGTCCGGCTGCTCAAAACTCCGAAAGCCGAGCAAGCATGACCAGAATCCGCATCAACGCTTCAGCATATGGAACGCCCGGTGAGGTCGTCGCCGTCGAGGATGGGCAGGTCGTGTGGTCCGGCCCCATCGAGGACATCGGCGAAGCCGGCCGCTTCGACGAATTGTTCTGTCATGATGACGACGAGGAGCGGCTCGTCATCCTCGCGCGCTCGGGCAATTTCGAATTGGCCGAAACGCCCAAAGAGTGACCGCGCTCGGCATGGTTGCGAACGCCGGCGAGTCCAGAGCATCTCTCAAAGAATCGGCCGGAGCAAGTTTCAGCGATAGCCGCAGACGTCTCCGGTGACCATGTCGATCAGATCGCCTGGGCCAGCGAATCCGCCGCGAATCTGCGCGCCGTTCGCTGGAACGCAATAGCGCGCCGGCCGGCTGTCATACCGCTCGCGCGGGCCCGAATTCCCCGAGTCGAATGAGGGACCATCGGCATAGGCCCACGATTGGGCCGCGCCGATGGCAAGGGTCAGGTCAGGCCGCCCGCACCGAGTTGAGGAAGGCGTTCACCTCGGCGCGAAGGCGAGTTGCCTGCTCGGTCAGGCCATTGGCCGAGGCCAGCATTTCGCTGGAGGCGGAAGAGGCGTTCTGTGCAGACCCCAGAACGCCCGAGATATTGTCGGCGACCTGCTGCGCGCCTTTGGACGCGTACTGAATGTTTTGCGCGATCTCCTGCGTCGCGTCGCCCTGCTGGCCGACGGAGGCGGCGATGGACATGGCGACGGAGTTGGCTTTTTCCGTCGTCCGCACAATCGAGGAAATATTGTCAGCGGCGCGGGCCGTGGTCGCCTGGATGTCGCCGATCTGGGCTGAGATGTCCGCCGTGGCCCTGGCGGTCTGTTCGGCGAGACTCTTGACCTCCTGCGCCACCACGGCGAAGCCGCGTCCGGCCTCGCCGGCGCGGGCGGCCTCGATCGTAGCGTTCAGCGCCAGCATATTGGTCTGTCCGGCGATGTCGTTGATCAGGCTGATGATGCCGCCGATCTTTTCGGCGGCGCGCGCGAGGTCGCGCATCTGGGCGTCGGTTTTTTCCGCCTGGGCCCCCGACTCCGCGGCGATTTCGCGCGATTGTCGAACCTGTTCGCTGATCTCCTTGACGGAATAGGATAATTCCTCCGTGGCGGACGCGACCGAGGCGATGTTGTTGGACGATGTTTCCGACACCTCGGCAACGGTCTTGGCCTGCGCCGCCGTCTCATTCGCCGAATCGCTCAGGATGCGCGCCGTCGCCTGGAACTCCTCGGCCGAACGCGACACGCCCGCGACGATGGACTGAACCGTGCGCTCGAATTGGTCGGCCATTTGCGCGGCCATGGCGCGGCGCTTCGCCTGCTCTCCGGCGCTGGCGCTGGCGCTTGCGGCCTCGAGTTCGCGCGTCCTGAGCATGTTCCGCTTGAACACGTCCAGCGTGCGCGCAAGCGCCCCGATTTCGTCACCGCGTTCCGCGCCCCGCACCGTGACATTTAGATCGCCCTGCGCCAATTGCTCTACAGCGCCCGACGCGCCCTTTAGGGGTATGACGAGACCGAAAATCAAGGCCAGACTCATGGCGGCGCCAACCAGCACGCCAAATCCGGTGCCAATGAAAAGAACAAGGCGGCTGAAACGATAGATCGATTCTTCGGCGTCGGCCGACATGGAACCTTCCTGGGCGTGGAAGGTGATGTCTTTGGCGAGAACTTCGGAAAGCGCCGCTCGCGAGGCTTCGTCGCCATTGTTGAATGCGTTCATCGCGCCTGTCATGTTGCCGCTGCGGGCTATATCGAGCGTATCGAGCGCCGATTGCCGGAAGATCGGCCATTGCTTTACGAATTCGGCCATCAGGGACTCGTCGTCCGTGGTGTGGGTGATCAGCGGCTTGTACGAATCGTAAGCGGCGTCCACTGCCGCCGCAGCAGCAGCCATCATGTCATCGACGCTTTCCGCATTGGTGTTGGTGGAGATCGCCAGCATGGAATTGGCTTCGGCGAGTCGGAACTGGTTCACTTCGGCGCGCAGATGCCCGATCTTGGTCGCGGAAGGAAGCCAATTGTCGCGGACGTCGGCGGCCTCGCGGGCCATATTGGACATTTGCGCGATCGCCACCAGGCCAAGCGCCAGCAGGGCGACGATGAGGCTGGCGAATGCCGCCAGAATTTTAGCTCTTATACTCAGATCTCGCCAAATATTCATTTTACCGGTCCGCCCATGCAAGTGCTGGAGCGGAACTTATCAATTGTAGGTTGTGTAGACCTTGCGTTCCCAGACCACTTTCATCGTGACGCGTCACAATCCCTGAACGCCCGTTTTTCGACGGGCTTGCTCTGAATCGCGTGACCGACTGGGCGCCTCCGCTTTCGAGCCGAGGCGCCTTCATCCCGTCAGCCGATAATGTGCTTTTCGATCTCCCAGACCGGCATTTTGGTGAAATCCTTGTCGATTTCGGCGATGACCTTGCCCTTGACGTCGGCGTGCAGGGCGCGACGGATTTCCGCCAGCGTCCGGGCCGGCGCGGCGATCACCAGCGCGGAGGCCGCGCGCTCGCGGAACACGCTCTCCAGCGCCTCGGCGGCGCGGTGGGCGAAGCGGCTCTCCTCGAGAACATGCCAGTCGGTCGACTCGACCGCGCTGCGGCTGTGGGAATGGGCGCCGGCGAAGGCGCGTCCGGGCCTGTCCGAGCCCTGCTCATGGGTGGGAGGGTTTTTTTCGTCGGTGAAAACGCTGACCGTGACGAAATTGGCGAATTTCTCGTCGCCTTCGTTGCGGAGGAAAAGCGCCTTGCGGCCGTCGCCGACGAAAACGAAGGCATCATGCGGAACTGCGAGCTTGTTCACGGCAGAACTCCTGTTGGGCGGACGGCGTCCTGCGCCGTCGCGGGTTCTGGAGCGGCGCGTCCCCGCGCGCTCCGGGCCGGCGCATCCGCGCCTTGCCCCTTCCTTCAACCTCCTCTGTCTTGAAAAGATAAGGCGCGGCTCCCGGCGGCGCCATGATGCGTGTCAAGGAAATGACGCGCCAGACACAGGCGGCGCCTCAGCCAGAAACGGCGGCGCGGTTTTTCCGGTCGAGCGTCGGCGTCGTACCGGCGACGAGCCTTGTGGCGACGAAAATGAGGGCGAGCGTAGCCCCATAGGCGAGAACCTGCATTCCCGAGGGCTGGTCGACATAGCCGAAAAGCGTGTGCAGCACGCGGCCGATCAGGCTGTCGTCGGGGAGGATATTCGATGTGTCCCACAAAGTTTGCGAAAGGGCGGTGGCGATTCCGGCCTGTTGCAGGAAGACGACGGCTTGCGCCGCCATGCCAGCCGCAAGAAAAGTGATGAGCGTGGTCGTGACGGAAAAGAGATGGCGGGCCGGAATTTTCACCAGGCCAAAAAACATGAATGCGGAAAGCGCCGCGCCAAGCGCGAGGCCGAGCAATCCGCCGAGCAGCAGAGCGCCGAAGCCGGCTGTGCCCGTAGCGACAATGCCATAAAGGAAAAGTACGACTTCCGACCCTTCGCGCAGCACAGCCACAGCGACGACGATCGCCAGCGCCGTCAGCGATTTCGAGCCTTCGGCCACCGCCTGTCCCGCTTTGCGCAAGCTCTCCGTCATTTCGCGGCCGTGGCTCGCCATCCAGATATTGTGCCAGGCGAGCATAACGACGGCGAGGCCAAGGACGCCGGCGTTGAACAGTTCCTGCCCGACGCCCGCCACCGCATTGGCCAGCGCGCCGGCAAAAATCGCGAGAAGCGAGGCGCCCAGCAACCCAGCCGCTATGCCGCCACAAACGTAAAATCCGCGGCGCGGCACGCCCAGCGTCACGGCGAGGACGATGCCGACGATGAGGCCGGCTTCGATCACTTCACGGAAAACAATGATGAGCGCTCCCAGCATTTTAAGTTCCTATTCGACGATGAGGTCGCCTTCGGTGGTGTCTTGATGGAAATCGTCAAAGAAATGATAGCGCCCCGGATTAAGGGCGCGGATCTGCATCGAGATCGTGCCGCCGGGCGCCACGACCTTTTCGACGCGCATGGTCTTGCTTTCGAATTCCGACGCTGTGGAATCCAGATTTTTCACGACGATGGTGAAAGGCTGGTTGGCCGGCGCATGCGGCTGCGATGGCGAGAACTGATGATCCTTGATGGTGATTTGCACGGTTTCCGCCATGGCCGGGCCTGCCAGAAGCAGCGGCAGGGCGAGGGCGGCGGCGAGGCGTCTGGTTTCATGCATCGTGTTGATCCTTGATTTTAAAGGATTGGCCTCAGAATTCGAATCCCATTTTCAGATTGGCGTGTTGGCGTTCGAAGTTGGTCAGGTCGAGCCGTCCGGGATCGCCCGACGCATGCCCCGCGATCTCCATCGACCAGGCGGCGGACAGGAAGACTTTCGGGTTGAACTGGATATGCAGGGTCGGGCCCGCATAGAGCGCGGCGCCGCTGAAGGCGTTGAGGCCGAATCCATCATAGGCGCGATAATATTCTACTTCTCCGCCCATCGTCACCTTCGGCGCGACGCGATAGGCCAGGGCGGCGGTCGCGCCATAGCTTGAGGCGCGGCTCCAGCCGGAATCCCCGATGGCGCGGTCATATTCGGGCGCATAGATCAGGTTGACGGCGGCGTAGAGCATGTTGGGCATCAGTTCGGTGTCGACGGCAAGCTTGGTCGTGAAGCTGAAATTGGCGGAATGGGCGCCGCTTGTGCCGTCGATGCGGTCCCATTCCGGCTGGACCGACAGGGAAAGGCCAAAGGGATTGCCGGGGCCGCGTCCGACGACCAGCCATTTCGGCGTCCATGATAATCCGCTGAAGGTCGTCTGTGCTCGATTGTCGAGCCCTTGCACGCCGAACATTTGTTGCGACATCGCATGGGCGCTGAGTTCATAACCCCAATATTGCGAAGGGACTTGCTCCCATTCGAATTCCTGCTCGGTCGAATTGTAGCGCCCTCCACGCTTCTGGAAGGCGGCGGTTGTTTCGAGCTCGATTTCCTTCTCGCCCTCCGCGCCAATGTCGGTTCCGTCGGTGAAGCCGAACAAATATTTGGTCTCGAGTTCGTAAAAGCGGTCGGGCTTGGCCTCTTGCGCCCGGACGGCCGCCGGGGCCGCAACCGCGAGCAAGAGCGCGACCAGACAGTTCGGGAGCAGGAGTCGGGGCGGGGCTGCGAAGTGCATTTGTCCTCGGCTTGGCGCGCAATCGCGAGCGGTTTGAATGATCGACGATCAATTTATGGCCGCGCCGAGGACAGGCGGCAATTCGATTGCCGCATTTTAGAATAATTTCAAACTAGGGCGCCGCCGCGCCCAAGGGGCCAAGCCGCCGCCGCACCACGGGGTCGTCGAGCAGATTTGCGGCGTCGCCGTCGAGCCTGTGCCGCCAGTTCGGCTTCTCATTGGTCGTGCCGGGGACGTTCGGCTGGACCTCGCTGGCCAGCGCGTCCTCGATGGCGACGATCTTCAATGCGCAGGGGGTTTGCGCCACATAGGCGATCGCGGCGTCGACTGCCGGCCAGCAATCCCAGTCCGCCGGTCGGTCGCCTTGCGCGCCGCCGGCTTCGCCCAGGGATCGCCACAGGACAGCGCGATCCTGTTCGCGCGCCGCCCGCGCGTCCTCCGAGGCGTCGAGCAGGTCGGCGCCCTTCCACCACCCAGCCGTGGCGATCATGTCATGCGTCGTGGTCAGGGCGGCCGCATCAAACGACCAGTCGCGCGGCGGGACATAGGACTCGTCGGAGCGCTCGAAGCGCAGCACCCGCATGCCATAGACTCCTTCGCCCGCCAGAAAGTCGCGAAAGCCCCAAGGAGTCGTGCCGAGGTCCTCGCCGATGACAATGGCTCTGTGCCGCCAGGATTCCAGGGCCATCAGGCGGTACAGGTCCTCCCGGGGGAAGGCGACATAGGCGCCTTCGAGCGAACCGCGTCCTTCCGGGATCAGCCAGAGGCGGCTCAAGCCCATGACGTGATCGATGCGCAGCCCGCCCGCATGGCGCAGGCTGGCGCGCAGGGTCTCGATGAAGGATGAAAAGCCTGTATCACCAAGGTTTTTGGGCGACAGCGCCGCAAGACCCCAGTTCTGGCCCTCGGCGGCGTAATAATCGGGCGGGGCGCCGATCGACAGGCTGGTGAGCAATTGGTCGGGCCGCGACCAGCCGTGGCTGCCGTCGGCGACCGTGCCAATGGCGAGATCGGCGACGAGTCCGACCTTCATCCCGGCGTTGCGACACGCTTTTTGCGCGGCGGAAAAAGATTTTTCGGTCAGCCATTGCAGGAAAATCTGAAAATCGACGTCGTTGCGATGTTTTTCCGCGAAGCCGGCGACCTCGCTGCCCCGGGGATCGCGGAGCGCGGGCGACCAGTCGCGCCAGCGCCAAATCTTCTGCTCGCGCCAAATTTTTTGATGCAGCGCTTCGAAGACTGCGTGGTCGCGCAGCAGGGCCGGGGCGTTGCGTCCGTAGGCCTCGCATTCGCCGGCATGGTCCGAAGCGCGGAAAAGTTCGAAAAGCTTGCGCAGGAAGGCGAAACGCGCCCCGGCCGCCGCCGGCCAGTCGATCAGGCGCGCAGCTGTCAGCCGTGTCATCTCCGCCTGTTGTCCCGAGGCTTCGATCGCCTGCGCGATCAGTTCCGGCGGCAGCGCGTCGGCGGGATTGGCGTGCAGCGGATTGAAGAACAGGCGCGTCGACGGCGAATAGGGGCTGAAGCGGCTGGGATCGGCGCCGAACAGCGCATGCACCGGGCTGATGGCCAGGCAATCGGCGCCAAGCCCAGCCGCCGCGCGGCCGAGCGCCGCGACGCCTGCAAAATTGCCGATGCCGCCATCGTCCGGTGTCCGCAGGGAATAGACCTGCGCGGCCAGGCCGAAGCCCGCGCCGCCCTTCAGGTCCGTGAAGGTCACGCAGCGCTTGGGCGCGACCGCGACGGTGACGTCGCCATCGGCAAGATGCGCGACATGATAGCCGGGCGCGTCGAAAGCCGGCAGCAGCACCGCGTCCGCGAGCGTTTCGAGCGGGGCCAGGTCTTGCCTCGCGCCGCCTTCCAGGGTCGCGGCGATTTTCCCGCCGGGCTTTCCGTTGGACAGGCGGACGGGCTCGCCGACACGGGCGGTGACGACAGGGCGATGTTTCGGGCCGCCGGCGTCCAGCGCGGCGAGCGAATGGTGGACGTCCGCCCCATTGCCCGAGGGCAAGCCGAGCGCGGCGAGGATTTCGCGCAAAGTGTCGATGGATACGGCGCGATTTCCGCCCGCCTGATCCCGCCAATAGGGTGAAACGCCCGCCTGTTCCGCCAATCGCCGGAGGTGATCATCGCTCATGCCGCGCCAGTTCCTTCCCATTCCGAAGGGGCGGAGAATGTCACAGATTCAAGCAATGGTCAGCCTTGGCGGACCAGCGTTCGGCGGGAAGGTTGGCGCTGCGCGGAGGCTAAGGCGCCGGGGGAAGACCTCGTCCCATTCCGGAAATTCGCGCGGAGAATTCCGCGGATAGGGGCAGGCGGGCAACAAAACGGGCTGAAAGGGAATGGTTGGACGAGGACAGCTCAACCCGATGATCGCGGCCGCCGTGCATTTTGAATCCGCAGGCGGCTTGGCTCATAAAACCATTGCACAATTAATATGTTCTTGCTTGCTATGTTTGTTCAATGTCTTGATGTTTTTAACATTTGACCTGGCCCGGAGGCGGCAGTAATTCCCATCTGCATCCAAATCAGAAGGGTCTATTTTTTCATTTGTGCCAATAATTATCTTGCCGCCATGCTTCTTGATTTGGCTGGATGTCGCCTTCTGAGCCGAATAGACCCAGGTTCCAGATCCAGCATCCCAAAGCTTGAAATTATAGACATTCACCATAAAATACTCCTCCCGTCGCCCGACGTCTCTGCGGCGGTCTTGTTATGTAAGCTCATCAGCTCGCTCCGTCGTTGACACAACGCAAAAAATGAGACGGCAGGAGATAATTTATGATTTACTTTATTTGAAATTACATCAAGCATCGCTGCGCAATAACTCATTTATATACCGTCAAATAGCAAGCATAAGTGGCCAATTCAAGCCGAAATCTAGGCAATGCTCGCTTCAATAGCGTGGAATTTACAATCCGGGAAAGGATCGATGATGGGCGCCCAAATTATCATTCCGCTGCTCAAAATTTGACGTTTACTGTTTGAAATACGACAATTACCTTAGGTGCAGATGAAGTTAGGAAGAGCAATGTAGAAATAGCGTGCGTAATGCCTGGAATATAAGCAAACACGTGAGGTACGCCGGTTAACGGTGGAGCATCGCAATGAATATGTTCGCTTCCGCGCCCATCAAGGTCGTTTATCCCTCCGCTTACAGAGAAATCGCGCTCTCTGGCGTTTACGAGATTTCTAAGGTTCTAGCCGCGCAACAGCCCCTCGAAAAGACGATAGCGCACGTCATAGCGATCCTCACGTCGTTCATGCAATCGCGTCGAGGCATGATTTTGATGCTTGATGCTGCTGGTGAGCCTGAAGTCGTGGCTGCGGGGGGCGAACATGCCGATCGACCTTTGAAGTCGAAATCCTTGGTTCCGCAAAAAATCATCGATCAAATCGTGGTCTCCGGCGCTCCTCTCGTCGTCGACACAATCGCCGAGCACAGGCTTTTCACAGGTTCCGCATATCTCCACTTAGCGCCGCCGGGGGTCAAAACCAGTTTCATCGCTTTGCCGATCAAAGTTGGCGACAAGGTGAAAGGCGTCTTGTCGATGGATCGCGAATGGGACGGAAAGATGGAACTCCGGCTCGACGACGATCTCAGGTTCTTGATTGTCATCGCCAATATGGTCGGCCAGGCGATGCGCATGCAGAATTTGGTTGTGAGAGACCGCGACCGTCACATTTCGCAAGCGCCCAGGCTGGAAGCGCAACGGGCCGACGCGCGCGAGATCACGCGGTCGGCGGCCGGGGCGCCTCGTACAGCTTCCGCCATGGAAGATGGCATCGTTGGCGAGAGTGCCGTGATGCGAAATCTGCTCAATCAGGTTGCCGTGGCCGGTCGATCGAACGCGACCGTGATGCTGCGAGGGGAAACCGGCACGGGCAAGGAATTGTTCGCCCGCGCCATTCACGACCATTCGCCCCGCGCCAAGTGTTCGTTCGTCAAGGTGAATTGCGCGGCCTTGCCGGAAAGCGTGATCGAGTCGGAATTGTTCGGTCACGAGAAAGGCGCCTTTACTGGCGCAATCGGTCAGCGGCTTGGACGCTTCGAACTCGCCGACAAGGGCACCCTGTTCCTCGACGAGATAGGCGAAATTTCGTCTTCGTTCCAGGCCAAGCTGTTGCGCGTGCTGCAGGAAGGCGAGTTCGAGCGGGTTGGTGGAGCCAAGACTTTGAAGGTCGACGTTCGCATTGTCTGCGCGACGAATCGCGACCTCGAAGACGCCGTCGCCAAAGGATTGTTTCGCGCCGACCTCTACTACCGCGTCAATGTCGTGACGCTGGTCTTGCCTCCGTTGCGTGAACGTCCTGGGGACATTCCGGATCTGGCCGAGCTTTTCCTCGAGCGCTTCAGTTCGGAAAATGTCAGACAGATGCAGTTTTCCAAATCCGCCATCGACGTCATCTCGGGCTGTGCTTTTCCCGGCAATGTCCGCGAGCTTGAAAACTGCGTGCGGCGCACGGCGGCGCTCGCAGACGACGACCTCATCGTGGCCGGCGACTTTGCCTGCCAACAAGACGGCTGTCTATCGTCGACCTTGTGGCGAGGGGAGTCTGCTTCCATGGTTGGCGAGCCGCCGGACTTGGAGGTTGCGCCGCCGCTGCCGCCTTTGTCCGAACCCGAGCCGACCCGAGTCGTGGAGGCGCCGAAGGCTGGCCCCCATTGCCCGCTGCCGGATTCGTGCCCTGTCAGTCATCCTTGTGAATATGAGCGGGACAAACTGATCGCGGCCATGCAACGCACCGGCGGCGTGCAAGCCAAAGCCGCGCGCCTGCTCGGCTTGACGCCGCGACAAATTGGCTATGCCCTGCGCAAGCATGGCATAGCCCTCTCACCGTTCAAATAGCGCTCACGGCGCAGCCAATCATGCCGCTCCAGGCCTGCGTTTCAATCCGAAGCGTTTCGCGGGGCGATGACTTCAATCATGCACCCATATTGATCGTTTTGGAAAATGACTTGCAGCATTTCCACGGCGCCCCTGAGATCAAGGAGAAATGAGCGGGCGGCGGGCTCGTTCAAGGCGAAGACAATCTCCGGAGTAATGGCCAGGACGGGGTCGAAGGCGATCCAGCCAACGCGTCTGGCGTGGCCGTCGTCGAGTTGGATTTGCCGCATTTCCTCATATTTGAGGCCGACAAGCATGAGAATGTCATGCACGTCGTCGATCACCTGTGTGTCCAGGAGCGGACCAGGAACCAGCTGATCGCTTTCGATCGCGCCGATGAAACTGGCCACGCGATGAACAAGAGCCTCTTGTTCTGGCGTTTGGCCGCGATCGTCTTGGAGATAAGAATAGAAAGTCGCCACACGCATCTCCCGATGGTGAAAGACGCCGGGCAATGCGCCGAAACGCTGCCGAGGACTAGCCCGCGTTCGGTGAATATCCATTCACCGAACGTGCGCTAGATTTTTGTTTTGACGCATTTTCTTCACGCGAACCGGCATCCACTTCGCTCGAATATGCTCTAATCGACAGGCATGGACAGGCCTGCCTCATGCGCCGCGATCCACCTTTTCAGCTCGGCGACATGGTCGGCTTCTTCAGCGGCGAATTCCGCCGCGAACCGTTTGACTTCCGGGTCGTCCGTGGTGTCGAGGATCGATTTGTAATAGTCGCGGCCGGCGGTCTCTGCCGCCAGGGCGATTTGCAAGGCTTCGGCGCGTCCAAGCAAAGGATCCGCGCCCCAGATCGCCGCGCTTTCCGGGCTTTCGAGATCCGGCCACACCATATCCCATGGCTGGAGTTGCGGCATTTCGCGGTAGGCGGACCTCGCCCGCGCATCGGCAAGGTGCATTCGCGAATAATTGGCAAGCTGGCGAAAGAGTTGGGCCACTTCCTTGTTGCCACTACTTTCCATCGCGTCGGCAAGCTCGCCAAAACGCGTCGCCGCCTCAGTCTCGAGATGAATGGAATAGGCGAGAAATTCCTCGACCGTCAGCATGGGAGCCTCTCCAGCACCATTTTGAAAATGGGCGTTCTGGTTTACTGAGTATTCAGGTATGCGACACGCGATGGAAGCGCGAGAGCTCCCCACCGCGGAAGCGGCGGTGGGGTCCGTTTCATCCGAGACGATCAGATCTCGTGCTTGGTCGCCAGCCATTCCTCGCGGACGATCCAGGCCTCGAGAATTTTGACATGTTCGGCCTCTTCCTTGACGAACTCCTTGGCCATGGCGATGACATCGTCGAGCTTTGAAGTGCTGGCGACGCTGTAATAGAATTCATAGCCGCGCCTTTCGCCGATAAGAGCCGCGCGCAGGGCGTCGAGACGCGAAATATCCGCGTCGCTGGCGTAAAGCGAGGTGCGCTCCGGCGTCGCATGCTCCGGCCAGACATAATCCGGCGGGATAAATACGGTGAGGTCGCGGTGTTGCGCGCGCTTCTGGGCTTCCTTGAAATGAAGGCGCGAGTAACCTGCGAGCTGGCGGAACAATTTGCCGACCTCGGCATTTCCGCAAGCCTCCATGCCTGCGGCCAGGCCATCGAAATGGACTGCGGCGTCCTCCTCCACCTTAAGGGCGTGAGCAAGGAAATGATCGACGGAATGGATTTCGAAACTGCTGCCCTTGTAGATCTTGGCCGCGCTTGAAAGATGCGGCGGCTGCGCCGGCACGGTTTCGTCACCTACAAAATTGACTTGGATGTCCTCGTTGCGCACGAAGCATTGGCAGGCCAGCCGATGGCGCGGCGGGATGTCATTGACCTCGGCCTGGACGATTTCTTCCTTTGTAATCTTGCCGAGCTGCCGCAAGCCTTCCTTTTCCTTTTCGGTCAAGGCGACGCCGTAAGGCCGCTTGGTGCTGAGGATCTTGACTTCCACGAGGCAGGAGCCGCATTCGCCGTCCTGGCAATCGAAGGGGATCGGTATCTTGTTGGCCTTGGCGACGGCGAGAATGGTGCCACGATCGCCGGCGACGGCATAGACCGTAACGTCACGCGCCAGGGATGGCGAAGAAAATGTCACATTGGCCATAAACTTTTCTCTCGGCTTGAGTAGCGGAATCGCTTCTGCCGACTGTCAGCAAAAGTTGTTCCAGCAATGATCTCAATATAAAATCTTTAAAAGCGAAGCTCACACGCCAAAAGACGAACAAAAATTGTCTGATTATACAAACTTGATGCGGTGAATACAAATATGTTATGTGACATACAATTTTCGAACAAAAAATGTCTGGAAGTGTAAGTAGCGACCGAAACCTAGAGCAGCGTGCGAAAAAGCGGCTGCCGGTTTTTCGCAAAAAAACGCCGCGTTTAGCTCTCGTCAAGAATGGCAATTGCATCGGGCGTTCCTTTGGAATCGCCCATAGTCTCCATGCATCGCGCCAGACGGGCGGAACGCGCATTGTTGCGATTCGCCGACTCTCAACTGCATTCAAAGCGACGTGATGTCAGGCGCGCTGCGCCAATCAGCTCAGCTCGCCGATATGTTTCTGCGCGTAAAGCGGCAGGCCGATCTGGTTGATCAGTTCGAGCTGGGTTTCCAAAAAATCTATGTGCTCTTCTTCGTCATGCGCGAGCTCCTCGAACAGGTTCTTGCTGACCCGGTCGTTAACGCCGACGCTGAAGGCTGCTGCTTCGAGATAGAGTGAGCGCGCCGTCAGTTCCGAGGCGAGGTCGAGTTCGATGATTTCCTGCACGGTCTCGCCGATGGTCAGGGCGTTCAGCTCTTGCATGTTGGGGAAGCCGTCGAGGAAGAGGATGCGCGCCGTGAACTTGTCGGCGTGGGTCATTTCCTCAATGGATTCCTCGCGCCATTTCTTGGCGAGGCCCTTGTAGCCCCAATTGTCGAGGATGCGGAAATGCAGCCAATATTGGCTGACGGCGGTGAGCTCGCTGCGCAGGCCCCTGTTAAGGAATTCAATGACTCGTGCATCGCCGCGCATAAATCAGTCTCCCGAGTTCACGCTCCCGCCCTCAAGCAACGGAAGCCGCAGAAAGTCGTTCCGTGCCAGAAGCATATATTCATTCGGCGGCGGCGGCCAGTTGGTTGGGATACGGCGACGCAGCCAACAGTTCGCGTTCGAAAAGCGCCTGGATGTTGCGCACACAGCGGCCGCATTTCGGCGTGCGGCCGAGGCCGCGAAACACGTCACGCGCCCTGTCCGCCTGCGCGCCGCAGGGTTTGACGCAAGCCCTGACGTCGCGGTCTGAAATGAGGTTGCATGAACAAAGGATCATCGCAGCGAAAGACTCCATCTCCATCCGAACCACAGAGGCACAACCTCTGGGTTGCAGTAAAGCCGCAAAGCCCCAGATGGGAAAGCTCCATGGCTTCAATTGGATCGTTTCTAAACTGCGAGCGCATATTCCCAAAAAGTGTGCGCGGTTTTTGGATCAGAATATGCGCCAAATTGAACGCTCGGGCCTGTTCGGTGAACCAGTGTTCACCGAAAAGGCCCGAGGGAAGAAAAGGCCGGTCCGCGAGGGGAGCGCGGACCGGCAAGGTGTCCCAAACTAGCTAGTTGAAGATCGCCAGGGCCTTGCTGAAGGTCTGCCAGACGCCCCAGGCGAGCGGCACGCCGACCGCCAGCCACGCGAGTACGGTGCGTGCGTCGAGGCCGCCGCCGCCAATGCCATGGGCGCCCACCGGGCCGGACGGCAGGGAATGCGCCGCCGCATAGGCTTCCGATTCCTTTTCCGGGATCAGCCATTTCGGGTCGACCGGCTTGACCAGCGCGTTGCAGATCAGGCCGAGGACGAGGAAGCCGGCGAGGATGTAAAGCGTGACGTCATAGAGCTTGTCGGCAGGCACGCCCGCCGTCTTGTTGAACTCGCGGATATAATTGACCACCACCGGGCCGATGATGCCCGCTGTCGACCAGGCCGTGAGCAACCGCCCATGAATGGCGCCTACATATTGAGTCCCGAAAATGTCGGCGAGATAGGCGGGAACAGTTGCGAAGCCGCCGCCATACATCGACAGGATCACGCCAAAGGCCAGGACGAACAGGATTTTCGAGCCCATGTGGCCGAAGGTCGGCGTCAGTGCGTAAAGCGCGATGCCCAGGATAAAGAAAACGTAATATGTGCCCTTGCGGCCGATATGGTCCGACAGCGAGGCCCAGAAAATGCGGCCGACGATGTTGAACAGCGACAGGAACCCGGCGAAGCCAGCGGCGATCACCGCGATGGAGGCCTTCTGCCCCGCGTCGAGCGCGGCGAAGCCCACGCCCGGCTTGCCAATCAGCGACCCGCCGAAAATCTCCTGCAGCATCGGCGAGGCCATGCCGATCACGCCGTTGCCCGCCGAGACATTCAGGGTGAGGACGGCCCAGATCAGCCAGAATTGCGGGGTTTTCAGGGCGTCGTTGAGGTGGACATTGCCGTGCGAGATCATCTTTTTCGAGTCGGCGACCGGGGGAGACCATCCGTCGGGACGCCAGCCGTGCGGCGGCACGCGATAGCCGAAGGCGCCGCCGAGCATGTAGAAGAAATAGACGCAGCCGAGCACCACGAAGGTCTGCCAGACGCCGACGGATTCAGCGTTCTTGAAATGGTTCATCATCATCGCCGCGAGCGGCGAGCCGATCATCGCGCCGCCGCCGAAGCCCATGATCGCCATGCCCGTGGCCATGCCGCGCTTGTCGGGAAACCATTTGATCAGCGTCGAGACCGGCGAGATATAGCCAAGGCCGAGGCCAACGCCGCCGATGATTCCCGGTCCTAGCCAGAGCAGCCAGAGCTGGTGGAGGTAGACGCCGAGCGCGCCGATCAGCAAACCGCCGGACCAGCAAAATGCCGCGACGAGGCCCGCCTTGCGAGGTCCCGCGCGCTCCAGCCAACCGCCCCAGATGGCGGCGGAGGAGCCGAGCAGGATGAAGAACAGAGTGAACATCCAGCCGAGATCGGCGACCTTCCAGTCGCAGCTCGTGGTAAACAGAGTGGTGAGCAGGCTGGCGTCGGCCGGGCAGGCGATGGCTTTGGTCACGCCCACGGCCTGGCTGAGCGGCAGCCAGAACACCGAAAAGCCGTAAGCCATGCCGATGCAGAGGTGGATCGCCAACGCCGCCGGCGGAACCAGCCAGCGATTGAAGCCGGGTCTTGCGATGGTCGCCTCACGGTCGAGCCATCCGGCGCCGATGTCGCCAGCGTTCAGTTCAGCGGTCATGTTATCCTCCCAACATATTGTTTTATATATTTATATTTTCTTGCGTTTGATCGAGTCGCGCGCCGCCATCAATTGCGGCGGCAGGTCCTGTCCCTTGTCCTTCGACGCCGCAAGAAAGTCCTCGCGCATGTTCGGCGTCCAGAAACGGTTGATGTGATTGGCGATCCGGGCCGCGGCGTCTTCCTGCGGATAGGTCTTGAAGAAATCGGCGATTTCGCGCGCCATATGCAGAAGTTTTCCCTTGGGGTCATGGTGGATAGTCAATTCGTCGTTCATGACACTCGAGCTTTCGAAGTCTTGTCCCATGAGTTGCTTGCCCCAGGATTTTGAGCAGAATAAGGCTCTAGAGCCTTTTCCGATCCGATTGAATCGGATCGGGACTCCAGATTGCTGTTTTTACGCGTTTTCTTCACGCGAACCGGTATCCACTTCGCTGGAAAACGCTCCAGAGCGCCTGAGAAAACCATCAGGCTGTCGGCGCGGGCGATGGCGGCGAGCGTAAGGCCAAGCTTTTCCGCGCGTTCGATGGCCAGCGACGTCGGAGCTGAAATGGCGACGAGCGTTGTCGCGCCGGATATCGCCGCCTTTTCGACCATCTCGAAGGAGGCGCGGCTGGTGACGACGATAAAACCGTCGCGCGTCGCGCGGCTTTCGCGGATCAGCGCGCCGATCAGCTTATCCAGCGCATTGTGGCGCCCGACATCCTCGCGCACCGCCAGGATCACGCCGTCGCGCGCGCAGAAGGCTGCGGCGTGGACCGCATGGGTCGCGGCGTTCAGCTCCTGGTTCTTTTCGAGATTGGCCAGCGCCCTGAAAACGGCTTCAGTCGCGATCGGCGCGGCGGGTTCGAGTCTTGAAGCCTGCGGCAGTTGTTCGATGGTCTCTATGCCGCACAACCCGCAAGAGGTGCGTCCGGTCATGGCGCGGCGTCGCGCCAGATGTTCGCGGAAACGGCCCGGCGCAAGCTCGATCTCGACTTGCAGGCCCTTTTCCTGCGGCACGACGTTCACAGCGCGGATTTCTTCCGCCGAGCGGACGATCCCCTCGGTGAGGCTGAAGCCATAGGCGAAATCCTCGGCGTCGCCGGGGCTCGCCATCATCACGGCATAGGGCGCGTCGCCATAGAG
>Ga0182030_10012946_pt1 | contig 16658 bp, 15 predicted proteins | sample 812S3MmetaG_FD_121299 | JGI IMG/M metagenome (GOLD analysis project Ga0182030, IMG submission 121299) | Permafrost microbial communities from Stordalen Mire, Sweden - 812S3M metaG (Illumina Assembly) | ecosystem: Environmental > Terrestrial > Soil > Wetlands > Permafrost | place: Sweden...
ATATGGTAGGCGGTAACTGTTATTGTGGTATCCTCACTGAGACGGCCGATGTGTACCCCACTGCTGCGCAAAACGCTGATGATGGATGCCCATGCCTTAGGTATTATATAACCTGCTGGCGCAGAAATTGCTTTAGATGGTATGAAGTGATCATAAAAAGGCACCTCTTTAGTGAATGGTTTATCATGGTCGTAATAAAGTCGTGGCAGGCCTGATACCTCGCTGGCTTTATGCGAAGCTTCATAGCCTTTGAACAATACACTGTCGCAACGGGTGGTATCGACTTTCCATTCCAGCACAAAATCTTTTTTATTTAAGAGTGCAGTGTGGTCATCGTCGCGTACCTTCTTAATTTCTGCTGAGTGTGCTGAGGAGAGTTCTATAATGCTTTGCATCAGCGCATAGGTAGCGTCTACCCGCTGCTTAAAAAGCTTAAGCATGTGCGTTTCAGGCACATAAGCAATGATACTGAACAGCGCAGCATAACCGCTGGAAAAGCGCGGTGATTCATAAAACTCCCGCCAGCCAACATCGGGCGTCTTATCGAAATCATTCACGTATGGCACCAAGTCGTAACCACGCGCTTTCATGTCTTTATAGATCAGCGGAGTGAAGGTGTTAAACATATAAGCGCCTGTTTCACCTCCCAGTTTGTCATGCTGGGTAGTCAGCAGGGTCATGATGTGCTGGTAGTCAGCTCCATCGCTTACGTGATTGTCAATAAATATATCCGGGCTTATTTTTGCAAACTGTTCTTCAAGCCCAATGGTTTCGGCCGCGTCACATTTTATGAAATCGCGGTTCAGGTCAAGGTTTTTTGCATTGCCGCGAAATCCATAACTTTCCGGGCCATTCTGATTTACACGGCTGGTGTTGTTCCTGTTCAGCGCTCCGCCTATGTTATATATCGGCACTACCGCCAGTACTACGTTCGCGGGCACATCAATTTTCCCAGAGGCTGCATCACGGAGCAACATCATACTGGCATCAACGCCATCCGGCTCTCCGGGATGGATGTCATTGTTAATCAGTATCACGATCTTGCCATCCCGTTTCCAGTCGGCGGTGGTAAATTTTTCGTCTTTGGAGTAAAATACCATACGCATGGGGTAGCCAATATCTGAGATACCCATATCCCCCATAAGAATAGTATGGTAGCGGGTATAGAGCTTTTTGTAAAAGTCCATAGCCTCATAATAAGTTGCAGTCTGCTTGCCATGAGAACGCTCAAATGGCGTGATCAGCGTAGTATCTGGCGGGCATGCGTTTGCAGTGATGTCAATCGTTATAATAATGATGCAGAAAAATAGTACCCTTTTCATGGCGGTAAAGATAATGACGGAAGTTAGCCGATCAGGAACAGTGAACCGAATGCTCGTTTTTTATTTAAAACAAACTGGATAGCACTTACTGGACTATTTTGTATTTGTATATCTGTGACATTGTCATGATATTAGTTTACTTTACTTTACGTATACGATCATTAAATTCATCTGCAATATAAGTATTTCCTAATCCATCGACTGCAATGCCGCATGGAAGATTTAATTCCGCAGAGTCTGCATGCATTCCATCACCGTTGTAACCGCCATCAAAATCCGGAGCTGGGCCAGCTATATAACCATTTCCAGCAATTGTGGCAATAACACCTTTTGTATTTACCTCTCGGATTCGTTGATTATAAGAATCAGCGATATATATATTCCTATTGCCGTCTATTGTGACGCCATTAGGGTTGCTCAAATACGCTAAAGTGGCTGGTCCGCCGTCTCCACCGAAACCCCCGCGAAGTGTGTTAGCTCCATACCCATTTCCCGCGATAGTAGAAATGATACCAGATGAATTTATTTTACGAACAACATTGTTATACATGTCTCCCACGTATATATTCCCAGAAGCATCTATTGCGATGCCAGCAGGTCCATTTAACTCCGCTAAAATAGCAGACCCACCATCGCCCGTATAGCCGCCATTTCCTGTGCCTGCACCAAAACCATTACCCGCAATAGTAGTAATAATGCCTAATGAATTGACCTTACGTATTACGTTGTTAGAAAAATCTGCAATGTATAAATTACTATTATTGTCAACAGTTATGCCACCACCATACAGTTGAGCTAAGGTAGCAGGACCTCCATCACCACTGTATCCTGCCGTCTCATTATCAGCAATGGTGGATATTATTCCTGAAGAATTTATTTTGCGTATAACACTGTTGCCGCCATCTGTGATATACATATTGCCCTTGTTGTCTAATTCAATACGACTTGGATTATTTAATTCGGCAGAAATAGCGGGGCCACCATCACCGCTAAATCCTTCTATTCCTGTGCCTGCAATGGTGGTTATGATACCTGATGAATTTACTTTACGGATACGGTTGTTATTCATATCTGAGATATACATATTTCCGCTTGCGTCAATAGCTACATCGGTAGGAAATTCTAATTCAGCTGAGTCAGCAGGCCCCCCATCTCCCCCATAAGCACCACTTCCGTAGCCAGCCCCATTTCCATTGCCGACAACAGTAGCTATAATACCTGATGTATCGGTTAGATAAATTTGTTTTTTGCTACATCCAGCTAAACTTGTAATGGTAAATATTAACGGGAATAGATACTTCATTCGTCCATGGCAATTGCTATAAATATTTAAGGCTATTTTCATAGTGTTCTAAATAATTTAATCAAAAACTATTTATTAAAACATTCCAAAAATGTAATTGAACACTCCATCACTGTTTCAACAGCCTTCTTGTCTCAGTAAATGATCCGGCCCTCAATGTAGCGTAATAAATACCGGGAGGTAAATTACCGGTATTAAATACAAATTTATTTTCCCCTACATCCATTGGCCCATTCGCGATAGTAGTTACTTGCCGCCCTATTTCGTCAGAGATAATGAGGCTTGCGTTGCACTTGTCTTTCAGGTTAAATTGTAACGTTGTCTGGCTGGAAAATGGATTGGGATAATTGGTGAAATTAAAATTGGGCCCGGCAGCAATAACTTGTTTAATACCAGTAATATCTTCTGTTGAATTAATGTGGGACGAATAGATGCCATTGGAGTGAGTTGCCACCACTACCAAGCCATCAGTGGCGCGATAATCTATCATGTCTACCACACCTGCACCAATGGTGTTAGTGCCTTGCTGCACCCATACCGTGCCAGTATCATTTAGCGCTGTGGTAGCAAACAAGCCTACGCTGGTACCCACCAGGTAAACAGTGCCGCCATTCGTAGGTATAATACTTGCCCACCTGCAAGATGGCCCGTCACCGGTTCCGCTAAGCTTATTCTGTTCTAGGTTTCCGGCTATTTTTGCCCACGTGGTGCCGCCGTCAGCAGAATAAAACATACTATAAACGTTATAATTGGAAAATACTACAATGACATGATCTCCATTAGTCGGGTCAACCGCAATGCAGCTCACATATGAATTCCCCGGAAACAATACTGGCCCTGGAGCAGTAGGCGTAATGTTCTTCGGTACCCGAACGCCAATGTCAGCGCTGTCTATTCTAAACACTTTTGTAAGGCTGGTGCCTATGTATACGCGGTTAGCAGGTGTCTTTGAAACGGCAATTGCCGTAATCGCTGTATCAAGGATATTGCCCTGAAACGTAGAATCAGTCATTCTTACCCAATTAGTAGAAATAGAGTCCCAGTTGCTGGCATATGGAATGCCTGATAAGTTATTGTTACGCCATAAAGTTTTGCCTATCGGCATATACATCAGGTCGTTATTGTTGGGATCTATTACAAAAGGATTGACAAATAAAGGCTGATAGCCACCAATTGGGTCGATACGTGCAAAACTGTCAATATTACCAGATCCGTCAAGTACGGCCCGCATAACCTTGCCCTCCTGGATGCTGAAGTAAAAAGCAGCTCCATGGTCTGCTATGGCGCAATAAGCACCGTCACCGCCGCGGGGCGTCACCCAGGGAGTCGTGAGGTTGGTAGAATTAGTAAACCAGCTTCCGTTATCCTGCGCGCCACCGATTACAATGTCATCAGTCGTAGCATGGTCCACAGCGCACGTGTAAAACATAGTAGTGATGTAGCCATTGTTGAGCGATGTCCATAATGGGGATGGTACCGTATTGTCATTGCAATAAAATATGCCGCCGTCATTTGAAGAGATCATCTGGTTAGCGTTACTCGGGAAAAAGGCAAGTTCATGCTGGTCCGGATGATGATTCAAAAACATATTCACTACCGGAAGGGTAGCCCCCTGCTGGTAGCCACCAAAATACGCGGTGTGCGCATTATCAGCAAAAGCTGAATTAGAACGATACAGGTTTGTGCCCCCAATGAACACTACATTTGTATCGTCCGGTTTCACTTTTATCACAAGATCATAAGAGCCCTGGCACGTAAACTTGTCAAATACACCACCAGTAGAAGGCAGGTTTTGAGAGCGGTCCTGCCAAAGACCACCAGAATCACTCCCATCACCTGAAAGGTAAGTATATCTCCAAAGACTATTCCATTCTACGGCACCTAAATAACTGGTATCTGACAACCCGGACCCAGGCGTATTGCCTATAAAATAAACCTGGTTCTCATCAGAAGGGCTTATTCCTATTTTTACCCGGTTATAGGTTGTCGGAAAAGTTGGCGGTGTAATGTTAGTAAATGTTACCCCATCCGCCGAGCGATATATACCCCTGGAACCCCCATCGCTGCTTAATGAAACATATACTACGCCCGCACTGGTGATGGCTATATCTGTGTAATATGAATCGCCAGATGCTCCGCCAAATGAACCTATGAGCCCGGTCCATGAAGTACCGCCATTAGTGCTTTTATAAATGCCCCCGTATGCGGCAGCATATAATACATTCTGTGTTAGATTGCTTGGATCTGTAACAATATTCCAGATAAGTTGCCCCCACGTGGTAAGCGATGTAAGATTTCCCATGATCGTTGAGTCAAGGACCGACCATGTAACCCCGCTGTCAGTAGATTTATATATCCCATTGCCGAGGTAATAGGCACCAACTTCGCTTGCAGATGCGCCATCAGCTTCGCCTGTGCCATAGTACCAAACATTGGTATGCCCCGGACGGGTGTCCTGCGATACACATGATACGCTTTTGTATTGGGTGGATGGCGTTGTGGGATGCCATGACAGCCCGCGGTCTTTCGAGCGCCACATGCCGCCGGAGGTGGAACCCGCAACGAGGTTATTCTCGTTGGCAACATCTATTGCAAAAGCGCGTGTCCTTCCACCTACATTCCAGGGGCCTCTTTGCTGCCAGTTTAACGGCGAAGATGTGGTTCGGCTCAAAGAAGATACATTAGCATCGTTAGGTAGTGTGGCAGCAAAAGCTATCTCTTTTTCGCGGATATGATCAGGAATCCTCCCGGTAGCGGGATCATGAAGCATGTTCAATTCATAATTAAATCTTGCATTGGCGTCATCATCCGAACCAAGCGCATCGGCATCACCAAAATATTTATAGTGGCCGGGTAATGGAGTATGAGCGCCGGAAATAATGTAAAACCCCGCTATGATAAAAACAGCAATTACAGGCAGAATGATTTTTTTCACAACAGGCAGATTTAATAATGAAGAAGATACCATCCCGACTCTCCCGCCAATCAGCGGAACCGTGCACCGGGAAATGTAATTTACTATGACAAAATGAATCGTTCCAAATTTAGTTACAATTCCGGGAATTCTTAAAAAAAGTAATTCTCAGTTTCTATTAATTTCGCGGCAATCCTGCGGCGGGCATCCTTTGTATTGAAATTGTCTGATTTAGTAAACCGCTTTAAGCCCATGAGCATCATCCGCTGCTCATCCCCTTCAGCAAACGAATTGATTGCGGCTTTACCAGCATGGTTTATCCGGTCGGCGGCATCATAAATAAAGGTGCGGGTAGCATCCAGTGCAATATCTGCATTCGGATGCTCGTTGGTTTTCATTTTCATCGAACGCAGGAGTATACTCTCAGCCTGGAAAGTGTCTATGATCATATCCGCCATGTTCATGAGTATCTCTTGTTCGTTTTCCAGTTTCGCCATCAATTTCTGAGCTGCCGCGCCGGCACACATCAGTATGGCTTTTTTAAAGTTGGCCACAACTTTTTGCTCTGCTGCAAACAGGGTATCATCTGTACTGAAATCAGGTACGCTCATCAGCTCTTTTTGTACTGCCATCGCCGGACCCATAATATTTAGCCTGCCTTTCATGGCCCGCTTCAGGTACATATCCAGCGTCAGCAGCCTGTTGATCTCGTTAGTGCCTTCAAATATCCGGTTGATACGGCTGTCGCGGTACGCGCGGGAAATATTGTACTCATCCGAATACCCATTGCCTCCGTGTATCTGCACTCCTTCGTCCACTACATAATCCAGTGCTTCAGAACCCAGCACTTTGAGCATTGCACATTCAATTGCGTATTCTTCTGCAGCACCGAGCAGGGCATTATCGTGTTTACCGTCAGCCTTTAGCTCTTGCTCTTTATCATCTATCCACTGAGAGGTGCGAAACAATGCTGTCTCTGAAGCAAATATTCTAATGACCATTTCCGCTAGTTTGTACTGTATAGCGCCAAAACTGGCAATGGGCACTTTAAACTGATCCCGTGTTTTTGCGTAAATAACAGACATTTTTAACGCTCGTTTTGAAGCCCCAATAGCTGCCGCGCAAAGCTTTAACCTGCCTATGTTCAGAATGTTAAAAGCAATGATGTGCCCTTTACCTGCTTCACCCAGGAGGTTTTCTTTTGGAATAACACAATTCTCAAAAAATAACTGGCGTGTACTGGAACCTTTTATCCCCATCTTGTGCTCTTCCTCGCCAAAAGAAAGGCCAGGTGTATTCCGCTCTACAATAAAGGCGCTGAATTTATCTCCATCTATTTTAGCAAATACGGTAAAAACATCCGCGAAGCCGGCATTGGTGATCCATATCTTTTGGCCATTAAGTGCGTAGCTTTTACCATCAGCGGTAAGCGTGGCAGTTGTTTTCGCGCCAAGGGCATCAGAGCCAGAACCTGGCTCTGTAAGGGCATAAGCTCCCTTCATTTCTCCGGAAGCCAACTTAGGGATGAATTTCTGCTTCTGGTCTTCCGTGCCAAAATACAAAATGGGTAATGACCCGATGCCTGTATGGGCTGCCATTGATACAGCAAAGGAATAACCACCACCAAGGCACTCGTTAACCAAAGTGGCTGTTACAAAGTCTTTGCCCAGGCCGCCATACTGCTCCGGGAATGCAACACCTAGTAAGCCCAAGGCACCGGACTTATCCAGCAAAGAAGGCATCAGGCCTTCCTTTTGCTGGTCTATTTCCACAATATGCGGCAGCACTTCCTTATCGAGGAATTCATTGCACATCTGGATGATCATACGATGTTCATCACTAAAATCTTCCGGTGTAAATGTTTGTTCAGGCAACGAAGGTTGTATCAGAAAGCCGCCACCTTGTATTGCTGAGGAAATTGTTTGCGTTTCCATAGGATGTTTTTAATTAAAGCTATAAATAAAATCCACTCAACTCTGTTTAGTGATTCTAAATTACGAATTTTAAAGGGGAATCAACATATAAATTTATGGTAGCATAATAGTTGTGAGAATACTCAACAATCAATTTACAGCTATTGCAGTAAAGTAAAAGTAAACTTTAATATTACCCAACTTCAAACCACACCTTCGCCTTATCGTCCCAGTCTCCATTATAGTTGATGGTCAGCTCTTCACCTGCTTTTATGTCACGCACTGTTTTTATGGATATCGTGTTATCCTCATAGTCCATAAAATACTCGCAATTGCTCTCATACGAGTGGTTATAAAGTGGTACCCAGCCCAGCGCCATGCAGCACATATCTGCGCCTCCGGGCTGCCATTCAAAGATATAGTCATGCAGCAGGGTTTGGTCGAGCAACTTGCGCTCTTCTCCGGTCATAATAATGACCGGGGCTATTTCAATAACTTCATCTGCCAGCAACTTGTTTTGGGTAAACACGCCACGCCCTTTATTTTCTGTTTCGCCAATATATAGATGAGGATCGGCCATTGGAGGGTAAAATGGTGATTTATAATAAAATACTACGTTTTTAACAGTCTTTTTATATTTTTACAAGCTAAAGGTAATAATATGATTTTCTTGAAAAACCCAATAAGATTTTTTTTACTCGTATTCATGCTTACCCCAATACTTTCATTCGGGCAGTTCTTCCAGCGCTTTGAAATAGGATATAACTATATTTCTACCACGGGTACTTACAACGGAGTTTCCCAGGTGCTTGATGGCGGTGGGAACTTTGCAGGCGACACTACCCTGAAAAGAAGTGTCTCCGGAGTGGGGTTTGGGGTGGATATAGGCTCTACCATACCGCTCAAAAAGATCGGACACATAAAGATGTTGGGCCTTACTATACATTTAGTGGTTAATGAATTTGTTTGGGGTAATCTAAATGAGAACTACAGCCTTGCCGGCACTTATACCAATTCTTCGTCAAATATGAACGGCCTCACCGAGCAGATTGCTTTGCCCATAGGCCTGGATTATAAAATAGGCCCTGATGCTATCCTGTCTAAGAGATTGCATATAGGCGCGTCGTTCGGTATTGGGGTTATGCCATCGGTTAATGAAACCGTTATGGTGGACCCGGCAAACCTCAATGGCGGCGGTGGCCTTGCATTCGGTATTAATCCTTATGCAAAAGCTGAACTTGCTTTCTTCGGCGGTATCTGCTTTAAATTGCGGGGCGAGTTCGCCTTTGGCAATATACCTTTTATAGATCAGCAGAAAAACCTGGCAGGCCTCACGGATGGGCCCTTCAAAGTAACCGGTACCAGCAACCTGATGCTCAGTTTCATCATCATGCCCTTCTCTATGACATGGGGAGAAAGGTCCTGGGCCAGTACCTATGATACTTACAATTCGTACGAAAAATAATAGAATTATGCATTAGGATTCAAAGTAACATAAATAGAAAGGGAGAAATGCTCAAAACATTTCTCCTTTTCCATTTATCCTGTGGTCATTAAGCTATTCAGCAATTATTTCCTCTTCCCTTTATATCCACTTTCTCTTCCGCCGCCGCCATAGCTGCGTACATCGCCAGAAAATCTTGCGCTCTGTGGCTTCGGCCCGCGGCTGCGTGATTCAGCGCCGCCACCTATGCCAAACGGGCGTTGCTCTGCCTCTTCCAGGCGCACTTTGCGACCCTTAAATTTCTTGGAGGAGAGCTGTTCTATGATATATTCAGAAGCATCGCCCGGTACGTTAAAGAAGCTGCTCATATCGCGCACGGTCATGCGGTCTATGGTACTGGCTTCTATATCGGTAGATTCGATGATGAACTGCAATAATTTCTGTGCATTAAGGCCATCCTTCTCTCCGAGGTTGATGAACAGGCGCACAAACTTGCCGACCCTGCTGCTGCCTCTATCGCCACGTTCTTTACTCTCATAACCTGCATTCAGGTCTTGTGAATCCTGGTACACGTCTATGGTATCGCGCAGCTGCAGCCATATCAGTTTGCGTATCAGCTCGTCCTTGTCCATCTCGGCAAACTGCTCATGCATAGAGTCGCGGTATAGCTTTGCGAAGTCGGCTGCCGGCTCTGCATTAGCTATCTGCTCTAAGTAAAAGAACAGGCGCTTGCGCACCACCTCAGCGCCATCAGGAATATCGCTCTTATGGAATTTCTGTTTTACAAGGCGCTCTATCTGGCGGATATTGGATATCTGTTTCGGGGAAACGATAGACATGCATATCCCGGATTTTCCTGCGCGCGCCGTTCGGCCGCTGCGATGAGTATACACCTCCGGATCATCAGGCAATTCGTAATTAATTACGTGAGTTATGTCATTTACATCGATGCCGCGAGCCGCCACATCAGTAGCCACTATACACTGCAGTGCTTTGCTTTTGAAGCGCTCCATCACCTTAGTACGCATCTTCTGGTCCATGTCGCCATGCAGCGGGCTGGTAGGGTAGCCCATCTTCATCAGCTTTTCGCTCACTTCCTGCGCATCCTGCTTGGTGCGGGTGAAGATGATACCATAAATGCCCGGTGTGAAATCGAGCAGCCTGCGCAACGTTTCAAAACGGTTATGGTGGTTGGTTACATAATACTGATGATCTATATTCTCATTGGTGCTATTGGCCGCCGCAACTGAAAACTCCTTCCAGTCTTTCATAAAGCGCTTGGCGATACCACGCACTTCATTGCTCATGGTGGCACTGAATAACCATGTATGCTCACGTGCCGGTGTATTTTTCAGTATCAGGTCTATATCCTCGCGGAAGCCCATGTTCAGCATTTCGTCTGCCTCGTCCAGTACTACGTACTCTACATTGTCCAGCGATATGGCTTTGCGCTCCAGCAGGTCTATCAATCGGCCAGGCGTAGCTACTACTATTTGCGGATGCGCCCTTACCTCGCGCATCTGTCCGCTGATAGGCACACCGCCATATACCGCGCATACACGCAGACCGCGCAAATGCGTGCCGTACTTGCTCATTTCTTCCTGAATCTGCATACACAACTCGCGTGTGGGGCTCAGAATCAGGCATTGCACATGCTTCACGGCTACATCAGTATGATGCAACAATGGAATGCCATAGGCAGCTGTTTTGCCGGTACCGGTCTGAGCAAGCCCTATGATATCTATAGGCTCCGATAATAATTGAGGTATTACTTTTAATTGAATAGGAGTAGGTGTCTCAAAGCCAAGGTCAGAAATAGCTCGTGTCAGTTCTTCCCGCATGGGGAAGGATGAAAAAGAATTCATTAACATTAAAAAGAACTTTTATAAAATGGCCCGCCAAAATGGCGATAGCCGGTCCCAATTCATTCGGGAGGGTGCAAAGGTAAGGGAATTAAATGAAATAAACTGTTAAGTTATTAATATGTCATTGCCTGAACAAAACCAATCAGTAAGATAACTAGTATAACTCGCTTTTGCCGATATTTGAACATTGAAACTCAATAGTTGAAATCTGAACAATATGAAAGCATTTTTAGGCATGGGCCTTTTAGGCTCCAATTTTGTAAAAGCGCTCCTCAAAAAGGGCGAAGAAGTACATGTATGGAACAGAACAGCAGCAAGAGCGAAAGCCCTGGAAGCAGACGGTGCAAAAGCATTTGATAATGCTGCAGATGCTGTAAAAGGAGCAAGCAGCATACACCTTACCCTTAAGGACGATGATGCCGTAAATGAGGTACTGGAGCAAGCCAGTGCCGGCTTTGAGCCTGGCGTCATCATTATAGACCACACTACCACTTCTGCACCCGGGGTTGCGGAGCGCACCGAACGCTGGAAGAGCAAAGGTTTCACCTATGTTCATGCGCCAGTATTTATGGGGCCGCAAAACGCACTGGAAAGCACCGGCACTATGTTGGTTTCGGGAGACCCTGATATCATTAGCAAAATAGAGCCTGAGCTGGCAAGAATGACCGGCAAGGTCATCAATTTTGGTACGGGCAGCAATAAGGCTGCGGGGATAAAGCTGATAGGCAATCTATTCCTGATGGCGCTAACGGCTGGCGTAGCCGACGCGCTGGCACTTGCCAAATCATTAGGTACCAGCCCAGATGATGTGGCAAAACTCTTTGACTCCTGGAACCCTGTAACCATGGTGCATGCCCGGATCAAGAAGATAACATCCGGCACCTTCGACCAGCCTTCCTGGGAGCTGAACATGGCGCGCAAAGATGCCCGGCTAATGATAGAGCAGGCCAAAAAGGGAAATGTAAAGCTGATGGTAATACCGGCCATAGCTACAGAGATGGACCGATGGATAGAGAAAGGGCACGGCCATAACGACTGGACGGTGATAGGTAAAGAATCTGTTTAATTACTCGCGCTATTGCGCCATAGCTGGTTGTTTGGGTGCAGCGGCGTTAAACTTTTTCCAGCCAATGATCTTGTGTATGCCAACAGAAAATTGTTGGCCAAAGGTAATGTTGAAATGGTGCATATTGGGGCTTTGCCCGTCCGTGGCATTATAAGTGTTATAGCTTATGCCGCCAATATCCATATGCGCACCGAAGCCCTGGATAATATTCACGCCTATTGCCGGGAATAAGTCTACTTCAAATCCATTTCCATCTGGTAGGCCAGGCGTAACGTAAGTATATGGCTGTACCTGCGCAGTTGTGGGATAATCTATTTCTTCATTGACTCCATATTTGCCAGCAAACAATTGTGTGTACACATAGAACCGCTTACCCAGCCACGATGTATACCTGCAAAACACGCCCGCCTGCCATGTTTCGGCTATATAATTAACGCCATATGCGGAATATGCACCCCACGGCCCAGGGTCGTTAATTTCGTTATCTTCTTTGCCATACCCCCTGTACGCCGACCATAAGATGGTTGCTCAATTGCCATCCAATTCCTAAATACATATCCCATCCTACAAGCCAGATAGGCGTAGTGATATATGAATATGAGTTATTATTATTGTAAAAATAGCGCACATTATCATACCCACCACTAGCGTAGATCATCCAGGAATCTTTTTGAGCTGCTGCAGAGATCGAAAACAGTAGAATTATAGTTGCTGTTAATAAGACTATTCTCTTCATAAGTATATCTTTTGCTGTAAATATCTTGTTTTACCTTTTGCAAAACGAACATTTCATCATTTTTTTATCACCTTCACTCAGCAACTATTTTACCGCTTGCAGCAATACCAATTGCACTGTGCAATTGATAATAATAAAACCCGCCTGGCAGATTATTTCTTTCTATTGTCACCTGGCTTGCAGTAATGTTGTCTTTTTTATAAACGATGCTGCCTTGTGCATTATAAACACTAAGGGCATACTGTTCTCCTGCCAGGTTGTTGAAAGTAAGGGTGGTAACATCTTTAAAAGGATTTGGGGCTACATGGGCATTCAACCTATTTGCCAGCAAAGCAACCCCGGTCCCTGGCTTGCCGGATGGCGTTACGGATACTGAATCAATAAAATAATAGGCTATTTGACCAAACGCGCTCATATATGCAGAAGGGGCAGAGAGACTAATATCTGCATCTGACGCAAATGCGCCAATAACCAGATGGGTATAGGCTGAGTCTGCAATAAATTCTTTTGTTAGAATAGTCCAGTTTTCCTTGTCAGCGATTATTCCATTGTCTGTATAATCTATTTGGGGAGTAACCGGGATCCAGTCCCTAAGCGTGGTGTCGGGCTTTGCATTAATGTAAAAAAATACGCCAAGGCCATCGCTGGCAAACCTTACGGAATCAGCCAGTGAAACACTCATGGATACTGAATAAGCCTGCCCTATCGCCAGCGGGGGAATGTCTGTTCCTATATATTCCCTGTATGGTGACGCTGCATCAAAAGTGTAGAATCCCAGCATAGCGCCTGATGGCGATGGCTGATAACCAAATGTATTTTCAGGAACCTGCAATGCGGGGAAAGCACTGCAGCTACTGAAATAATCAGGAGTGCCCGCAGTAACCGGGTATCAATGCATTACTGAATCTACCTCGCTGTAATCATCAGGGCAGGATGTATGTAACGAGAAATTAGGGTTGGGAACAATGTTTTGCGCAGTGGCTGATACGTAGATGGTCATTGACAACAGGAGTGCCGATAGGCTTTTCATAAGCTTATAGTTTTAGGTAAAATGAACAGAAATAATTAATGACAACTTCAGCCCAAAACCCTCAATCTATAAACCCCAACACTAAGCAAGTACTACTTGCCTTTATGGACCAATGTAACTTGTTTTATGCAACAAGCTTTTTAAAGAAAAACTTTGTTAAATTATTATGTGCAAATAACATGCCAAAAAACAAACGATTGAATACTTGTACCTACGAACGATGCCGGGTTTTACCCGGCATCGTTAATAATTCTACCTGATGAATGGCTTAGTCAATCACCTTTGCGTCTTCTATCAGTACACTGGCTTTATTATTGATCATTTCTACAAAGCCCCCGGAAATGTCGTAAGATTCAGAAGTGTTTTTGTCTTTCAATACCTTCATCTTTCCTTTGCCTAAGGACGCTATGATGGGCGCATGACGCTCCAGTATCTCAAAAGTCCCTTCTGTACCAGGCAGCAGAATACCATACACTTCTCCGCTATAAACTTTATGTTCCGGTGTTAATATTTCTAAATGCATCGCAAAAATTTGAAAATTTGATGATTTGAAAATTTGATAATTATGTGCATTTTCAAATTTGCACATTTTCAAATTTCAAATTAATTTTTGGCTTGTTCCATGAGCTTCTTGCCCTTGGCCATAGCATCTTCTATGTTACCTACCAGGTTGAACGCTGCTTCAGGATATTCGTCCACTTCACCGTCCATGATCATGTTAAAGCCACGGATCGTTTCTTCAATAGGAACGAGCACGCCTTTAAGACCTGTGAACGCTTCGGCAACATGGAAGGGCTGCGAAAGGAAGCGCTGTACTTTACGTGCACGTGCCACAGTCATTTTATCTTCTTCACTCAACTCATCCATACCGAGGATGGCAATGATGTCCTGCAACTCCTTGTAGCGCTGTAATATCAGCTTCACGCGGTTTGCACAGTCATAATGCACATCACCTACTATCAGTGGGGTAAGGATACGTGAAGTAGACTCCAGCGGGTTAACTGCAGGATAGATCCCAAGGTCAGCTATTTTACGGTCAAGTACCGTAGTAGCATCCAGGTGGGCAAATGTGGTTGCCGGCGCCGGATCGGTAAGGTCATCAGCCGGTACATAAACTGCCTGCACCGATGTGATAGAACCATTTTTTGTAGAAGTGATACGTTCCTGCATCAAGCCCATTTCTGTGGCCAGTGTTGGCTGGTAACCCACTGCCGATGGCATACGGCCTAAAAGCGCTGAAAGCTCAGAACCAGCCTGTGTGAAACGGAAGATATTATCAACGAAGAACAGGATGTCTTTTCCTTTACCGGTACCATCACCATCACGGAAATATTCCGCCACTGTAAGACCGGATAAGGCCACACGCGCACGTGCACCAGGAGGCTCATTCATTTGCCCGAATACGAAGGTTGCCTTACTTTCTTTCAACTCATTCATATCCACAGCGCTGAGGTCCCAGCCACCTTCTTCCATGCTATGCTTAAACTTGTCGCCATATCTTACGATACCGGCTTCAATCATTTCGCGCATGAGGTCATTACCTTCGCGGGTACGCTCTCCTACCCCGGCAAATACCGAAAGTCCGGCATAAGCCTTGGCGATGTTATTGATCAATTCCTGGATCAATACTGTCTTGCCTACTCCGGCACCACCAAACAAACCGATCTTACCGCCTTTTGCATAAGGTTCGATCAGGTCAATAACTTTGATGCCTGTATATAATATTTCAGATGAGGTACTGAGGTTTTCAAACTTAGGAGGCTTGTTATGAATAGGGCGGCCACCTGTCTTATCAGGAGCCGGAAGCCCATCGATAGCATCGCCGGTTACATTAAACAGACGGCCATTGATCTGGTCGCCTATCGGCATAGCTATTGCTTTGCCAGTGTCCCTTACTTCAGTGCCGCGAACGAGGCCTTCAGTGCCATCCATAGCTACGGCACGCACGCTGTCTTCACCGAGGTGCTGCTGCACTTCCAGAACAAGTTTATCACCGTTTTCACGGGTCAGCTCCAGGGCGTTAAATATTTCCGGCAGCTTGCCACCACCACCAAAATAAACGTCCACAACCGGCCCGATAATTTGTTTTATTTTACCAACATTCAGCATAAGTATCAGTTATATAAATAAATAAGTCTGTAAAATTTTGCGCAAAGGTAAGGGGTAAAAAGTAAAAAATGAAAAGTAAAAAAGTAAAAATAAAATTTAATCACTAAACGGCTTAATGACCTAACGACTCAATGGCTCGATAGCCATTTCCGCACGTTGTACCAAATGTAAGATTGTTTTACTGCTGTGGGTTGTACCCTGTCCTTTCCGAGTATTTTATCAAAGTGAACCCATTGTGCAATTACCTCCCGCCAGCCTAAAACTTAACCAAACTTAACCAAACTTAACTAAACTTAACTAAACTTAACCTTTTGAGACCAGGGAAGCTAAATTGTTTTTTCGGTCAGGTCTCGCGCTGAAATAGGTTTACACTATGGTTGAATAACACTGGTTTTAGTTTACACCCTGACTTTTCCGTGTATTTTTTGAAAATGAAACTTTTTTCCCGGAGCTCCGCCAATTTGGTAATTTCCCGCTTATGCCATGCTTCCGCGGACAAAGAGAGATTTGACAATTTACTTAAAGTTTGCATGTTAGTTTAGTTTGCAGGTGTAAATGTCCACTATTAAAATCACATTTGGGTGTTGCTACGGGTAGGAAAATTTTTCAAAAATGCCAACAGCAGGTGCCTTGATTTGGCCGCATCAAGTCAATTCAGGCTGAATTGCGTGGACACGAGTCGGCTTAACACAAGGCTTTGCTGCAGACTCGCACCAGCGTGGTAATATATAATACATAAAAATTAATGTTGAAATTATTTTTGTCTGTTGATCATTTTTTTGATGGTCTTGGTGCCATCAATTACAAGAAGGTAAACATTATTCTTTCACAATTTTAGTTACATATTGCTGTGTTCCGGTGTTCATATTTACAAAATACATACCTATAGACAATGTTTTATACTTCACAAGGGATAAATTAGTGGACTGTTTTTATCAAAGAATTGGAACTTCAAG
>Ga0182030_10012947_pt1 | contig 16657 bp, 31 predicted proteins | sample 812S3MmetaG_FD_121299 | JGI IMG/M metagenome (GOLD analysis project Ga0182030, IMG submission 121299) | Permafrost microbial communities from Stordalen Mire, Sweden - 812S3M metaG (Illumina Assembly) | ecosystem: Environmental > Terrestrial > Soil > Wetlands > Permafrost | place: Sweden...
GGGGTCCCCTACTATCCCTACCTCATAGCGTGACGCGTTCACTCCCCTCGCGTTTGTCAAGAGGGGCGGGCGGATTGTTACATCCGCTCTGGGGTGACGCGTTCGGAGCCGGGGCGAGGAAAGCTCGCCCCGGCTCCGGGGTGCACTAGCAGTGGGGCGTGCCGACTGTCAGCCCGCGTCCCAGCCCGTGCGCGCCTTCTACATTCGCCCCGTGGAGGTTCGCCCCGTGGAGGTCCGCCCCGCTGAGGTTCGCCCCGCTGAGGTCCGCCCCGCTGAGGTCCGCCCCGTAGAGGTTCGCCCCGTGGAGGTCCGCCCCGCGGAGGTTCGCCCCGCGGAGGTCCGCCCCGTGGAGGTCCGCCCAGCGGAGGTCCGCCCCGCTGAGGTCCCTATTCTTCGCGTATTGTGTGAGAGCTTCCTGAGCGTTCATTTCCTGCGAGCCTCCGTGATTGACCATAGGTAGAGTATAGTCCTTTCTGCGCCGCGTGCCTATTTTGCGTGTTACGAGTTTATGACGAAATCCTCAACCATCTCAGCATCGACCACACGGTATGCAGCTTCCAACTGCGCCTCTCGGCGCGCTATGGACGCGGCACCGCGCCCATGTCCACGGTATATAGATTGGAGCCGCACCCCGCGCGTAGCAGAGCGCCGGAGGCATCCTTGGAGGCCATACCCCAGCGCGCGCCAATGCGCCCGTAGGCATAGCTCTAGAATGTTCACAGACCGCGTGAGAGGGAGTGGCGCGGCCACTCCCTCCCTGTCATCCCAGCGCGGTCCCCTCGCCCGCCATGCGGGATTTGTGGGCATTTAGTAAACGTCAATGCTGCGCGAGGCCATAAGTTTCATTGCAACGGCGGCGACGACCTGATCACTACCTGCTCTCTTTGCGTCATGTAGGAATAGCGTGGGCGATGTGCTACCACCGCTCCATCCTATGCACATTCCTGATATATCGCCATACCAGTCATGTATGACCACTTTGTGCCCTTTAGCCCCATCTAATCCCGTCTTACCAGGGGCATACTCTTTCGACGTGGTAGGCCAATCGGTAGGCGCGTTACCAGGCTGTGACGGAATGGGTTTGATAGTGAGCATGTTACGCCGCAGCAACTTCCGCGCGCCGTGCCGCCTCTGCGGTGACCAGGGAGGCCAGTTCATCGGCCGTGATGCCCGACGCCTTGACCAGCTCGCGCGTCTCGCGCGTCATCAACTGCGCGCCCGGTCGAGCGGTGCCACCGACGCGGATCGAGGTCCCGCCGATACCGTCAGCGACGACGCAAATGTGACCCTTGCTCTCGGCCCACTTGACCACGGTGGAGACGAGATCGAGCGCCCCGGCAGCGTCCACGTCGCGATGCCAGCGGAGGCGGATTACCTGCCGGCGGAAGTTGTTCGCCTTCGCCTCTGCGGCGGCGGTGGGCTCGGTCGCGACGGGTGCGGGGGTAGCGGTTGCGTTTGCCATGGGTGCGGCTCCTAGTGTGTGAGGTTTTCTGGCCTCTTCCCTGATTGTACGCTCATTCTGATAGAAAGTGCAAGGCCGCCAGAGTGTGGCTCTGGCGGCCTCTCCTATCCTCCTAGCTGAGGGTTAGATAGTCTAGGCCGTGAGAAATTCCAAGTGCTGGGGGTAATACCCCTTCGCGCTGGGCTTTGCCGACACCTTGGGCACAACCTGAAAGGGCAGCGGACGGAGCTGCAACGCCTTGAGGATTTGCGTCACCACGGAGACGGCTCCGGTGGTGACGATGATGATTTCCCCCTCTGCGGTCATGCACTCCAAGATCAGGAACACGCCGGTTCCTGCCTCAAACTGCGAGGGAGCGCGACGGACGGAGCGAATCGTCACCATCTGATCCGCCAGGGCTCCCAGAGCACTACTGCCAGTCCACGGGTCATCCAGCTGTGAAACGTCCTTTGCGGCCAGAATCTGCTCAACAATCCGGTACTGAGCATCCTCACCGCTCGTCTCAGGGACTTGCGCGATCAGCTCCCGAAGCTGCTCGGCAACGGTCGTACGTGTGTCGGTTCCGGGGATGGGTGCGAGTTCCTTAGCCATTGTGCTGTGTCTCCTGTAGCTCACTGTTCGGGACGGATGGAGCCGGGTCCGCTGTTAGAATCTCTGCGATAGCGCACAGAATGAGATAGGCGTAGGCTAGCTCTGCCGCGCGTATAAACCCCTCTTCCAAGTAGGTCAAAACGGTATATCCTCCAATCGAACCTCAGGCGATGGCGCGGGGCGCGGGATCGCTGCGAGCAACGTCGAGGCTACCTCCCTCATGCAGCGGAGGCAATACTCGGACGGGCGGCCCTTTGCGTCCACCCATGCGCCAAACCCTTTGCCGCATCGCTTACAGACGTAGCCGTGCATACCGGGAGGGAATGGCATTAGGCCTCATCCTCATCGCGCATCGATGGACGCGGTGCGGGAGGCTTTGCAACGGATAGCGCGTGAATGGTCGCCTCCTGGCGCAGCGCGTCTAGCTCTTCCTGTAGGGCCTCCGTGGTCGGGGGGTTTGCGGCTTCTGTGCTGAGTTCTACCATATGGTGCGAGCCTCCGTGAATCGGACCCCGGCTATCGTCTCACGTCTGAGGCGCTAGCGGTTGTGACAACTTTGTGACGGCGCTCTCTGGCGAGCTGACGCAGATGTACGTCCGCTCTCCGGATGGCCGCGCGGAGTAGGCCGTTATCGTGGCGGTGGCAGTTCTTACACCAATCTTGCCAATCGTGTCGATGCGCGGCGCATCCCTCTAGCTGATAGACGATGGACCCGAAGAGGTCAACGGCGCGCTCAGTCATGGTAGGGGTTAGTGCTCATGTTTGCCCCTCCCGATCTCTGCTACCCGGTGGGTCAGCGAGGGCCATGCGACCCTGAGCGGCCACGCTACCCATGATCCCGGTGCCGGGGTAGATGTCATCCAGCACGTCCCCCTCCTGGTAGCCGAGCAGATCGAGAATCCAGCGGCACACCCGCTCGGGCTTCGCTCCCGTCAGACCCTTGCGGAGCGTGATCGGCTCGACAATGAAGTCCTTGGGGGTGGTTTGGACGCCTCCCTTGATGGGCGGCGGGTGAGGCTCACCGGGCGGGTTGTGGCCGCCGCGGAAGAACACTGGCTCCCACATGTAGGCGGGCCGGACCCCTCGCTTAAAGGCCCCGAAGGACTTGCACCAGACGGCGATCCGCACGTCAGATGGCATCATCGGAGAGAAGTGGCGGATGCTCGGTGATGAGGCGCTGAGAGCCCAACCGTCTGGATAGTCGCGGACAAGGTGGCGGATCAGCTCCTCGTGGCGCCCCAATCGGTCCCACTCCGGGAAGCCGTAGTGTCGAGCCCCTTGCCCGAGGTAGGGCGGGTCGGCATAGGCGAATCTCACGTCTCCTCCCGATCTCTGCTACCCGGTGGGTCGGCGGCGAGCCTAGCCCCCACATAGAAGATCATAGCGAATCGTCTCATCGCCCGTACAATGCCTCCGCGAACACACGATCTATAGCACCATCGCTCGTCATCATCTCATCCCCATGTATTCGTTCTAGCTCTGCACCAAACTCACGCGCGTAGGGGGTGCTCTCCATCGGTCGAGTGTACGCGTAGGGGAGGGAGTACCAGCCGCGCTCATCATGGAGGATGGTACACCGCTTATCGCTGGGATCACTGGTGAGCTTGCGTGTACCGTCCACCGTGACAGTACCCGCCGTCTCCCACTTCCCCCGCTGCAACGCTTGCTCACACGTCACCATGCCGAACGCTACGCGTAGCTCCATCTCAGGCCAGGGTAGCGACGGCTCCCACTCGGTAAAGGCAGCGTCAAGCGTGACGATAGCTCGCGCTAGGTCGCAGGCATTGATGCCGCGAGATTTCAACTCGGGCGTTTCTCCCGCTGCGATCCGCTCTCGGGAGGTATTATCCCAATAGATACCGGGGCGGATCAGCGTGAGGTTCGATGATACTTTCTCCGACCACTCGCCTAGGTTACTCGAAATAGGTAGTAGGGGGTGCGGGTTGTCGAATACAACTGAATCCGTGGCGACCATTGACACGGCGTTTGCCATATCAGGATGGGAAGCAATCGCGTCGAGGATTTGGGCCCGACACCCTGACGTAATGAGAGAAGCATAAAGAGCGTTTGCCCACCGGGGATGCCCCACACTCTGCGCGAACTTACCATATATCGAGTTATAAACCAGCTTAGCGGCACGTCCGGTAGGGGTATCCTTTCCAACTGCTAGCCTCCGTAGGTAAAGGTTCTGTACGTCACGCAACGGAGGCGGGCAGTCGCAGGGCTCATAAGCCCATCGCTCTGTGATGGCCACATCGCGCGCCAGTCCGGCACGCTGCGCCGCTTCTATCTCTGCGAGCCAATGCCACCCGACAGTACCGGCCGGTCGGAGGATTTGACCGGTCGGTGTCCGGTGAGGTAGAGGACCGAAAGCGCCATCGCCACTAACGCCGGCTCGGACCAGTTGGAAAGGCGACGTAGAGACGCCTTCATGCCATGATCCGTGTAGCAGGCAAGGTAAACGCGCGATGATGTACGGATAAGCTGAGTTGATGTCATATTGGTACGATTCTCCCTTGACGTGCCCATGTCTCCTGATCTCAAACCATCCGCCGTAATAGGAATTGCGCGCAGCGGTGCGTACCTCATCGGGCACGATTTTCTCGATATCCTCGCGCGTTGCGCACTGAGTAGACTTTAGCCATTGGTCTGCAGCTTGCCCCGGCCCGAACCATTGGTCACGGTCAAGCTGCACCCCGATATCTGCCAACCCCTTTGCATACTCAAACATGAGCGTAGACAGTACGCGATTCTCGGTGACGTTGTACGCAACCATCTCAGCGTCTAGGGTAGCGTCGGGGCGATGCTTCTTGCCGCGCTCTAGGACCGCATAGTCCTCTAACGTGATGATCGGCGCGCGCCACTTCGCAGGGTTGATAGCTGACAGAAAAGAGGACTGAAAGAAGCTCCCACCGTCGCATATGAATAACCACGATGTAGCCTGACGATGGCGGATTTTGAGCCGTCGCTGTGGGAGTATGTCCAACTCCCAATCTCCGACATAGACGGGAAACGGGGTAGGGTTGTGTGGAGAGTGCTTCCGCGCACGGATGGCGCGTCCCTTCGGGGTGAGCAACATCTCCGCTCTCTCTTGGGGGAGGGTACGAAACCATTGTGCGAAGTCATAACCGAGATAGAAACCCACATACGCCGCCGTGGGATCATCTAGGAAACAGTCATATAGAAACTCAAATATTTCGTGGTACTCTAGCGCGCGTCCACCTTTCTCCAGGGAGCGATCCCCCACCGATAGCAATACGTAGCGATGCTCGGGATGCTCGCGCTTGACGTTGCACTTTGGGCAGATACCCTCAGAGATGACGACTTGGCAGTTTGGGCAGAGCGATACTCCCTCCCCGTCAACCCCCACAAAATGCAACGGTGGACGTTCATACTCGCGCCCGGTTCGCGGACCCCGTTTGCGTGAGCATGACTGTGAGCAACGCCGCTGTAGCAGGTTGTTTGTGGTGAACGGTTCACCGCATCCGGGACAGGTGCGAGCCCATACAGTCATCGCAAACGCTTATGAGTATCTAGGACGCGCTCAATCGCTAGGGGAATATTGTCCTTACCGTCATCATTCCCGGTGCCCAAAACGGCAGCATCGGTGGATAGTACCCACTTTCCATGACGGGCACGGTAGTAGTAGAATGTGGTCCTTTCGTCAGGGTAGCCGAGATCGTCAGTTATCCCAACGTCTATTTGCAGCTGACAGGAGAGGCACGTTACCTCTATTCTCATATATGCGGATGATGGCATGGCGCGAGCCTCCTAGTGTGTTTCGTGTGTCCTATAGTAGAATCCTATCACCATCGCAACGCAAAACGTTAGGCCGATAGAGATAATCATATCCGCGTCTGCCGAATGAATGACGCGAAGTCCATCCGCGTACCGTTGGGCGCTCTCGGTATCACGATAGCGATAGGCGCTTCGCAGTTGTGACAGACAAGCGGTACATACTGGCCGGGGATAAACTCGGTGCGCTCTAGACGCATCCGATGCCCGCAGATTTCGCAGGTTACACGCACTCTCATTAGTGAGCCCCTTAATCTGAGTGATACCAAAATGGCGATTTCTTGAGCTTGCGTGAGCCGGCGATGTGAGCCTGCTGTAGCAACTCCGGCACATTATAGCGCACTATGCGCCGCAATTGGTCCTCTGTGGCATTCTCTATCCAACGGTCTGACGCGGCGCGGTCGAAGGGCCGCGAGAAGCTATAACCTCCCTCATGGCCGGCTATGCGCGCCTTGCTCTCCTGGGCACTCCGTACCAGCTCTTGATACGCTCTCCCCCTCTCTGCATGAAGATGTATTACCCGCGTCTGCCGGGCGCGGGATACCCCACGGGAGCGCATGTAACCCCTCACAGATTGCACGGAGGCGTCTCGGTTGAATCTCCGCTGTAGTCCCCCGATTTGTGCATCCGTCAACCCTGCATTGTGCAGGATGGCGAACTCTTGTGAGGATCGAGGGAGCGGAGGGAGTTTCACGCCGCATGCATTCCTTGATTGCGCATAGAGAGACGCGCCCGCAGGTCTGCCATCACTTCATCGGGAACGGAGATTGTCCTACAATCGCACAATGGACAAATGACCGGCGCGTAGTTGGGCCACACACGGCGACAGGTGGGGCACCATGCCTCATCTCTGCTCCGTTCGGCTCGTTTGGTGGGCTTAGAGGTTGTCATCGGACACCCCTCAAGGGTATCACCCTGGCCGCCGGGGCGCAAGGGCCAGAGGACATATTGCCAAGGTTGTCATTATCAAAATGGTTGCGTGGATTGAAACCGTGTGCTACAATCCCAAGGTGGAGAGTGCGCAGACGGTGGGCGATCCGGTAGCGCCAGACCGCGCCGAAGCTTCGGACACTTCCGGCGCGGTCCTCTCCATTTCTCCCGCTCCACAACAGGAGAGTGAGATGGAGCGCGTAGTGGCTGCGCTCGATAGGCTCTCTGATCGACTAGACGAGATTACGGCGGCGGTGGCTCGCTCGCCCTTTCTGTCAAAGTTCCTAAAGGTTAGGTCCTAAATGGCAGAGCGTGGCGCGCGCGAGCTGACCCTAACGGGTGCGAGCCCAGCGGACGCGCGTCACGCTCTGTCTTTGTGCGGAGTGTGTAAGCGTGACCGATGCGCCCGTAATTGTTGACGAGATAGTCTCAGAGCCGGAGGTTTCCGGACATGAGCATTGCGTTCACTGCGAAGAGATTGCAGCCCTAGCGGCATCTCAGAGAGAGTTAGCGGACGCGGTGCAAGCTCTCGCGCAACCGAAACCCGATATCGAAACCGCAGAAGATGAGATATGGGACGCGCTTGCAGAGCTTGCCGAGATCGAGCAGGAAGAGACGCACACATCTATAGAGGACTGAGGCTATGCCAGTCACAGACGAGAGAAAGGCCGCCGCTCGCGCGGCCATACAGAAGCTTGTTAGCGAGGAATTGAAGAGGCAAGCTCCGCAACCAGTGGAGAATAAAGACGATGGACGAGTTGGAGCTAGTGGAAACAGCACCGGGGACGGGGGAAAGCCTCAGCGGCGACAGAGCCCCGCAACGACGCCGACGCCGGAGCGCAAGCGCAGCCGAGGGAGACGATTCCTCTTCGGAGACTAAGCGCACATACACACGGCGCGCTAAATTTGACTTCGACGCTATGCAGTCGGAGCTATCCGCTGCGCTGGGGTTGACGGGCCAGGTGATGAGCATGGCGGTCCCGGTTACCGGGATGACGCTCATCATGCGCTCGCAGATGGCGAGTAAGGCTCTGATCGACATCGCGCGCGATGATCCTAAGTTTGCCGCCGCTCTCTCCAAGCTGCTCAGGGGTAGCAAGTATGTTGCGCTCGGGCAGATTGGATTCTCCATCGCCATCGCCGCCGCCGTCGATATGCGTATGGTCAAGCCGGACGGTGGTCTCCCCCAGGCCGTCATCGGCGATGTGCTGGAGAAGTTTCAGACCGCGCCGCCGGAAACTCCTGTCCGTCCTACGGTCGTAAATGAGGATATATCGTGAATAGCGATCTAATTATTGCGCTTTACCTCCTGGTATGCGGTGCCGCTGCAGGGCTCTATATTGAGAGTTATCTACAGCGCCAAAAGCAACAGCGAGAGAGTATTTATGCGGTGCTTGCTACACAGTCATCTAGACTGTGGAAGCTAGAGAATCCTAACATTCATCTAAACGATCCTACTGAGAAGCCTGCTACCGCGTGAAAACCAAACTCCGCATTATCGCGTCCCCGAACCGTCTTCCGCGTGAGGCTCCCCTCATCGCGCGTGAGATGGAAAAGTCAGGAAAATGCACGTTCCGGCGCATTGATACTGACCGGTGGGGCGCGATCCTCAAAGACGAAAACGTCATGATGGTTATTCACGTTCGCATCGATGGGCCGATGTGTGTAGACGTGCATAAAATGTCTGATTGGATCATCCACGTCCTGCATCCCTGTAAGTGTGGTGATGTGTGGATGGTGACGCGGTGACTGTGGCAGAGCGGCCCCTCTCTCAGGGGAGTGGAGGCGAACCCGAACAGGCAGTAACCTCCGCTCCCCGTATCTCTTGGCCAGAGTTTCAGGCGTACTTGTCTGACCATTGGGTGCCGAAGTCCACCCCTCACGTCTCCATCATCTCGCAGAATGGGGGAGGAAAAACCTACCTCGTGGGGCGCGGCTTGCTTCCGATGTTGGACGATGAGCGCGTCCTATTCGTTGACACTAAGCATGACGATGATGAGATCAACCGCATAGGTATGATCCGCGTCAAGAAAGTTCCAACGCGCATGGAGCGTCGGCTCCACTACCGTCACAAGAAACCGCGCGACCAGTGGTTTCAGCTCATGGTTACGACGCGCGATCAGGTGGCCGCCGCCATCCGTACATGTGTGGCAGAGGGTGGATGGGTCATCGTGCTAGATGAAGAGCGCACCATCACAGACCGTACCCCCTATTTCAACCTCGGTGGGCTCGTGGCGGGTATCAGGCTCCGTGGTCGCTCGCGCGGTATTACGCTTATCGGGCTTACGCAAGCCCCATTCTACGTCAACGAATCTTTTTACAATCAGGCGCATCATCTATTCATCGGCTCGCTCTTGGACGTTCGCGCGAAGCGGAGGCTAGGAGAGATCGGCGGAGATACTACAGAGATTATGGCGATAGTGTCACAGCTTCGGTTACATGAGTTTCTATACATCGGTCCACTCAATGACACGGGCCGACGTACTATGTTCATCGTCAAGGTTCCGTAAAGGAGATCAATGGATCATCACATTCACGTTGGCGCAATTGCGGTCATTTCCATCGTAGCTATCGTGGGCGCAACTCACTTTCTGGTGAGAGGACTGACGGCGAAGCATAACGATGCTCCGTGGGCTCAGGGTCTCTCGTGGCTGTTCTAAGGAGATAGGCAAAACATGGCGAGCCCTTCCGCGACCGCAGCGTCTAGCAACGCTGCTAACCCTAGCATGGGACAGGTTCCCACTCAGCCTCAGACCACGGGCAAGAGCGCGGCCGCCGCTCCGTTTGTGCGTCTGTCCCGTCGCGCTCAGAACCGCGCATTTCAGCTTACCGGCGTGGCGTTCGGTACGCCTATTGTCCAGAAGCTGAATACCGTTGGCGGTTATGTGCGCCGCTACATTCTGACTGTTGTTGCTTCCGGTGGAGTGGCTACAGGCGTCATCACTAACGCGGCGGATGCGCCGTGGACTGTGATCCAGACCCTTATGTTGCGCGATTCGCGCGGCGTGCCGATCATCCAGATTGACGGATATGGGCTCTATCTCGTCAACAAGTATTCGGGCCAGGTTTCGGAGGGAGTGCAGTCTGATCCTACCAAGCTCCCGTCCTACACCGCGCTTAACACAACTCAGGCGTCGGCCGGCGGTTTCGCGTTCAAGCTCGCGATTCCTCTGGAGCTTGACCAGGCGGCCTACTGCTCCCTTACCTCGCAAAACGCGACCGCTCCCCCGGAGCTTGATATCACGGTCGGGACTGCGGCATCCGTCTACGGTGCCACCGTTCCCCAAACCACTCTGCCGACCATGCAGTTTACCTGCGAGCAGGAATTTTGGGCTACCCCGTTGCAGAATTCGAGTTACGCCCCGCCGGACGTTGGCTCGTCTGCTCAGTGGCAGCTCGCCCCCGGTAACCCCACCGTTGGGACCGGCGCGCAGTTGTTTGTGAATGTGCCCAACGTGGGTACGTGGATTCATACTCTGATCGCCGTGCTCAGGGATAACACGGGCGCTCGTGTCGATAACTGGCCGCTGAACGATCTCGCTATACAGGTGGATGGGACCCCTGTTGAGATCGAGCTGTTTGCGGACAGGGTTGACAAGATGTCCTGTATGACAGACGGGATTGTCCGTGACACGGGCGTTATTGCCTACACCTTCCGCAACGCGGTCAAGCCGATTGTGAGCAACGCGGACACGCATGACCTCCTGCTCCCGACCACTGCCGCAACGCTGTTGCAGGTTGGCGGGACTTTCCAGGCGATCGGCAACTCTCCCGCTACCATCACGTACTACGTCGGCAAGCTGTACCCGCGCAACGCGGCCAAGATTCCGTACACGCATCTGGCGGAATAGGTCATGTTTGGCGTCAAGGTCGGCGCGGGAGGCGTCGCAATCGCAGACGTAGGAAAGGTGAATCCTAGCACGGGGCAGAGGCAATACAACATGCCTACCGCGTTCGATGACGCCTCTACCTGGGCGTGGATTTGGTTCGGTGGCTGTGTCGCAGTCATCGCAGTTATGTATTTTGGCTTTGGCGGCCTAAAAGGAGACGTTGCATCGTGAGCACTCTTAAGAGTGGCGAGTTTTGGATCGGAGTTATCGCGGCCGTGGTCGTGATGAAGTTTGCTCCCCTGGTCCTCTCTAAGATTGGGGTGGGCGGCGCTCGAGCCGCTAGCTAGGTTATGAAAATCGTTATCGGTATATGGATTGCCACCATAGGATACGCGCTCGTATTTACCGGCGTGCAGTTCTTTACGTCCGGTAGCGGTTCACTCTCACAGTCGCTAGGGCTCACTCAGCCCTTGCTAGGTAACACACTCGGCACCGTCACTAAGACAGCCGCGCAACAGACCCCCAGCCCGACCACGACGAGTACGCTAGTATGAACGGAAAGAATATCGTTCTAGGCTCGTGGCTGGGGGCTGTTGTGATGGTTGTGTGGCGATCATTCAACAACAAGACGGGAGCGCCGGCACCATCGACGCTCATCAAGGTCAATATTGCATGGTCGATCCTCGCGATGCTCTCGGACGTGTCGTCTGATATCGCGGGCGCGCTATCGGTGGGATTACTCATCGCGGCGAGTATCGCGAATCCTGCCAGCATCCTACCTCCCGTCACCGTCAAGACAGCATCAATCACTAACCCCGGCACAGCTAGCAAAGCTACATCTACATTGGAGTAAAGCAAAAACATGGCAGCTCAAATCGTGGGACTTGCGACCCTGGTTATTGTCGGCGGGATTATCGCTGATCTTGTCGTCAACTATAAGGGGACCGCGTCTCTTATCAACGGGATTCAGGGGCTTTGGTCCTCGTCCCTCCAGGGCGTGACCGGGCAGACTGTGGGCTAAATGAAGGGTCCGCAGGGCTGTTCGACAGTCACTAACGATAGCGTTCCATGGCCTCCGGGCGCGGCTTATTTGCCAAAGGCTGACGCGCCACATGAGCGCGGCATCGCGGGGCCGGAAGGGACGATTATCCTCGACGTTTCCGACCAGGCGCAGCCCGTGCGCGCAATCCCTCAGCCGATCCGCTGGAGCACGTTTCAGCGGTTTGGGGGAGCGCCGGAGCTGTATGCGTTCACACGTCCTTTGCAGTTTGGCCTAGTGCCTCAGAGTGGCGCACTCGCGCTCACGTCTGAGGATGAATTTGTCGGGGAGCCGTCCAATCAGCCGGGCGGCTCATCCATGCGTCCGCTCTCGCTCGGACAGAGACGGCGCGTGTTGCAGGTTGCGTCTTACAGCACCCTCCCCGATACCGTCGAGCCGGGGAATTGATAGATGCCAGACGAAGATATCAACGCGGCTAAGAAGTTTGACCTGTCTAAGAAAGTGGGCCCGTTCCCGCTTTACGTGTGGGTGGCCAGCGGAGTTGCGCTGCTCGCCGGAGCTTACTTCCTCTGGAAGAAGCATACTGCCAGCTCGACCGCCGCGACCACTCCCGCCGCGACGACAACCGCGACAGGTACGACAACCGGCACGGGAGCAACAGGCACGGGGTATCAGCAATACTGGCCAACAACTCCTGTCTCTACCACACCTGCATCGACTGCGCTACCAGTCAATGGGCAAGGTGGAGCGTACACACCGATTGTGGGAGGCTTTACAGCGGTACAGGCCGCGTCTAACGCAGGTTTGACTATCTATTATCAACCAGAGCCGGGACTATGGGCTGTTGTACCTCCCGCAGAGATCTATCAGGGAAGCGGCTACAGCCCGACATATCTATGGGTACCTACTCCAACAGGTACCCCCGTATCAGGGGGCTCCGGGGGTGGACGCTCAGAGGCGCGACCGCTCTCCGTGCTTGGGCACATGATCCGCAACGGCGCACGGAGCACCGCATAGCATGGCTGCATACTCGTGGAAACTCACCGGGGAGACGATGGGACTAGCCGCGCTTGTGGCGGGCGATAGTGCGGCGTTCCTCTCCGGTGTGAATCCGTCTCTTTTCACCATCCGCACGTTTCGCAGTGATTGGGCGCGGCCCGAACAAACGGCTAAGGAAATTCATATAGGAATGGCAATAGGCAACGCGCTATCGCTCATGGTGGGCATAGGCGCGACTATGGTGTCCGGTTCCTGGTGGCCGTTTGCGCTCTCCCTGATTACATCTGTGGCTTTGGATGCGTCGTATGAATGGGCGTTGCGCTCTAATAGAGGTACCATCGATGGGTAACACTGACGAGTTCTTTACCGGCGTATGCCGAGACTATCTAGGCGAAGGGACCCCCGGTGCAAGTGTGCTGGCAGGGTTCAATACATGGGCACGGTATGAGGGGACCGCAGCGAGGTTCAATCCCCTTGCGTGCGAATGGCTCACGTCCGGGTCATCCGCGTTCAATAGCTCGGGCGTGCAAAATTATCCGTCTGAGAGTGGCGGCCAGTCTGCCACCGCGCAGAATTTGCAGCGGGCCGGCGGCCGTACATATCCCGCTATCCTCGCGCTTATCAAGGCGAACGGAGACGCGAGCGCATGGCACAATCCGGAGGTTATCGCGCAAATTCGCATTTGGGGAACGGAGGGGTTCGCTAACCTGCTCGCGGAGAATGGGGCGCTCAACGATGATTATGACGCTCCCTCTCTCCCTACCACTCCGGCACCCGAACCGGCTCCGGCGCCAACTCCTGAGCCAACTCCGGCACCCTCGCCGGAGCCCCCTCCAGCACCGGAGCCCCCAGCACCGACCACTTCGGAGTACATCGTGGTTAAGGGAGACAATGAATGGGCCATCGCGCAAGCTCATCACATGACCCTCGCACAGCTCGAAGCTCTCAATCCTGAGAGTGGGCATCCTCCGGGGGATTTCTCGATGATTTGGCCCGGTGACGTGCTGCGCGTGAGCTGATTCTCTCATGGCATACCCCGCCGGCCAATGCACGTACTACGTAGCTTCGGTGCTCTCATGGATTCCAACGACATGGGGCAACGCTGCGACGTGGCTGCAAAATGCAGAGCAGGCAGGGTTACAGACGGGCGGGACGCCTACGGTCGGAGCCGTAGGCGTCATCGCCGCCAACGCTCACACAGCGCAAGGCACAGCATCCCCTGAAGGTCATGTGGGAGTTATCGCAGCGGTCAACGGGGACCAGGTTACCCTAGATTCGGAAAACTGGCCCGAAGAGGATAATCAGGCCAACGGCCTAGTATTCAACGTGTCAGACTTCGCAGGGTTCATATACCCGCCATCGGGGGCCGCTGTGCCTAATACCGCTAGCCTACTCGGTTACTCTCCTGTTCCTACCTCTGATTCTGGAGTCACATGGGACCAACTCCCCAGCGCGTTTCAGGCGTGGTTGCCTCTAGCCATGACCATGGGCGTGCGCGCGCCTTACACATCTGCTCAGGTGGCGACACAATGGAACAGTATGACGGCTGCCGAGCGTGCAGTTTGGATACTTGACTACAATAACAACTCAGGCGCAAAACAGGGGAGCGGGCAAGGCTCTACAGGATGGGAGGCTGACGTAGCCTCATGGATCTCTACGGCAGGGCAAAATATCCTCAAAGGTGGGGAGGTAGTGCTAGGCGCAGCGGTGCTAGGGCTGGCAGGATGGGTGCTCCTGAGCATGGCGCGCGGTGTCCCCGGTCCTATCAAAGTCGGAAAGACGTTAGGAAAGACAGGAATAAAGGCGGCTGCATTATGACGGAAGCTCTCATCGGCGCGGCGTTTGTCGCTGAAGTCGGAGACGTGAGCGACGATGACACCCCCGACCGAACGCGTAAGCCCTTCGGATTCTCGCGCAACCTCGGCGCGTCGCAGGTGGGCGCGGCCGGTATCCCGAACACCATCGTCATCGGCTACCCAACGGCGGGCAGACGGTGGGAGGTTCGCCGCGTCATCATCGGCAATACCGATCCGTTCACGGCTGGCACTAAGCTAGCCGCGCTCTTTGTGGGTGCGTACCCCTCGGAGGGTATCACTCTCAGCGACCTTATCGCGGGTAACCTCACACTGCCGACGACACTGTTTTATTCTCACGATCAGCTCTACGTACCGGCCGGGAGCTATCTATATGTGGTCCTCCAGCCCGGCGGGAGCGGTAAGGAATACGCTTCCGCCATTGTGCATGATTCCGCAGATTACAACCCCTCGGAGTAGATGATATGTCTGGTAACGCTTCGGACGCTACCCCCTCCCCCACACTCGCACAGACCATTCAGTCATGGCTTACAGGCGTCGCGATTGATGTTGTTGGTTTGGGTTTCGCGGGTGCGTCTATCTTCGGCTTTGTGACGGGGCACCTATCCGTCGCGGATCAGCTCACCGTGACCTCGCTCGCCGCGCTCTATCTCGGTATCAAGGTCCCCACTAGCTAGGCGCGCTCATGAGTGATGATTTTGTCGAGACTCACAGTGTAGTCGGAGTGGGGGATAAACCCGGCCGCGTCAAGCTCGTCACACTCGATGACAACGAATACCGATCTCGGCATCATCTCGTCCTGTTTGATGATGGACAGAGGCGCAAGATGTCTGACCTCCTCACGGGTAAGTATGGGCAGTCTGTGCGTCGTAACTGGCGCGATTGGATCATAGCGGCGTGTGCTGTGGGCGTATTCATTACTGATCTCGTCACACACACGGGGCACTAATGCCGACGCTTGCCACTACGCGAGTAACGGAGGCGCTTACCTCCCTGGTAACGCTCCCCACCGCACAGAGCGTCATCTGTGATAACTACTCGCAGTCATACCTCTTTATTCAAGAGGCCGGAGTTTACGTCCCACCGTATAACTCACGTATTATATCGCTCCCCTCTCCACTCTCATCCATTACCCTCATGTGGCAGACGCCTCCGACCGTCACCCCGCCTCCTATCGGCAATCCTCCCGGCTATGCTTCCTGCATATTCTCTAGCAATGCTGCGGAGACTTCCCTACCACAGCCCCTCTATGCCGCCCAGAGCGCGCCGGTTCCACTAGGCACTCAGGGCGGTAATACTCCCTTCAACTTCCAAGTTGCCATCCCCGGCGGGACTCAATCTCTGATCATCTGGCCTCTCATCATCAATGGCTACACAACAGAGATATTGGGAGTGACGACGGGCAACGTCTACTTCAACCAAGCGTTGGTCCCAACCCAAGAAATTTCCTTTGACATTGATCCAACCGACACACATATCGAGATCATCAATACGGGCACCGGTTATGTTTCGATGAATGTGGTGGCGTCACCATTCCTAGCGGGCTCTTACCCGATGGCGGTGACGCCTTACGGTGATAGTCTGCCCGTCTCCGTCGTCTCTGGTAGCTTCCCGCCCAGCCCCGCAGCCTCTGTCATGAACAACAACGGGGTCATCATCTCAGGGAGCACTGCGGCGATAACCACCAGCCTGGTGGGAAGCTTCCTGATCGGAATAACGGCGGGCACCGTAAGGTATCTCCGCTTTGTGAAGTTTCAATTAGCCTCTCCCAGCAATACCGCGGGGGAGGACCTCTTTCTCCTGGGGCACACGTCCGGTAAGCAAATCACCCCCATCAAGCTCGTCGCGAACGCGCTCGCGGCGAGCGTCGATGAGGCGCGCATCCTTGACCCGCCGTGGGATCTCGTAACGCTCTTCCCCGGCGATAGTCAAGTTGACGTTTACGTGTACCTGAGCATCGCCGGCACCGCCGCCGCGTATCAGGCGGAGGCCACACCGTGAACGTCCCCGGCGCCGATGCAGAGATGATCGACCAGGTCGGACCCCAGCAGCTGGCCGGGTACCGGGTGCTCTTCCCGTATGGCCCCAACCTGGGAGCGCGCGGCGGCCCGGGTCGACAGACCCCCGAGGCGTGGGTGGAGGCCCAGGCCAAGGCCGGATACGCCGTCTGGGTTGTGTTCTTCCCCGGCGCCGACCCCGCCATGGCCCTCGCCTATGCCGCGGCCGTGGGCGCCAC
>Ga0182030_10012949_pt1 | contig 16655 bp, 14 predicted proteins | sample 812S3MmetaG_FD_121299 | JGI IMG/M metagenome (GOLD analysis project Ga0182030, IMG submission 121299) | Permafrost microbial communities from Stordalen Mire, Sweden - 812S3M metaG (Illumina Assembly) | ecosystem: Environmental > Terrestrial > Soil > Wetlands > Permafrost | place: Sweden...
CGCAGACGCAAATCCCGGCACCGGCGCCCTGGAGGATGGCGGGGTGGTGCCCCTGGAAAGGTCATTGAAACGATACCAATATCATTACGGGATATTGCGATGATATATATTCCGATATAGAATCATATGTGTCATGACCGGCCTCGGCCCAGGTCGTCCACGACCTTCTTGTGCCCCAGCAAGGAAGAAAGAATCTTAGCGCAAATAAGAAAGGCGATCCACGCAAAACACGCAGATGTTCCGATGTGGCTTGCGGGTCTTGCGTCACACTCGCTCCATCTGCGTGTTTTGCGTGGATCGCCTTATCTTATTTGCAGTAAAATTCTCACTTCCTCATTCGCCAACGGACCATACCGAAATAAGTGATTCCTCTACGCTGCCGCCGCCACAGGCGCATGCGCCCGCAGGAACGCGTGGATATGACGCAGCGCTTCAGCAATCTGCGCGTCTGTCTCCTTCCACGGATAAATACTCACCTCGGCATTCGGCGCGAGATTCGCGCTCTCCATCGCCACGGCGTACGGATGCGCCGGCACATCGTCCGGCAGCACCAATATCGGTGTCTGACACTGCCGCACGAAATCCCGCGTCACGGTAAACACAAAATCAGGATTGGTCCGGTACATCCTGGTCAGGAACGCATCAACCATCGCCATTGTGACATCCGGCCGGCGCGCGCACAGCGGCGGACCCCAGCCGGTCATGTTATTGTTGTAGAACAAATCGCGCATCTCCGGACGCGAGCCACTCGGCTGCGCCAGCACGGCCGCGACGATCCGTACCGGCGCCCGCTTCAGCAGGTTCCAGATGAATGGCCCACCGATGCAGAACCCCATCACCAGGAATTTCTTGATCCCCAGATGATCCATCAGACCAAGCTGATCATCGGCATAGGAATCCCACGGCCGATCGACCTCCAGCGGCCCGGAGGATTCACCCCCGTTCGCGTTGCGCAGATCCATCGTGATGCAGCGAAAGTCGTTCTTGAATACCTCCATCGCGTTGAACGCCGAAAACCCCGTCAGAAACGAGATATTCGAGTTCAACCCGCCGCCAGGAATCAGCAACAGCGGAAACCCAGACCCGGTCTCCTCGTAATGAATCCGGACGTCGCCTTTTTCATAGAACGGCATGGCAGCTCCTCCTTTCCGGCACACTAACGCGACCGACATCCATCAGCCAACCGGCCGCCGCGCCGTGCGATGCTTTGCCAGCCACCCCATGGTTGCCTCCGGCTCCGCATCGGTTGAGGGCAGGTATGGCTTGATATCCAACAACGGCGTGCCATCCAGGCAATCCAGATAGCGCACCTTCAGCCGATCCGGTGCGGCGAACCCCTCGAACGCCACCACCGACAGCCCGATCGGATTGGGCCGCCGCGGTGCGCGCGTGGTGAACAACCCGTGCGGCGTGCCATCGAACGGCGGCGTCACCAGCATCTCCGCCGGCTGCATCTGGCGGTCGAGCCAGTACAGCAGGATCAGGTGCGAGAACCCCTCGAGGTCGCGCAGTCCCGCAACAAACGCCGGAAATACAACCGCTTCGCACACCGGCATCGGATCAGGTTGCCGCCCATTGCGCGGACAGGCATCCAGCGTCTGCCACGGCGTCGACAGAACCCCGATCGGACGCAGCGTGAATGTTTCGCTCATGCGTGTGGCTGCAACACCTGGCGCAGCACCGCGCCATCCGCCAGCTGGTCGAACCCCTCGTTGATCTGATCGAACCCGATCAAACCGCTGCGCAGCTTCTGCACCGGCAGTTTACCGCGCTTGTACAGCGCGATGAACCGCGGGATGTCACGCCGCGGCACGCAGCTCCCCATGTAACTTCCCCGGATCGATTTCTCGTCGCTCACCAGCGCACCATGCAGATAGGAGAACTGCGCCGTCACCGCCGGCAGCCCCGCACTGACCACCATCCCGCCGCGCGCCGTCACGCCGTAGGCCAGGGTCATCGCCGGAATCGAACCTGCTGTCTCGATCACATAATCCAACCCGCCACCGGTCGCCTCCTTCACCTGTGCCACCACGTCCTCGTTCCCTGCCAGGAACGTGTCCGTCGCCCCCAGCTCGCGCGCGATGCGCAGTTTCTCCGGATTGATATCAATCGCAACGATACGCTCGGCGCCCGCGACCACGCCGCCAAGCAGCGCGTTCATCCCCACGCCACCCAACCCCACCACCGCCATTAGCCCACCCACCGGCACCTGCGCCGTGTTCAACACCGCGCCCACGCCGGTGACCACGGCGCAACCGAAGATCGCCGCGTCCTCCAGCGGCACGTCATCGTCGATCCGGATCAGCGCATTCTCCATCACCACCGCGTACTGCGCGAACACCGACAGCCCGCTGTAATGATGCAGCACCTCGCCGTTCAGCCGCAGTCGCCGTGCCCCCGAGGTCAGCGTCCCCTCCGCGCGCGCCGAGAAACTGCTCATGCACAAATTCGGTCGCCCATTATTGCAGTACCGGCAATCGCCGCAGCTTGAGACGAACACGCTCACCACATGATCGCCCGGCTTGAACGCGGTCACGCCAGCCCCGACCTCGACGACGATCCCCGCCGCCTCGTGTCCCGGAATCGATGGCAGCTTGCGCGGCCGCAAATTTTCGATCGTCGACAGATCCGAATGGCACAGCCCGGCGCCGATGATCTTGTACAGCACCTCACCGGGTCCCGGCGGGTCGAGATCCACCTGCTCGATCGTCATCGGCTTGCTGCTCGCATAAGGGCGCGGCAGGCCCTGCATGCGCAGCACCGCGGCGGTCATCTTCATCGGCGTCTCTCCTGTAAAGGCGGGCCCTGTCAGGCAACCAGATCGTCGCTCCGGATGAAGCGCACGCCAAGCCCGACCAGCCGCGCGCGCGTGTCGTCCAGCGTGGTGCGCCCATCGGCGGTCGGCAGGCCGATGCCACGGCACGCGTCCTCGATCACCACGACATCGTAGCCGAGCCGCACCGCGTCCTCGGCCGACCACCCCACGCAGAAATCCGTCGCCAGCCCCGTAAGGAACAGCCGCCGGAAGCCACGTTGGCGCAGCCACCCATCCAGCCCGGTCGCGGTCGTCCGGTCGTTCTCGAAGAACGTCGAGTAGCTGTCGATGCCGGGATGAAAGCCCTTGCGGATGATCACCTCGACACGGGCCAGTTCAATAGCGGGATGAATTGCCGCGCTCGGCGTGCCTTGCACTGCGTGATCCGGCCACAGAATCTGCGACCCGTAGGCCAGTTCGATCGCCTCGTACGGCGACTTGCCCGCATGCGCGCTGGCGAAGGATGCATGCCCGGGTGGATGCCAATCCTGCGTCGCGAACGCGTGCACGAACGCGCGCGCCAGCAGCCGGTTGATCGCCGACACCACGGTCTCGCCGCCCGCAACCGGCAGTTCGCCGCCCGGCATGAAGGTCGGCTGCACATCCACCAGCCCGATGATGTCGGTCGGGCCGATTGAAACCTCTGCTGGCATGCGTCCCCCGTGTGTCGAACCGCCCCCGATTGTATCAGGCGGGCAAGCTGCTAGTCTCCCGCCGGCTAAGTCTGGGAGACCAATAGAATGCCTATACCGCGTATCACGTTGCTCGGCGCGTTGCTGGCGACTGCGATGACCATCAGCGCCGCGAACGCGGCCAGTTTCCGCTGGGCGAATGACGGCGACGTCGGCGCGATGGACCCCGACACGCGGCAGGAGACCGTGCAGCTCTCCTTCCTGTCGGGCATCTACGAGCCACTGGCCCGGCGTGACAAGGACCTGAAGATCGAGCCGGCGTTGGCCGTGAAGTGGGAGCAGACCAGCCCCACCGTGTGGCGCTTCCATCTGCGCCCTGGCGTGAAATGGCAGGACGGCTCTCCGTTCACCGCCGATGACGTGGTGTTCTCCTTCCAGCGTATCATGGCCAAGTCGTCAGTGATGCGCGCGCCGATGTCGCCGGTGAAAGAGGTGCGCAAGGTCGACGCCATGACTGTCGACTTCGAGACCAACAAGCCTGACCCGATCTTCATGCAGGAGCAGACCAACTTCCTGATCATGAACAAAGCCTGGTGCGAGGCGCATCACGCGACCGAGCCGGTGGTGATCGGCGGCGCCGATGACAACTACGCCGTGCACAACGCCATGGGTACCGGCCCGTACAAACTGGTGTCACGCGAACCCGACCGGAAGACCGTGGTTGAGAAGAACCCCGGCTGGTGGGACAAAAACACCAGCAATGCCGATACCGTGGAGTTCGACGTGATCTCCTCGGCGGCGACCCGCGTCGCGGCGCTGCTGTCGGGCGACGTGGACATGATCTACTCGGTGCCGCCTCAGGACATGAAGCGCATTGCGGCATCCCCCAACCTGAAGCTGCTCGAGCATCCGGAACTGCGCACCATCTATCTCGGCCTGAACGTGACGAGCGATGAACTGAAGACGTCCGACACCAAGGGCAAGAACCCGCTGAAGGATCTGCGCGTGCGCCAGGCATTCGTGCTCGCGATTGATGAGCCGGTAATCGCGCAAAAGGTGATGCTGGGGCTGGCGCATCCGAGCTTCGAGATGTGGGGTCCGGGCGTGAACGGCTACAACGCGAAGCTGGATGTGCGTCCCAAGGCCGACGCCGCGAAGGCCAAGCAGTTGTTGGCCGAGGCGGGCTATCCAAACGGCTTCAAGCTTGGCATGGACTGCCCGAACGACCGATACACCAACGACGAGCAGATCTGTACCGCCATCGTTTCGATGCTCGCGCGCATCGGCGTCAAGGTCGATCTGCTGGCGCAGACCAAGGCGAAGTTCTTCGCCAAGGTCAATGCCCCGAAATACGACACCGACTTCTTCCTGATCGGCTGGACGCCGGCGACCTACGACGCACATAACGCGCTGTATTCGCTGGTGGGAACGCACGGCAACGGCCGTGGTGAGGTCAATGACGGCGGCTACTCCAACCCGACGCTCGACGACCTGATCACCCAGATCGGCATTGAAACCGACCAGGCGAAGCGCACGGCGATGATCGACAAGTCGATCGAGATCCTGCAGCACGACCAGGCGGTGATCCCGCTGCATCAGCAGGTGATCGTCTGGGCGACGAAGAAGAACGTCGACGTTGCACAGATGGCCGACGACTACTTCCCCTACCGCTTCATCACGGTAAAGTAATCAACCTCGGTGCACCTCGCCCGCTCGCGCGGGAGAGGTCGGCAAGCGAAGCGAGACGGGTGAGGGTGCTGCGCGCGGCACCCTCACTCGACCGTCTCCACCGGAACAAAATCCCGCCACCGTCCCGGCACCGCCGCCTGCGCCCCATAGCCCTCCAGCGCATCGGCCGCACGTCCAACCAACTCGGCAAACCGCATCCCACGGGCCATCAGCAACGCGTCCAGTTCCGTAAGGACTCGCGTCAGCCCAGCGAACCCTTCGTGCATCACCACCGAGCACAGCTCGGTCGCTGACGCCCCTGCCAACGCCATCCGCGCCACATCGCCACCACTGCGCACACCATTGGTCCCCAGCAACGGAAATCCAGTCCCCACCGCACGCCGGCTCAACGCCAGAAACCGACAAACGATCGGCAACGCCCAGCCCCCGCCATACGCCGCCGAGGTCCCCAGCACCGCCGCGAACGTGTCCAGATCCGGCACCATCGCCATGAACCGTCCCATCATGCACACCGCATCGGCGCCGCCATCCCGCGCGGCCACCGCCAACGCCGGCAGGTTCGACGACAGCCCGGTCAGCTTCACCCAAAGTTGCATCCCCTCCGTCGCTGCCCGTACCCGCCGCACCAACGCCGCTAATCGTTCCGGATCCGTCTCCTGGGCGATCGCCCCCGGCGTTGCCTCCGACGCATGCGGCGCACCGACATTCAACTCGAACACCCGCAATCCTGCTTGCCGTGCCATTTCCCCAAGAACCACCGCGCCCTCTACCCCCGCGAGCACGATCGAGGCCGCAACGAACTGCCCATTCCCCGCCGTCTCGCGATCGATCGCCGCGATCGCCGCGAACCACTCGGCCGCATCGCGCTGCGCCAGGCCGGACCGGTTGAACAATGACACTCCATGCGCGGCCGGCACCCCCGCAGCGTCCAGTTCGACATAATCCGCGCGATCCAACTGCGCCGCCGCCTCCGGCCGTTCATTCACCGATTTCGCGATCACCCCAGCCGCCCCCGCACGCAACGCGGCACGAATCCCCGCCTCGGTCATCACCGGCTCGCCGGAGGCGCAGATCACTGGATTGCGCAGCCGCAGCCCGCCGATCGTCGTTGCCAGCCGATCGTTCATGCCGTTCGTCTCCCGATGATTGCCAGCAGGCTGCCTCGCTTCTAGCGTCCGCCGCAACACCCCCAGGGGCAACACCAAGGGCAAGACCAAGGCCAACACCAAGGAACGGAAACGCCACCGATGACACCGCAAACCATGACCACCGGCGAAGCCACCGTCGCCGCGCTGATCGCCAACGGCATCGACACGATCTTCTGCCTGCCAGGCGTGCAGAACGACTATCTGTTCGATGCGCTGCACGGCGCCGGCGACCGCATCCGTCCGATCCACACGCGGCACGAACAGGGTGCCGGCTACATGGCGCTCGGCATGGCCATGGCCAGCGGCAAGCCCGCCGCCTATACCGTGGTGCCCGGCCCCGGCTTCCTCAACACCACTGCCGCGTTGTGCACCGCCTATGCCACCAACGCGCCGGTCCTCGCCATCATCGGCCAGATCGCACAGGCCGCCATCGGCCGCGGCTATGGCCACCTGCACGAACTGCCCGACCAGCTCGCGATCATGCGACTCTTGACCAAATACGCCGACCGCATCCGCGCGCCGCACGAGGCGCCGCTCAAGGTGCACGAGGCGTTCCGCCAGCTTCGCTCCGGCCGCCCGCGCCCGGTGGCATTGGAATGCGCACTCGACGTGCTGGCCCGGCGTGCCCCCGTCGCGCCGCTCGCCGCCGCAACGAAAGACAGCACCGCCATCGACCCCGAAACGATCACCCGCGCTGCGAAGCTACTCGGCGAGGCGCACCGCCCGCTGATCATCGTCGGCGGCGGCGCGCAGCACGCCGTCGAACACGTCGCCGCCATCGCCGAGTTGCTGCAGGCCCCGGTCGTCGCCCATCGCATGGGCCACGGCATCCTGGACGCGCGCCACCCGCTCGCCGCCAACGTGCTGATGGGCCACAAGCTGTGGGGCACCGCCGACGTCGTGCTCGCGATCGGCACGCGCTTGCAAACGCAGTTGCAACAATGGGGCACCGATCCGACGCTGAAGATCGTCCGCATCGACGCCGACGCCGAGGAACTCGACCGCATCCAGCGCCCCACCGTCGGTATCACTGCCGACGCCGCCGATGCGCTCGCCCTGCTGCGCGATGTACTGCCCGCACACAACCGCCGGCGCGACTCACGAGCCCACGAGCTCGCCGGCCTGCGCGCTGAGCAACAGGCGATCGCCGCGGTCCTCGCACCGCAGATCGGTTACCTCGACGCCATCCGCGCCGAGCTGCCGGAAAATGGCATCTTCGTCGATGAACTGACCCAGCTCGGTTACGCCGCACGCATGGTGTTTCCGGTCTACCGGCCGCGCAGTTTCATTTCGCCTGGCTACCAAGGCACGCTCGGCTGGGGCGTCGCCACCGCGATCGGCGTGAAGGTGGCGCGCCCCGACGCGCAGGTCGTTGCGGTATCCGGCGACGGTGGCTTCCTGTTCAATGCGCAGGAGCTCGCAACAGCCGTGCAGCACCGCATCCCGGTGGTGATCGTGCTGGTCAACGACGGCGCCTACGGCAATGTCCGCCGCATCCAGGCGGATTCGTTTGGCAACCGGCTCATCGCGTCGGACCTGCGCAACCCCGATTTCCAGAAATTCACCGAAAGCTTCGGTGCCCTCGCTTTGCGCGCGACCTCGCCCACCGAACTGCGTCAGGCGCTGCGCACCGCGTTCAAGGTGGATGTTCCGGCAGTGATCGAGATCCCGTCGGGCCCGATGCCCGACCCCTGGCCGCTGCTGCGCCAACCCCCCTCACGCGGGCGTTAGGGCTGACAGTCAGACAGACTGGAAAAGTAACGAAACCCGTTCAGGCCGCGCCCCGACGCGGCGCCGAGGAATCGCGAGCATCCGCCTGAACAAAATGGTATAGACCGGCGACCGCAGCTTTCTAACGGGGGGACCCATGCCAGCCATGACCGATGTGGCGCCGTTTCCAGCCGGGTTCCGTACCCAGGACATCGCGACGAACGGCACGACCCTGTATCTACGGATCGGCGGCCAGGGGCCGGCTGCCATCCTGCTCCACGGCTATGGCGAAACCGGCGACATGTGGGCGCCCCTCGCCGCGGAACTCGCCCGCGACCACACGGTTGTTGTCCCCGACCTGCGCGGCATGGGGCGCTCCGCCCGTCCCGAAAGTGGCTACGACAAGAAGACCCAGGGTCGTGACGTTGCCGGCATGATCGATGCGCTCGGGATCGAGCGGGCAGACCTGGTCACCCACGACATCGGCAACATGGTGGGCTACGCGTTCGCCGCGCAGTATCCGACCCGCGTCGCCCGCTTTGTCCTGATGGACGCGCCGCTGCCCGGCATCGGGCCATGGGAGGAGATCCTCAAGAGCCCGCTGCTGTGGCACTTCCGCTTTGGCGGCCCCGACATGGAACGGTTGGTCGCCGGGCGCGAACGCATCTACCTCGATCGATTCTGGAATGAATTTTCGGCCGATCCGACATCCTTCAGCGAAGCCGCGCGCGAGCATTATGCCAGATTATATGCACAGCCCGGTGCGATGCACGCAGGTTTCAGCCAGTTCGCTGCCTTCGACCAGGATGTCATCGACAACCAGGCATTCGTCGCCCAGGCCAAGCTGACCATGCCGGTGCTGGCGATCGGTGGCGAGAAATCCTTCGGACCCACCATGGCGGTCGTCATGCGCGCCGCCGCAACGGATGTGCGGGAGGTCATTATCGCGGCTTCCGGACATTGGTTGATGGAGGAGCAGCCGGTGGCCACGGTCGCCGCCGTGCGTGCCTTCCTGGACCAGCCGTCACGACGCATGCCTGAGACGATCACCCTGCGTCCGGCGGTGGCGGCCGATGCGGACGCGATCCGCAACCTGACGCGCGAGGCCTACGCCAAATGGGTTCCCCTGATCGGCCGCGAGCCCAAGCCGATGACCGCCGACTATGCGGCCGCCGTGCGCAACCATCGCATCGATCTGCTGCACGTGGGCGATCAGCTCGCCGCGCTGATCGAAACGATCCCCGAAACCGATCATCTCCTGATTGAGAACGTGGCGGTGTCGCCGGCCTTCCAGCACCGCGGTCTCGGCCGCCACCTCCTGGCTCACGCCGAAGATCTGGCCGGGTCGCTCGGCTACGCAACGATCCGGCTCTACACCAACAAGCTGTTCGCCGCGAACGTGCAGCTCTACGCCAGCCTCGGCTATCAACTCGACCGCGAGGAAATACTCAGCCTCGGCACCGCCGTGCACATGAGCAAGCCGATTCGAGGCGCTGCTGGACCCGGCTAACCCCCGCGTTGAACTGAGGTCTTCATGATATTCATGGTATGCTTCACGACAATGCCATCCTTGTCGAAAAGAATGACCAACTCCTTCTTTTGTACATCCATGCCGCCCGCAAATATGCCGACAATTGGGATGAAATTCTGTGGCTGCGAGGTCGCGTGCGCAAATGTATAGGTCCAAACTTCATTGCCTGCATCGGTAAGTGATGTCTGGCTCGGTTGGCCGTACGTAGCGACGACCTCCGGTCGTGTTGTCTTTCCGTCGACAATCTGCTGGTTGACCGCGGTAGCATCCTGTTTCTCCAGGACGCGATTTCCGCTACTCGCACAACCCCACAACGATAGGACAGCCAGCGCGATAACGGCACGTTCGATCATCTGTTTGTTCCAATCCCGTTCCCCACCGTCATTGGTGAAGCACCGAGTTTCTATGCCGGTACAGATATGATGTCAGCGAAAAATTTTACGGCCATCACCGACGATCCGGCCCGATTGCACACATTGGGCAGCGCGTAAAAAACAATCCCTGCGTGACCCAAGACTGTAAAACATTCGAAACATATCGCGCAGATCTCAGACTCCGTCTTGCATGATCTCCGAGCATTTGCACTGAAACACGTCCGTGCCACCGCAACCGCCGCCCCAAGCGCAGTCTGGATCCATCACGCCCTCGCCCGCCCACCGGCCCTGTTCTTGCTTGCTGCATTGCAGCATGCTGCGCACAGCAGCCTGCACCAACGCACCGGCGGGACCCGACACGATGGCCAAGCGACCATTCCACCTCTCCTGGTTCCTCTCCCAGGGCTATGGCCCGAAGACCTGGCGCACCGACTGGCCCGGCAGCGACCTTGCACGCTGGATGATGCCCGATCTGTTCCTCGACCTTGCCCGCGGCATGGAGCGCGCCTGCTTCGATTACCTCATCATCGAGGACTCATCGATGGTGCCCTACACCTTCAAGGGCTCGCACGACACCTATCTGCGCTATGGCGCCAGCACGCCCAAGCTCGATCCGGCCGTACTCGTCCCCTATCTCGCGCAGGCCACCAAGCATCTCGGCCTGGTCCCAACGATGTCGACCACCGAGTATCCACCCTTCCTGCTCGCCCGCCTGATCAACTCGCTCGACCACGTGACGGAGGGGCGCATCGGGTGGAACTGCGTCACCAGCAGCAACGACGGTGCGGCGCAGAACTACGGCCATGTCGGCCAGCCGCCGCACGACGAGCGCTACGACGTTGCCGATGAATTCACCGACCTTGTCACCCGGCTGTGGGACGCCTGGGAGCCCGACGCCGTCGTTATCGACCGCGACACCCCGATGTTCGCCGACGGGGCAAAAGTCCATCCGGTCAATTTCGAGGGCAAATACTACCGCTGTCGCGGCCCGCTCAACGCGCCGCGCTCGCCGCAGGGCCGGCCGCCGATCTGCCAGGCCGGCGGCTCGCCGCGCGGGCAGGAATTCGCCGCGCGTTGGGCCGACACCATCATCACCGATGCCGGCAGCGTCGAGGCGATGAAGGCGTACCGGGAGACGGTGCGCCGGAGCGCCGTCGCCGCCGGGCGTGACCCCGACACGATCAAGCTGCTGTTCCTGGCCTACCCGCTGGTCGACACCACGATGGCGGCGGCGCAGGAGCGGCGGCACCTGCTGCGCCAGGACGCCAACCGGCACCTGGACCTGCAGCTCTCCACCATGTCGCGCCTGACCAACATCGACTTCTCGCAGTTCGATCCGGACGAACCGCTGCCGGAACTGCATACCAATGGCCACCAGGCCTCGCTCGCCAGATGGATCGGCAAGACGCCGCGCGAGGTGGGCGCGAGCCAATCGACACGAATGGGCATCGACTTCACCGGCACCGCCGACCACGTGGCGGGCCTGATGCAGGACATCATGGAGGAGGTCGGAGGCGATGGCTTCCTGTTCTACAATACGTTTTTCGATCGTCGCTATATCATGGAGATTTGCGACGGCCTGGTACCCGCGTTGCAGCGCCGCGGCCTGACGCGCACGCACTACGCCCATAAGCATTTCAAGGACAATTTGCTGGAATTCTAGGGCGGCGCCTCTGGCGTCCGTCCCCGCGCAACGTCACGTCATGCGAACACGGCACGGGCGCGGCGCCCTATACCGGCCGCGCCATTCCAGGCAATCTGCCGTGATGCCAAACAGCCCCTACCACTTCCCCGCTGCCACCCACCCATTGCGCGCCGCCAGCGACACCCTGAAGGTGCGCGAGGCCGTCAGCCCGTTCGGCATCACCCTGCGCTACCAGGAACGCGCGCCCGCCCCACCAGCGGCGACGCCCGCATCGGGCCATCCACATTGGTGCGAAACCGGACACTCTATCTTCGTCCTCGCTGGCCGCATCCGCTACACTTTCGACGACCACGTGGTCGAAGCCGGCCCGGGCGACATGCTGCACATCCCGGCCGGTCCCGCCCATCGCCACCAGCCTAGCGTCGTCGGCAATGAGGTCGTTCGCTACGTCCTGACCGAATTCGTCTAAACCCTTCCTCAACTCTTTTCGGGCACCGTCCTGTGCGGAGGTGTACCCGATGCTGCTGACCCGGGTTAGAAACATGCTCACCGACCTGGTAGGCGCGCACGGCCCGCAGGCCACCCAGCCGCCCCAGGGTACGATGGCCCACGCCGCCGCGATCCGCGACGCACCCGGTGAGGCAAGTCATTCGACCTGCTGGCCGCGCGATCGCCTCGCGATCGTGGATGCGCTCTGGGGCGAGGGTTTCACCTTCCCCGATGGCGAGCAGGAGACCCTACGCCTTGCCATGCCGCTGACCCTGACCAAGGAGACAAGCCTGCTGCTGCTGGGTGCCGGCGCAGGCGGGCCGCCGTGCTGCATCGCCACCCAGCTTGGCGCCTGGGTCACCGCCTTTGAGGCGGATGCGGACCTTGCCGCGGTAGCCACCGAGCGCAGCACGCGCGCCGGCCTCGGACGGCGCGCCGAGATCAAGACCTGGCTGCCGGCGGAGCCGAATTTCTCCCGCCGCTCATTCCATCATGCCTTGGCGCTGGAGGCGCTGCCCGCGGAGGCGCCCGGCCCGGTATTGAACGCCATCTTCCGTGCGTTGCAGCCGGGTGGACAGTTGATGATGGTGAACCTGGTGGCGGACCACCCGCTCGATCCCACAGACGAGGCCGTGGCCGCCTGGAGCCGGCTGGCGGGTCGCACGCCCATCGTTCCCTCCCAGCGCTCGATCACCGGTGCGCTCGCCCGTCTTGGCTTCGACGTGCGCATCACCGAGGACATCTCGCTGCGCCATATGCAGCAGGCGTTGCACGGGTGGCACACCCTGATCCGCGACATGCGGGTTCAACGGCCGGCGCCGGCGATGGCGATGTTGGTGGTGCAGGAGGCCGAGCTGTGGCTGCGTCGGCTGAGCCTGATGCGGGCGCACCAGATCCGGCTGGTGCGCTGGCACGCGATCCGCGGGGCCGCGCCTGGGTGAGGGCCGAGGCCGGAGATCGCCAGCGCCAATACTGGCCCAGCGCCAATACTGGCCCAGCGCCAGGCCCGGCCCAGCGCCAGGCCCGGCCCAGCCCAGCGCCAGGCCCGGCCCAGTGCCAATACCGGCCCAGTGCCAATACCGGCCCAGTGCCAATACCGGCCCAGTGCCAATACCGGCCTTGCATCACTCAATCCTCAGGGCGCCCGCCCGCAATACGCCTCCATCCGATACCCATCCGGATCGATCACGAACGCCGCGTAATAGTTTGGGCCATAATCCACCCGCAGTCCCGGCGCGCCATTGTCCTTGCCGCCAGCCCGCAGCCCCGCCTTGTGGAAGGCATCCACGCTGGCCCGCGTCGGCGCGTCGAAACAGAAATGCAGCCCTGACGACGGGTCCGCCGGCACCGGGTGCTCCGTTGGAGTGATCCACAACACAACCTCGTCGGCGCCATAGCCCAACGAACTTGCCCCGGCGTCCAGGCACTTGTACCCCAGCGGTGCCAGCGCCGCATCATAGAAGCGCTTGGTCCTCTTGAGATCACGCACCCCGATTGAGACATGAGCGAGCATCGATTTCCCTCCTGCGTGGCCAGGCCAACCTGGCTTCCTAACCACCAATGTGGTTGCAAATGGCTACTGCCATACCCACCCTCTGTCAACCATCATAGGGGTTAGAATGGTCCGGCCCGCAGCCACGCCGCACGCTCCGTCGATCGCCCTACAGGCTGCGCCGGCCGACGACACCTGCCTCGACTACGCCAACACCCGGATGTGGCGCGGTACGCCGGCGCCGGTGGAGCAGCTTGCCGCGCTGCCGGATGTCCTCGATTGGAGTGTCACTGCCGCCGGCCTGTCCGCCGACGCGCTTCCTGCGTTGCGCGTCTGGGCGGCTTCCCACCCAGGTCAGGCCGCTGCCCTGTTCGTGGCCGCGATCGAGCTGCGCGAGCTGGTCTACCGGGTGTTCAGCGCCGTCGCCGCTGGCGCGAAGGTTGCGGACACCGACCTGGCCGCGCTCAACTGCGCCTTGGCCGAGGCGCCGCAACGCACGGCCCTGGCCCGGTTGAACGGCGTCTATGCCTGGCGCATCGGGCAAGTGGCGGTCTCGGCCCCCGCGTTGTTGGCACCGATCCTATGGTCGGCGGCCGACCTGCTGGTGCAGGCGCCCCATCACCGCATCCGTCAATGTGCCAACCCGCAATGCCTGTGGCTCTTCATCGACGCCAGCAAGAACGGCACGCGCCGCTGGTGCGACATGACGGCGTGCGGCAACCGGGCCAAGGCGCGCCGGCACTATGAGAAATCGAAGCAGCGGGCCGATACCGCATGACGCCATGGTTCCGTCACGGGAACGATATGATCCCCGTAACACATCCCCCGACGAACAGGTCGAAATTCCAGTAACATTGAAGTGCGGTGATCACGGTGGCACAGAAGAGTCCGATCTCCCTATGCTGGTTGCCAATCGCACGCTTATCAGGCCTGCCGGCACCCGCTAGAATTCACGCCTCGCAAGGCGATATAATGTGACGGTAACAGACCAAAATCGACCAATTGAAGACGTGACGACATTCCTGCGCGGCGGCGGCGAGATGGCCGAACGTATCGCGGCCTATGACTGGTCCACCTCGCTTGGGCCGGTGTCGGGATGGTCCGGCAGCCTGCGCACCGTGGTGGGGTTGCTGATCCATTCGCCGGTCCCGATGGTGCTGCTGTGGGGCGGGGACGGCATCATGATCTACAATGATGCCTACTCCGGCTTCGCCGGCGGCCGTCATCCGCGCCTGCTCGGCAGCAAGGTGCGCGAGGGTTGGCCGGAGGTGGCCGCCTTCAACGACAATGTCATGCGGGTCGGCCTGGCGGGCGGTACGCTGGCCTACAGAGACCAGGAGCTCACCCTGTATCGCTCGGGCAAGCCCGAGCATGTCTGGATGAACCTGGACTATTCGCCAGTCATCGACGAGAGCGGCCGGCCGGGCGGGGTGATCGCGATCGTTGTCGAAACGACCGAACGGGTGCTGGCGGAGCGCCGCCAAGCCGACGCAACGGCGCGCCAACGGCGCCAGTTCGAACAGGCGCCGGGCTTCATCATCGTGATGGGCGGACCCGACCACGTCGTCGAGTTCGTCAACAACACCCATCGCCGCGTGTTCGGCAGCGCCGACTGGATCGGCAAGCCCATCCGCGAGGCGTTCCCCAGCCTCGCCGGCCAGGGCTTCTACGAGCAGTTGGACACAGTCTATGCTACTGGCGAAACGTTTTATGCCGAGAGTGCCGAGGTTCGCTATCGCCGTGCCGTCGACGGTCCGGAGGAGATCCGCTTCTTCACCTTCATCTATGCGCCGATCACCGACGACCGGGGCATCATCACGGGCATATTCTGCGACGGCTTCGACGTTACCGAAACGCAATTGGTGCAGACCGCACTGCGTGCCAGCGAAACCCGCCTGCGTCAGCTCAACGCGGATCTGGAACGCCGTGTGATCGAGCGCACCCAGGCGCGCGGCCGCACTTGGCAGGTCAGCCCGGACCTGATGGGCGCACTGAACGCCGAGGGCTATTTCGAGACCTCGAACCCCGCCTGGAAAACCGTGCTGGGCTGGTCGGAAGCCGAGGTTGCCAGCATGTCGATCTTCGAACTGCTGCACCCGGACGACGTGGCGCAAACCCGTGCCGGGTTCGAACTGACGCAAGAAGGCCAGCCGGCCATCCGGTTTCCCAACCGCTATCGCCGCAAGGACGGCGGTTACCGGTGGATTTCCTGGGTCGGCGTGCCGGAGGATGGCATGGTCTATTGCTCCGGTCGCGATATCACCGAGGAAAAGCTCGCCGAGGCGGAACTGGCCGCCGCGCAGGAAGCGCTGCGGCAATCGCAAAAAATGGAGGCGGTAGGCCAGCTCACCGGCGGCATCGCACATGACTTCAACAACCTGCTGACCGGGATCATCGGCAGCCTGGAACTGCTGGAAAAGCGGCTGTCGCAAGGTCGCCTCGGTGGCATCGAGCGCTATATCGGTGCCGCGCGCGGTGCGGCCAGGCGGGCCGCATCGCTGACGCAACGATTGCTGGCATTCTCCCGGCGGCAGACGCTTGACCCGAAGCCCGTCGATGCCAACAAGCTGATCGGTGGCATGGAAGATCTGATCCGCCGCAGCGTCGGACCCGATGTCACGGTCGAGGTGGTCGGCGCCGGCGGCCTTTGGATGATCCGGGTCGATCCATCGCAGCTCGAGAACGCGCTGCTCAACCTGTGTATCAACGCTCGTGACGCCATGGCGCCGTCAGGCGGTCGGCTCACCATCGAGACGGCCAACAAATGGCTGGATGACCGTGAGGCAAGGGAACGCGACCTGCCGCCAGGGCAGTATGCGTCGCTCTGTGTGACTGACACGGGCTCCGGCATGACGCCCGAGGTGATCGCGCGCGCGTTCGATCCGTTCTTCACCACCAAGCCGATCGGCCAGGGCACCGGCCTGGGGCTGTCGATGATCTACGGCTTTGTCCGCCAGTCCGGCGGCCAGGTCCGCATCTATTCGGAGGTCGGCAAAGGCACGACCGTGTGCCTCTATCTGCCGCGGCATACTGGCACCGCGGAGGACGCCCTCGAAAATATTGTCGAGCCGGCGATCGATCGTGGCGAGGGCGAGACGATCCTGGTGATCGACGACGAGCCGACCATCCG
>Ga0182030_10012950_pt1 | contig 16655 bp, 13 predicted proteins | sample 812S3MmetaG_FD_121299 | JGI IMG/M metagenome (GOLD analysis project Ga0182030, IMG submission 121299) | Permafrost microbial communities from Stordalen Mire, Sweden - 812S3M metaG (Illumina Assembly) | ecosystem: Environmental > Terrestrial > Soil > Wetlands > Permafrost | place: Sweden...
CAAGCCGCGAAGGCGCCAAGGAGAGAAGGAGTCGGTTCGAGCTTCGCGTCTTCGCGCCTTCGCGTGAGTCATCCTGCCGGCTCTCCTCGGTGACCTGGACCGCAACGCCGTCCCACCACCCCCATCCCGGCTCCGCCTCGCGCCCCGGCTCGAACAGCCTCCCGGCTACCCGCAGGCTGCCCTCGCGTGAGACACCCAACTGAATGAGAGCCACGCCAAACCCGCCCGCGCACGACGCGCTGCCAGGCCCCCAGCTAACGCGTGTTCGAGAAACACTCCGAGGCGTGGCGGCCGGCCGGTAGGTTGAGTGTGCGGCACCAGCGGGTCATGCCCAGCAGCGGCCGTCATTCCGCCCCATGCTCCAAAAAGTCCGGAGCGCTTGGGGTTGATACCACGGTTGAACGAGTTGCATTCGCACCTCGTATGGACGGGCGTCCCAGGCTGACGGTGGTCTGGCGGTGGGGCTGCTGGGTGAGTGAGAACCAATTTGAGCGGCTGGTGCCGGGATCCAGCTGCTCTCACGATGTCCCGAGGCACCGTCGGCCCACGGGCAGAATCCCCAGACCCCGGCCGGCAGGAAGCCGGTGTCAAGATTCCGGTTGCCCGGCGGCAACGACATCCCTATTCTCCGCCCCGCAAATCATGAGCGCCATGAATAACCGACCGGCTGTACCGGACGGGCCACCAGCCCGCCTCCACCACGCGCCGCCCTCACCGCAGGAGCGGCCGCGGCGGAGCGGATTTGCGTGCACGCCTGGCGTTCCCAACACCCAACCCAACCCACACTGCCCGAGATGAGCCGATTGCTCCCCCTCCTCGCCGGCTGCGCCTGGTGCGCCGCCTCCACCCTGCACGCCCAACAGGCCGCCGCCACCACCACCGCCACCAACGCCCCGCCGAAGACCACGCCGTGGGACATCAGCGCGGCCGCCGGCCTCACCCTGACCTCCGGCAACAGCAAGACCGTCCTCGGCACCCTCAGCCTGCGCGCCGACAAAAAGTGGGACGCCGGGAAAAACGAGCTGGGCCTGGGCGCGGACGCGGTCTATGGCGAGAACAACAGCGTGAAAAGCGCCGAGCAGGAGCACGGGTTCGGCCAGTACAACCGCCTCCTGAGCGACCGCGCCTTCGCCTACGCGCGGGTCGAGGGATTGCACGACGCCATCGCGGACATCGACTTCCGCCTCAGTATCGGTCCCGGCGCCGGCTATTACCTCCTCAAGAGCACCAACTGCCTGCTGCGGGTCGAGGCGGGGCCGGGGTATGTCTATGAGGAGGACTCGAAGGGCTCCGACAAGAGCTACATGAGCCTGCGCCTCGCCGAGCGGTACGAGCAGAAGATCTCCGCCGTGGCCAAGATCTGGGAGGCGGTCGAGATCCTCCCGCAGATTGACAAGTTCGGCAACTACATCGTCACAGCCGAGGCGGGGGTGGAAACCGCCATGTCCAAGCAGTTCAGCCTGATGGCTTTCGTGCAGGACTGGTTCCACAGCGAGCCCGCCGCCGGCCGGCTGAAAAACGACCTCAAACTGGTCACCGCCCTCAAATACAAGTTCTGAGCGGCCCCGGCCGCCGCCCGCGCAAGGAGAACGCATGCTGAAACTTCCCGGCAATCCCCGCCACTACTGGCGTTTCTTCCGCGCGGGCGGCTTCGACCAGGTTAGCCTCGCCACCGGCGCGGACCTGGCCGCCCTCGGCGAACTCGACCTCAAACTCTGGGTCGCCCTCGCCTGTCCCGCCACCGATCTCGAGTTTGACCCGGCGTCCCTCGCCGCCGTCGATCTGGATCGCGATGGCCGCATCCGCGCGCCCGAACTCATCGCGGCCGTCCAATGGGCCGCCAGCCTGCTGCGGAGCCCGGACGAATTGGTCACCGGCGCCGACAAGCTGCCGCTGGCCGCGATCACCACGGACACGCCGGAGGGAAAGGCGTTGGCCTCCCTGGCGACCGATGTTCCCGGCCGGGCCGACCCCGCCGCCATCACCGTCGCGGAGGCCGCCGCCGCCGTCCAGTCACTCGCCGTGCGGCCCTTTAACGGCGACGGGGTGGTGCCGGAGGAGTCCGCCCCGGACGACCGGACCCGGGAGCTGATTCGCATGGTCATCGCCGGCGCCGGAGGGCGGCCGGATGCCAGCGGCAAGACCGGCATTGACCAGGCGGGCGTGGAGCGCTTCTTCGCCGCGGCGCAGGCCTTTTCGGAGTGGTGGCGGCGCGCGGAGGAGGATGCGGCCGTGCTGCCCCTGGGAGCGGGCACGGCGGCGGCGGAAGCCGCGGTGGACGCCGTCGAATCCAAGGTCGGCGACTACTTCACGCGTTGCCGCCTGGCGGCGTTTGATCCGCGGGCGGGGGCGCTGCTGAACGGCGAGGAGAAGGATCTGCTCACCCTGGCCGCCACGGAACTCACCTTGGATTCCGCCGCGCTCGCGCGCCTGCCGCTGGCCCGCGTCGCCGCCGGCGCCCCGCTGCCGCTGGGCGCGGAGGTGAACCCCGCCTGGGCCGCCCGGGTGACCGCGCTGCGCGACCTCGCGGTCGTCCCGTTGCTGGGCGAGCGGGCAGGCCTCACCGAGGCCGACTGGGCTGCGCTGACGGCCAGGCTGACCCCGTACCGCGCCTGGACCACCGCGAAGGCGGGGGCGGCCGTCGAGCCCCTCGGGCTCCCCCGCGTCCGGGAACTCCTTGGGGGTGACGCCCGGCCGGCGATGGAAGCCCTGATCGCGCGCGACCGTAAGGACGAGGGCGAGGCGGCACTGGTCGCCGCCCTGCACCGCCTCACCCTCCTGCACCGGGATCTGGCCCGGCTCTGCCGCAATTTCGTCTCCTTCGAGGACTTTTTCCGCGGCCAGCAGAAGGCGATCTTCCAGGCCGGCACGCTCTACCTCGACCAGCGGAGCTGCGACCTCTGCCTGCCGGTCGATGACGCGGCGCGGCACGCCGCCCTCGCCGGCCTCGCGGGCGCCTGCCTGGCCTACTGCGACTGCGTCCGGCGCGGCGGCGCGGAAAAACGCCAAATCGTGGCGGTGCTCACCGGCGGCGATTCGGACCATTTGATGGCCGGACGGAACGGGCTCTTCATCGACCGCCAGGGCCGCGACTGGGACGCCACCGTCACCCGGATCATCGACAACCCGATCAGCGTCCGCCAGGCCTTCTTCGCGCCGTACAAGAAGCTGACACGCGTGATCGAGGAGCAGGTGGCCAAGCGCGCCACTGCGGCCGGCGCGGCAGTGGAGACGCGGTTGGGCGGCGCCGCCGACGGCCTCGTTGAGGGGCGGCTCCCGGTGCCCGCACCCGCGGGCGCGCCCAAGACCAAGGTCGACACCGGGACGCTGGCCGCCATCGGCTTGGTGCTCACCACGTTGCTGGCGGCGGTGGGGGGCATCGCCGCCAAGCTGGCCGGACTCCCCTGGTGGCAGGTGGGGGTGGCCTTCGTGGCGCTGTTGCTGGCCATCTCCGCCCCTTCCATGGTGATGGCGGCACTCAAGCTCCGCCGCCGCAGTCTCGGCCCCATCCTCGATGCCAACGGCTGGGCGCTCAACGGACGGGCGCGGATCAACATTCCCTTCGGTGGCTCGCTCACCCAGGTGGCGGTGCTGCCCACCGGTTCGCTCCACGACATCACTGATCCCTTTGCGGACCGCAAGAGCGCCTGGCCGTACCTGGTTGCACTCGTGGTGCTGCTGGCGGGCGGATATCTCGCGCTCGACCGCCTCGGGTTTGTGTTTGAGTGGACGGGTGGCAGACTCGGCACACCGCACGCGGAACTGCCCGTCAATCCATCCCCGGCCGAACTACCCGTCATCAAACTCGGCGAATCGGGGAGCACCAATCCACCGCCCAGGCGGTAGTCCGGGTCCGGCGCGGGCTGGGGAAGGCGCTCGCTGTGCCATCACCCCCGGGAGGGGGTGAAAGACGGTAGCGGGGGTTGAGCGGAGCGGCACCCCCGGGAAAAGCGTGAAAAGGGGCGAGCACCCCGGGGGGCGTGCCAGAACCCCGCCGACCGGGCCGGCGAGATGCCGACGCTCCCAAGGGTCAGGCGTCCCTCCGGGACGCTGGTTCCTTTATCGCTTGAACCCAACGATGAATCGTTGGGCTTTGGTTCAATTGTCCCTCCGGGACAAAGGCCCGGCGCGCCCGGCCTCCCATCGATCCGCTCGGGGCGGATCACACCTGTGGCACCGGCGTACGCGTCGTGCCCAGTCGGGGACCACTCGGAGACCCCAGCCGCCCCGGGGTCAGTCCCGGAAATTGACGTACTGGAGCGCGACGTCGAACTCCTTGGTCCGCACCGCCGCGATGACCGCCTGGAGGTCGTCCCGGTTCTTGCCGGTGACCCGCACCTGCTGGTCCTGGATGGTGGTGGTGACCTTCAGCTTGAGGTCGCGGACGAAGGCGCAGACCCGTTTGGCGGCCTCGGTCTCGATCCCCTGCTTGATCTTGATCACCTGCCGGGCATGGCCCAGCGGGGAAATCTCGGGTTCCCCCTGGTCCACGCTTTTCAGGTTGATGTTGCGCTTGGCGATCTTGCCGATGACGATCTCGTTGAGGGCTTGGAGCTTGAAGGCGGTCTCGGCGGAGAGCTTGATCTCGTTTTTCTCCAGCAGGATGTCGGCCTTGGAACCCTTGAAGTCGAAACGGTTGGCCAGTTCCTTCTTCGCGATGTTCACGGCATTCTCGATCTCCATCGAGTTCACATTGCTCACTATGTCAAATGACGGCATGCCAGCAGGGTGGGAATTCAAGCGGGGCCGTCAAGCCGTCATTTTCCCGCGCGAGGGGGACGGCAGGGACATTTACGGAGTCCGCGCCAAAGCGGCGGAGTGCGCGGCATCCCCGCGCTTTCCGTCGTGTGCCCGGCGGTTAGATCCGCCTTGTCGCCTCCGTGCACCCTGCCTGCCGGTTTGCCTTCCGCCGCAAAAACCGCAAGGATGACACCGTGAGCCGGACACTGAAGCAGCCGAGGCTGGGACGATGAGCCGCCCCCGCGTGGTCATCGTGGGGGGCGGCGCGGCGGGCTTTTTTGCCGCCATCGTCTGCGCCGAGGCGCGCCCGGACGCCAGCGTGGTCCTGCTCGAGAAAAGCGCCCAGGTCCTGGCCAAGGTGCGGATCTCCGGCGGTGGCCGGTGCAATGTGACCCATGCCTGCTTCGAGCCCCGCGAGCTGACCGCCCGCTACCCACGCGGCGGCCAGGCGCTGCTCGGCTGCTTCCACGCCTTCCAGCCGCGCGACACCGTCGCCTGGTTCGCCGCCCGCGGCGTGCCGCTCAAGACGGAGGATGACGGGCGGATGTTCCCCGCCACGAACACCTCCGAGACCATCGTCGAATGCCTGCGGCGCTCGGCCCAGGAGGCGGGGGTCGAGTTGCGGTTGAACCAGGCGCCGCCCGCCGCCACCCGCGCGCCCGGGGGCGGGTTCGATCTGGCGCTGGCCGGGGGTGGGGCGCGGCATTGCGAGCGCCTTCTGCTCGCCACCGGCGGCTGCCGCGCCGCCGCCGCCGGCGAGCTGGCGGTCGCGCTCGGCCACACGCTGGAACCTCCGGTGCCGTCGCTCTTCACCTTCCACCTCGGCGTGCCGTGGCTCCGCGCGCTCTCCGGCATCACCCTGCCCGCGGTGGAAGTTTCGCTGGCCGGCTTTCCCCGGCGGGAAACCGGCCCGCTGCTGATCACCCACTCCGGCGTGAGCGGCCCGGCGGTGCTGCGCCTCTCGGCGTGGTCGGCGCGCTGGCTGGCGGAGCATGGCTACCAAGCGATGCTCCGGCTGAACTGGCTGCCAGGCCCCGCCGCCGGGGCGCTCGACCGCGAACTCGACGCCCGCCGGAAATCCCAGCCCGCCCGGCTGGTGGTGAACAGCCCGCTGGCCCCGCTCCCGGCGCGGCTCTGGGAGGGTCTGGTGCTGGCGGCGGGCGTCCCCCGCGACACCCGCTGGGCGAACCTCTCCAGCGCCGCCCGGCATGAGCTCGCGCGGTATTTGCAGGCGGGGGAAATGCCGGTCACCGGCAAGACGCTGAACCAGGAGGAGTTCGTCACCTGCGGCGGAGTGCGCCTTTCCGAGGTGAACTTCAAGACCATGGAGAGCCGGATCTGTCCCGGACTCCATTTCGCCGGCGAGTTGCTGGACCTCGACGGCCTGACCGGCGGATTCAATTTCCAGGCTGCCTGGACCACCGGCTGGCTGGCGGGCCGGGCGATGGCGGCCCATGGTCAAGGGGGATAGGGGCCGGTTTCCAACCAGCTCACGCCGCGGGAGGGAGGGGCGGGGCCGACGGGGTGGTGGAGGGTTTGCGACTCAATAGCTCCAGGGCGCGCAGCGTGGCCGCGTGGCGGCTCTCCACCCCCATCTTCTCATACACATGCACCAGGTGCTTCTTCACCGTCGTCTCGCTGATGTTGAGGATCATCCCGACCTCGCTGTTGCTCTTGCCCTGGGCGATCCAATTGAGAATCTCCGCCTCGCGCGGGGAGAGGCCGAAGGCCTCCAACCGCCCCGGGGCGTCGAACTCCGGCTGGAAGGGCGCCGCCCCGATCTGGTCGCGCACGCGATGGTCCTCCAGCTCGCGGCGGCGCAGGCGGGCGTGGATGCTCCCCAGCAGCTCGTCCTTCATCACCGGCTTCGTGAGATAGTCGTCCGCCCCCGTGCTCATCCCCGCGCGCTGATCCTCGCGCTCGCCCTTGGCGGTCAGAAAAATGAAAGGGGTGGTCGCGGTCGAGTTGTCACCCCGCAACGCCGCCAGGACCTGGTAGCCGTCCAGCTCGGGCATCATGATGTCGCAGATCACGAGATCGGGCGGCCGGGTGCGGGCGACGTCGAGGCCGATGAGGCCGTTCGGGGCGGTGTCCACCTCGAAGTTCTCGCGCTCAAGTATCATGGCGAGCTTCCGCCGCATCTGGGGTTGGTCTTCGATGATGAGTATCCGCTTCATAGGAGAGTGTCCGGGTGTCCCGCACCGGGGCGGTCGATCATTTCCGTCTGGCCGGCGGCGCGGAACAACGGCACCCGGACGGTCACCGTCGTGCCGCGCCCCTCGGCGCTCGCGATGGAGACGGTGCCGCCGTGGATGTCCACGCAACGCTTGACCACCACGAGGCCGAGCCCGCTGCCGGGGCGATCGGCGGTGTTGCCCCCGCGGTAAAACGCCTCGAACACATGCCGCTGATCCGTCTCGGGGATGCCCATGCCCTCGTCCTCGACCGTGAATACGGCGTCCTCGCCGTCGCGCCGGGCGGCAAAGCGGACCGGCTGCCCTGGCCGGGAGTATTTCACGCCGTTGGCGAGCAGGTTGTTGAGGATGTGGCGGAGGAGGATCTCGTCGCCCCGGGCGCTCTCGGCCAGGCCGGCCGCCTCGAACTCGATCGGACAACGCCGGGTGGTGGCGGAGAGCAGCTCATCGACCAGCCGCCGGCAGAATTCGGCCAGGTCGAAATCCCGCGGCCGGTAGCCCATCCGCCCCGATTCGACCCGCCCCAGCACGAGCACGTCCTCCATGAGCATGGCCATGTGGCGCGTGCTGTGCTTGATGTCGGCGAGCTGCTCGGCGCGCTCCTCGGGGCTGAGGGTTTCGAGGTAGTCGGAGAGCAGATCGGCGGAGGCGAGGATCACGCCCAGGGGGGTGCGGAACTCATGGGAGACGAGCGAGACAAACCGGCTTTTGAGCTGGTTCAGCTCCTTTTCGTTGGCCAGGGCACGCGAAAGCTCCGCCTGCGTCCGCTTCCGCTCCTCCACCTCGGCCTTCAACCGGGTGTTCGACCTGGCCAGCTCGGCGGTCCGCTGCGCCACGCGCACCCGGAGGAACCCGATCCACGGGAGCGTGGCCAGCGCCAGCCCGGAGGTGATGGCGAGCACCCGCACGACGCGCCAGGAATCCCAGAGGGAGGGCTGGGCAATCAGGATTACGTCCTGCGGATCCCGCGGCAACAAGCGGAGCGTCCGGATCTCCTTCCACTCGCCGATCTCGGTGGCGCAAACCCCGGTGACCCGCAACGAGGCGCCGCGCGGAAAGACCGGGATCGCGCGCGATGGTTCCGAGGTGAAGAGGACCTGCACGGGCGTGCTGCCCTGCTGCAGCATGAGGAGATCCACCACCCCGTAGGTGCCGGGGCGGGTCTGCCGGTCCACCAACCGGCCTTCGAAACTGACCAACTGGTTCTCGCGGCGGCCCGCCCGCAGATCCGAGCCACCCGCCCGCGCCGGCTCGGGCTCCTTGCCCGCGCCGGTGCGGCGGTACTCGGCGTCCGCGAGCACCACGCCAAGCTCCGAGGGAACCTGGGTCCCGATGACCTCGACGAAATCGCCATGGTCCACCAGGCGGGCATGGGGCCGGGGACGGCCATAACTGAAGGCGGTCGTGCCGCTGGGCATGGTCTTGAACAGGGTTTCGCCATTCACGCTCCGGAGGTACGGCTGCTCGGTGATCGGCTTCAGGAGCCGGACCTGGGCATCGCCGGTGTCGTCGTGCAGAAAGAGGACCGGGTCCGACCCCTGGCCCAGCGCGGTAATCACGCCGGCGACTTTCACCCGCCCCCCCGCGGGGTCCGCCGTCCGGCGCAGGGACTGAATGGGGCGAAGCGGCCAGTCAAAAAGCTCGGCGGGACCCGGCCGCAAGAGAGTGACCTGGTTCGTGCCCGGGCAGGAGAGTCGGAAACCAGAGACGACCCCGCTGGGGCGGGCCTCGTTCCAGTTGACCCCGTTCACTTCCACCCGCCCGCCGATCCATCGGTTGGGGGGATCCATGTCCCCGGCGAGGGAAATGTTGACGACAAAGTGATGCACGCCCTCCTGGAGCAGGAGCGAAAGCTGGCCGGGGTAGAGGAAGTAATCGAGCACGTTCCCCGTGAGGGTGACCCATTGGCCGAATTCCTCCCCGGCGGCCAGGCGGGCAGGGGTGACCGGGTGCGGCGGGGGATAGGGCGCGGTGCCCAGCACCGTGTAATCCGCAGACAACACATGGGGGGCCTGGAGGCCGGGGCCGGCCACGCCCCTCACCGCGACGAATTCCCCCGCCGACGGCAGGCGGAACTCGTTGGAGCAGCAGACCAGAATGCCGGCGGAGCCGTCGTGCAAATAAAACCAGGGGCGCCGGATCACGGGATAAGTCACCACGCCCCGCAACCGGACGGGGTGCGGGGCGCGGATCGCCCCGGCGATGCCCAGTGTGAGGACGTCCTGGGCGTTCGTCAGCACGGAGAGACCCTCCTCCGAGCGCGCCAGTTGCGCCGCCAGGATGAGCCATAGGCCGGCCAGACAGAGGCGGGCGCGCGCGCGTCCCCGGCGCGCGGAGCGCGCCGGATCACGGTTTCCCAGCCAACGGACCAGCCATGTGATCATGCTACGCCGCCCATACTCGCATGCCGGGGGGGCGGGGCAATACTCCCAAAGGAGTAGCCAGCAATTCTCCGTTTGAACCGGGCGGGAGTGGGGCAGGATGCCCGCCCCCCGCCAAAATGAGCATTGCTGGGCGGTAGCGGCCGGGTTGAACACGCGGCCCGCCGGCACCGCTCACCGCTGAAAGCACTGGTCGTAGGTCCCCGGCCGCCCTTGTTCCCAGGGCCGGTAGCCGTTGCAAAACTCGATCCGCTCGGCCAGGCAGGGGTGGCTCCCCAGCCACACCCGTACCACCCAGCCAGGGCGCGGGATGGCGAGGTTGTTGTGCTGGATTTTGAGGAAACTCATCGCGCCGGCGTGGTTCCGCCGGGTCAACTCCAGGGCAAAGCGATCGGCCTCGTGTTCCTGATGGCGGCTGAAGGCCATCGCCACGGGCGACCCGAGCAGCGTCAGCAGTTCGAGCAGCAGGATGGCGAGCGGGGCCGCCGCCAGATCGGAGAGTTCCCGGAACCCGAACCGCGGGGCGAACAGGCGGATGGCCCGCACCGCCACCAGGTGGATCGCCAGCAGCGCGAGCAGGGCGAGGCAGGCGCTTACGACGATGCCGCGCGCCACATGATGCAGGACATAATGGCCCATCTCATGCCCCATGATGAACAGCACCTCGTCCTCGTCCAGCGCCCGGAGCGTCGTGTCCCACAAGACGATCCGTTTGCTGCCCAGGAACCCGGTCACATAGGCGTTCACCGCGGTCGTGTCGGCGCTCTTGTCCACCTGCCAGACCCGCCCGCCCCGGATGCCCGCCCGGGCGGCGAGGGCGAGGATCTTCGCCTCGAGGGAACGGTTCTGGAGCGGCTGGAAGTGGTTGAAGAGCGGGTCGATCACCACCGGCTGCACGAGGGAGAGCAGGCAGATCAACGGGAGGCAGAGCAGCCCCATGAACAGCCACCACCAGCGCGGGCTGCGGCGCGCCAGTTGGAACGGGATCCACCCCGCCGCCAGCGCGAGGGCGGCCATCACGCCCGCCTGCTTGAGCGAGTGGCCCTGCCAGCGGGCAAAGCTCTGGGTCGAAAGCCCGAAACGGTGCGCCTCGATGAACCCCCCGTAAAAGGCGATCGGCCAGTTGAGCACGTAATACCCCGCCACCAGCACCAAGGCGTAGCGGACGAAGGAACCGTACCACCCGCCACTCCGATCGAGCGCCCAGGTGCGCACCCGGGCCGAGGCGCCGCTGATCAGGAAGAGAGCTGCGGCCGCCAGGTTCCAGACGGTGGAAACCACCAGCAGGGTCAGGCTGGAACGATAATGATCGAGGGCTTTCGCGGACGGCTGCGGCACCGCGACCGGGCCCTCCCGCGGGGGGGGCACCGCCGCCCGGACCGCGGCTGCGGGGGAATTCCCGGGGTACAGTCGGGGTGCGACCGCTCCCGCGGCCGGCAGGGTCCAAAGGAGCCATCCGAGCCAGACCGCGGCCAGCAGGGTGCCAACCCGGTTCGGGAGGCGGGTGATCACGGCCAAGTTGTAACGGGCGCATGACGCGGGGGCAAGCGCCAACGCCGCCGCGGGTGCGATTGAGAGTGTCGATGAGCAGCCTCACAATCCCAAAGCGGTCGCGCCCCACAGGGTTGGCGCGCCAGCGGTACCCTGGGTGCGCTGCAATCATCGATCGTTCACCCTGGAAGGGTTGCGGCCGGAATACCCGTGGCCTCCCGTGGCGGGTCCGACCGGAACCCCGTCACGATTCAGAATCGCATTGGCCGGGTGGCCCTCGGCAGGCCCGGCGGGCCGTTCGTACCGACCGCCAAGGAGCCCTCAAGGAACAAGCTCTGCAACCTGACGCAGGGACTTGGGGGGTTGGCTGGGCGCTCGTGAGGAGCATACCCGCATGGATCTGTGGCGGGCGAGCAACACCGCCAGCCGGCAAAAGAACCAGTCAGGTTGCGAACGTCATTTCTTGACGGATCCTAACCGACAGTTCCAGTCGCACCCCTCATTAGTCGCCCGGGCAGCGGCCCCCGGCCGACGACCTACCAATGAGTCAGGGAGTCGCGTTGCGCCGCCGCGATAGCGCGCCACTGCGCGAGTTGCCCGGGCGTCAGGATGGTGGCGGCCTCGGCGGCGGCGGCGCGGCGGATGGCCCGGACGGCCGCCAGCTTCTGCCGGTGCGGCAGGCTCTTGTCCGCGCGCACCGCCCGCGCCTTCGCCAGCGCCCCCCGGACGATGGGACGCAGGGCCTCGCGCTGGGCGGGGGTCAGGTGAAGCTCGCGCGCCGCCTCGCGCAGCGCTTGCAGTACGGGCGCGGCCTCGGTGGCACGGACGGTCTGCGCCGACGCCGGCAGGCTCAACGAACCAAGACCGAGGGCGAGGGCGGCCAGCATGGGAGTAAGGTTAATCCTTGGCATAAAGCGCGATAGTTCAAATTGGCGGGACCGGCGCTGGCTGGGGTGGCCAGACCAGTCATCTGTCCCGTAAGACGAGTGGGCGCCGGGGATGGTTACAGGCGGGGGAACCGACGACACGGGGGCACAAAAAAAGCGCAACGCCGCGGAGGCGTTGCGCAAGGGGATGGCCGGGTCAGAGACGGCTCTTGCCCGCGGCACGGGCGGCGGCCCAGCGGGCCTTGGCCGAGGCGGCGAGCGCGCGGCGTCCGGCCGCGCTCATCCGGCGCACCGGTTTCCCTGCCGGGGCGGGAGCGGCGGCAGCGGCGGCAGCCGGGGCGCGGCCGGCGCGTTTGGCCTGGCGCTTGGCGACGCCGGCCCGGATGGCCGCGAGGCCTTCCGGGCTGAGCTTGCGGCGCCGCTTGCCACCGACGGACACGGGAGCAGCAACGGCGGCGGGGGCCGCGGCGGGGGCCGGGGCCGGGGCGGAGGGCTGTCCTCCCAAGATTTGCGCGAGCTCAGCCTGGAGGGAAGCGATCCGCTCCTGCAGGTCCGCTGCGGCTCTCAACTGGGTGGGGGAAAAGGTCCTAAGATCCATGTGGGTGGGGGGCAGGTTCAGGCGCTGGTTACTTGGTTCCCAGGATGGCGTCCTTGGCGGCTTTCGCGACGCGGAATTTCACCACGCGCTTGGCGGGGATCTTGATCGCGGCGCCGGTCGCGGGATTGCGGCCCATGCGGGCGTTCCGCTTCACCAGCACGATCTTGCCGAGTCCGGGGATGGTAAAGGAGTTCTTGGCGTTCTTATACGCCAGGGCAACGATCGCCTCGATGGTCGCGACGCCTTGCTTCTTGGTGATGCCGACGGCCTCAGCGACCGCGGCGGCAATTTGTGATTTGGTCAATGTTTTAGCCATATTGGCACCATAAGTACGCAGATGGGCCTTTGTTTGCAAGGAAAAAACGGATCTGTCCCGCCGGCGGAGTCGGGTGAACGCGCGCGGCAGCATCCAAGTCTCCGACCGCGGACGATGACAGTGTCGTCGCGCGGCCGTCCCGGGCGGCAGGTCTTCGGCTCCGGCGTGCTTGCGCGGCGCCTGATGCGGCCGGCCCCCGGAGACCGGTCGCGGGCCGGATGCTGGACGCCGTGGCGGAGTCTCCGACCGGAGTCTCCCGGCGGTTGACTCCGCCGCCTGGCTCCCCGTATGCTCGGGCTCCTATGAAAATGTCTTTCACCATCACCACAGTCTCGACCCTGCTCGCCTTGTCGGCGGGAGTGCGGGCCGCCAACACCGGCTCCGCCTTCTACGGCGACGCCCCCGACGAACACCATCCCTGGGCGATCCACGATCACAACCGCCCGCAGCCGGCGCTGGTCACGCCGGGCTCCTTTAGCACCCAGGATCAGCCGGGCAAACCTCCCTCGGACGCGGTCGTGCTCTTCGATGGCACGGATCTCTCGAAATGGGAGGCTGACGCGGCTGGGCACACGCCCACCAAATGGGTCGTGCGCAACGGGGCGATGGAGTGCGTGCCGGGCTCGGGCTACATCCGGACCAAGGAGGAGTTTGGCGACATCCAGCTCCACGTGGAGTGGGCCTCGCCGACGAGAGTGCAGGGAGACAGTCAGGGCCGCGGCAACAGCGGGGTGTTCCTGATGGGCCTGGTGGAGGTGCAGGTGCTGGACAATTACAACAACCCGACCTATGCGGACGGTTTCGCCGCCTCGGTGTATGGGGTGAATCCGCCGGCCGCCAACGCCCTGCGCGCACCGGGCGAGTTTCAAACCTATGACATCGTCTTCCGCCGCCCCATTTACAAGGACGGCAAGGAGTTGGATCCCGGCTATGTCACCGTGTTCGAGAACGGCGTGCTGGTCCAGGACCACACCCGGCTCGAGGGCGGCACCGGCCACATGGCCCGCAGCAAGCCCGGCCCCTTCCCCGCCACCGGTCCGTTGAAGCTCCAGGACCACGGCAACCCGGTCCGCTTCCGCAACATCTGGTACCGGACGCTGGCCCCCCGTGCGATCGAAGGCGGAACCGACGGTTATCTGACCGCGGATGCCGCGGCAGCCAAGCGCGCCAAGATCGCCGCCCAGATCCGCGAGGATGCCGCCAAGCTCAAGGACCCGGCCAACCCGGTCCCTGAGATGCTCCGTCTGGCCGAGTCGCTCTCCTATGAGCAAGACAGCGAAGCCGCCCAGCGCGCCCTGGAGCTGGCGGGCCTCTACTGGACCGGCATCGAGGCACTGCCCGCGGACAAACTGGCCGGCAAGAAGGACGAGGTCAAACACCTGCGCGACGTCTGCAAGTACCTCGCCCGCTTCAACGTCATCCCCGAGGAAAACGACTTCCGCTCCCGCCTGGATGAGTTGATCAAGGCGCATAACTGGGACAAGAAATAAGCCCCTCCCCCGGGATCGGCGCGCGCGCCGCCGCACGGGCGGGCGCGCCGGTTCCCAACGCGGTCGGCCGGTGCGGCCCCGCGTCCGACCATGCGCCCCTTCCCCCTGCCGTCCGGCCTGACCCGCCCGCCGCGCCGCCCGGGCCGCCGGCGCCTCGCCCTATGGCTGCCCCTTGGGCTGGCGGTCTGCGCGGCCCTCGTCGCGGGCTCTGCTTTGCGGGGGGCGGGCGCGGATGTCCCCACCGCTGCCAACCCTCCCTCCAACAACGCCACCAACCCCACTCCCAAGCTGGAGGAGGACGGCTATGACTGGGCCGGACGTCACCAGGAGATCCTGGACATCAAGGATCGGGTCCACCCCGAGCTCGTTTTCATCGGCGATTCCATCACCCATGCGTGGGGGGGCCTTCCCGAAACCGGCGCGCGCCGCACCGGGGAGGAGGTTTTGCGGGCTGCCTTCCCAGGCCGCCGGATCCTCAACCTCGGCTTTGGCTGGGACCGGACCCAAAACGTGCTCTGGCGGCTGGAACATGGCGAACTCGACGGGCTGCATCCCCGCGCGGTGGTGATCCACATCGGCTCCAACAACACCAGCGCCACCCGGAACGCGCGCCAGAACACCCCTGATGAGATCGCCGCCGCGATCGTCAGGATCGTCGAACAGGTCCATGCCAAAGCCCCCGCAGCCAGGATCCTCCTGATGGCCGTCTTTCCGCGCGAGGAACGCCCGGACCATCCGCGCCGGCGGCAGATTGGGGAAATCAACCGGTGGCTGCGCGCCCAGGCCGGGCAAGTGCCCGGCGTGGTCTGGATCGACCTCGGCCCGAAACTCACCCGGCCTGACGGTACCATCTCCCGGGAAATCATGAGCGACTTCTGCCACCCCACCGCCCGCGGCTATCAAATCTGGGCCGACTCCGTCAACGGGCAGCTTGGGTGGACGCCGTAGGATACCGTGCCACCCAACTGGATCACCGGGGAGAGGGCCGCGGAATCGGGAGTGGATCGCGCTGGCGGGGCCGGACTCCCCCGCCACTGCCTCGGAAAGCCCGGCACCCTCTCATGAAGCCCATTTGGGGAGCCCACCAGTTCCTTTGGAAGGAACACTGGACCGACCGCGACGGCGGGCTGCTCGAGGAGGCGCGCGAGCTCGGGCTGACGCTGTTCGAAATCTCCCTCGGGGATGACATCCATTTCGACGAGCGCCAACTGGGCAGGCGGGCGGCGGCGTTGGGCCTTGAACTCAGCATCGGTCCGGGGAATCTCTGGCCGATGGAATGCGACGTTTCGCATGACGACCCCGGCTGCCGGGCCCGCGGCATGGCCTGGCACGAACGCATGCTGGAGCGGGCCGCCGCGTGCGGGGCGACGGCTTATTGCGGCGCCATCTACAGCCACCCGGGCCGCGTCTGCCGCCGCCCCCCACCGCCGGATGAGCTGCCCCGCGCGGCAGAGAACCTGCACCGGCTGGCCGAGCGTGCCGCCCGCCTCGGGCTGGCCTTGGTAATCGAGCCGATGAGCCGCTTCCGCAACCACCTGATCAACACCGCGGCCGGGGCCGGCCGCCTGCTGGATCTGGCCGGGCATCCGAACCTCCGGATGAACCTGGACACCTACCACATGATCACCGAGGAGCGGGATTACGCGGCCGCCATCCGTTCCGCTGGTGGCCGTCTTTGGTGTCTCCACGCCTGCGAAAACGACCGGGGTGTGCCGGGCGGCGGCCTCGTGCCCTGGCCCGCCGTCTTGGCCGCCTTGCAGGAGCTGGCCGGACCTCATCGGCTGATGCTGGAGGGCTACCGCACGGGGCCACAGGGCTTTGGCTTCGAGCGGGGCATTTTCCAGGACGTTTGTCCCGACCCGGCGGCCTTCGTGCGCGCCGGACTTGGTTTCCTGCAGGTTGGCTGGGGCGATGCGTCCGCCTGAACGGACCCCCGGGGGCGGGGAACTGCGCGACCGCGTTGTTGGGACACGGTAACGGTGGAACGCAGCCCATGCAAGTTGCAAGTGCACGCTGCATGCATTGAAATAACCAACGGTGAATCCTCTGTAATGCCGTGATCTCGCTGTTTTGCGCCCACAACCGGGCCATTTGCATGGATTGCGAGTTGGCACGGGTCGTGCTTTAGCCTCTACCAGAATTGATCGACAACGAACAAAATAAGCAGAGAGCCGAAAACCAGATCACAACATGAAAATGACCTTCAAGACCACCGCCGCAGCCCTCACCTTCAGCGCCCTCCTCGCGGCACCGGCCGCCCGCGCGGCGGTGACCCTGACCTACGTCGAAAACCCGGGCGCGGTGAACTCCACGCTCAAGGGTACCACGGTGTACAACTTCGATGCGGCCGGCCAGCAAGGTGCCGGGGTTTACAACAACCTGAACTGGGCCGGCGTCGGCTCCATCAACCAGGTTTACCTCCAAAACGACAACCTCTACGGCGGGGCCACCGGCCAGGGCGTCTATCCCGTCCAGAGCGAGGGGCCCGGAGGCGTCGGCGGCAACCAGGCGGTCGAGACGACCACTCTCACCCTGAACCAGCCCAGCTCCTACTTCG
>Ga0182030_10012952_pt1 | contig 16653 bp, 15 predicted proteins | sample 812S3MmetaG_FD_121299 | JGI IMG/M metagenome (GOLD analysis project Ga0182030, IMG submission 121299) | Permafrost microbial communities from Stordalen Mire, Sweden - 812S3M metaG (Illumina Assembly) | ecosystem: Environmental > Terrestrial > Soil > Wetlands > Permafrost | place: Sweden...
ATTAGGGTCCGGGTCAGCGACACCATCTCGGCCCTCGTAGCTCAGGGGATAGAGCGTCGGTTTCCTAAACCGTGCGTCGCAGGTTCGAATCCTGCCGGGGGCGCCCTTGTGACGTCGCGCGGGCCAGGTACCCAGGGCCGCCCGCCGTGGCCGGAGGTCGGACACGTGGTGGACAGGCTGAACGTCTGACGGTTCAATTCTGGGCATGCTGAGCGGCGAGATCCAGATTGGACATGACTACGGATATCGGGATGTCCCCAAGCGGCCAGATGACCTGCAGCGAGTGAAGGTACTGGAGAAGGTGCGGGCCAAGTGGAAGGTCGAGTGGGTCGACCCTCACCCGGGCCTGCAGGATTACGTCAAGTCCGCACAACTCGTTGTGCCTTGGGGAAAGCGTAGGGAGTTCCTGAAGGACGAGGAGAACTGGGTCCGCCTCGTCGAGGTGTGTTCCCATTCTTGGCCCGGGCATGACCACCCCTTGAGCGAGGCTGTTGATCTGATTCTCTCTTCAACGGGTGAACTCGGTGTCTATGTCGGCAACCGAGGTGAGCTCAATACACCCCCTGACGCATTGGAGCGGGTGCTTCAACGTGCAAAACTCGAATTGCCGATCGAGCGACCCGGGTATCGAAGCAGTGATGGAACACTCCGCCTGCCCTTTGAATGCGCCGTAACCCTGGCTCGTGCATTCGCAGCTGCTGAGCCGCAGACGATTCTCCTTGAAGTGGACACTTCGGAGCAGCGGTACGACATGGAGGCCCGAGAGATCGGCAACTCGTATTTGGTTCCCCTCGTACAGCAATGGCGGGCAGGATGGGCCTTGTGCCGGCAGTGGGCCGGATTTGATGAGGCTCTTGGTCAGCGGGATCACGAAATAGACCGCCTGCGTCGAATCATCGCTGATCTTGGTTATGAACTCCGAAGGAGCGGACAGGACGAACTTGCAGCAAGGCTGGCCCGCAAACTCAAGCGAGCCTGAAGCGAGAACTGCTCAGCTGAAGGCACCTCCGGCATTGTCGGCAAAGGTGTTCTTCCCTGAAGCCCACACGACGGCGATTCCCTGCGACGTCAGAAGTGCTTCCAGGTCGGGCCTCGGTCGCTCAGGGAGAAGTGCCGCCAGTTTGTACTCGGGGTGAAACCGAGAGTAGTCGGCGAGTTGCCCGATGATCATCCGAATGGCGCCTCGCGTGACAGAGCCCTTGGCCTCGATGAGATTGCACCGAGATTGATCGACGACGTCAGTGAAGATTGGCATCGTCTCGCCATGGGGTAGGAGGCGAGTTCGGACGATCTCGAACCCTTTGACCTCCATCGCCCACTTGTACCGAAGTACCAGCGCCTGTTCTCGCCGCTCCGACTCGCGGGGCTCACCCGACGGGTTGGTGACGAAAGTCTCCGAATTCAACTGTTCTACCTTGACCACAGCGATTGGCGCTGAATCACCTGCCGGGAGTTCGTCGTCAGCGTCCTGGAACACTGGACCTATCGGCCGCAGATGAAACACGAAGACCCGCCTGAGCTCAGCTTCATCGCTGCCGGATTCAGGTGCATCCGCCTCGTGAAACGGATCTTCAGGGTCGACTTCGAACTCGCCCAGGTATCTAACGATGCCGCCCGTCCCGTGGAATAGACGGACCGAGCGCTCGTCTAGCCGGTGATTCAGAAGTGCTCTGTTGCCAGAAATCATGACCTGATCGCCTCGTTGACCCTCACCGCTGTAGTGAAATTGGCCCTGATCAGACCACCCGTCGTAGTAACCGTGCCGTTGGCCAGTCTTGGGGTCGGTGAAGAGCATTACGTTTGGTGATTGCCCAGAAGGGCTCATCCCGCCCTGCCTGCGACCTCCGAAGTCTCGGTGCAGCTCGGTACGCCGGACTGAGTCGCCTGGTCTAAGGGTCCACTCCATCGATGCAGACTAGGACCTCCACCTCGAACCGACCCTTGCGGCCGGGCATCGGGGGCCGACCTCCGAACCCGCCCGAGCTGAGCAATCGAACACTTGTTCACCATAGTGATCACCGGTAGGCTGCTCCACTACACACGCATCGCCAAGAAGGAGCAGGCTGCCACATGGTGCCGAAATCGACTCAGCCCTACGCCTCACCTGACACTCGCTCAGCCTCTTCAGCAACCACACAGGCGGCGAGAAGGGCAATCGCCGAGATTCTCGCCGGGATTCGAGAAGCGCTTCATCGGAGGGGGCGCCTCTCTTCCCGAAACGAAGCGCTCGACGAAATCAGCCGGCTTCTGTTCGCCCACGTCCAATCGTTGATCGACGGCGGTCCTGGCATCACAGCCACGAGCATCTTGTCCTTTGATCCGAACCCGTCGGTCGGTCTGTCGCGGTTCGTTTCAGCCGCCTTCGAATCTCATCTCCCACCGTCCCTGCACCATGAGCTCGATCACGGTGATTTTCAGCTCCTAATTAAGCCCAATGAGACCGTTCTGGCGACCGAATTGATCGACTGCTTCGAAAAGATGACATCCCTTACTGGTGAGCACGGGACGGATGCACTTGTTCAGCTTGACCTACTGAATGACACATTCGGGACGTTCCTCGCCAATTCGTTCGTTGACGAAAAGGAGTTGGGCCAATACCTAACTCCAATGGAAATCATAGAATTCATGGTCCAATTGAGTCTTTCATTCATGAGTACTGAAGACCAGGAGCTGATCCGTAGTCCGATTCATTGCGCTGACTTTGGATACGTCCTTGACCCAAGCTGTGGCGTCGGATCATTCCTCACCGAGTTCCTTAGAACCGCTGGTTCAACGCTGACTGATCGAAGCGACGCAGAGCGGATGAGTTGGATTACTCAGATGTCTGAGAATGTAATCGTCGGCATGGATAAGAGCGAGCGCATGATAAAGCTCGCACTTACAAATCTGGCCCTTTTCCGCTTCCCAGCCGCCCAACTGCTCCATGTCAATTCGCTCGCATTGAATGGGGATGAAGGAGATCAATGTTCACAATTGAACGGCAAGGTGGGCCTAATCCTTACGAATCCCCCGTTTGGTGCCACATTTTCAGGTGAAGATCTCAAGGGATATCGGATTGCCGGTGATTGGGCCTCCGCTCGCCCGACATCGATAGATTCGGAGATGCTCTTCCTCGAACGCTACCTGGATTGGCTTCGTCCTGGAGGTCAACTCCTGGCCATCGTTCCTGACAGCATACTGACCAATCGTGGCCTGTTTGAAGACTTGCGCAAGGGCCTCGCCGAAGAGGTGGCAATCTGTTCGGTAACGTCACTTCCTTCCATAACGTTTGCATCTGCTGGGACGACGACCAAGACATCAATTCTCCATTTGAAGAAGACCGAGAAGCAAACGCGGCATTCATCTGCTTTTGCAATCTGCAACGACGTGGGATTCAATGTCGTAACGAAGGGATCAATTCGGCAAAAGATCTCGACTGGCACCAGTGACCTTCCGCAGATCTTTCGGAACCTGACGTCATCAAGACCGAAGAACGAGTCGATGACGATCCGCTGGATCCGGAACGCTGAACAGGAGGATCGATGGGATGCGTCATTCCATGCTTCACTTCCAGATTTCATCCAGCATCAGCTTGACTCGCCTCCCCTCGATTCTGTTCGGATATCCGACGTGGCCGAATTGGCGGCCGACAAGGTCGATCCGCGTTCTCTAGACCAGGCGACCTTCGACTACATCGAGATCTCGGATGTCGACGGATCGGCTCTGCTGGCCAAGTCAAAGGCTGTTGCCACACAAGAAGCACCGGGACGAGCACGGCGCCTGGTTGCGCCAGGGGATGTGCTCGTCTCGACCGTTCGCCCAGAGCGCAAGTCCGTGGCAGTCATTCGTGATGACCAGGTGGGAGCGGTAGCGACGACGGGATTCGCCGTGCTCCGCCCTGCCGGGATACACCCGTACGTCTTGGGGACACTGCTGCGCTCTGACTTTGTCACGGCACAGCTCATTCGCAGCAACGTGGGGATCGCCTATCCGGCGATTGACGAGAGGTGCTTGCTCGACGTTCTTCTACCCATCAAGAAGTCTGATCTGCACCGTGGGGATAATAAGGCTGATGAAGTCTTCAAAGCAGAACTGAATCTTCAGGAAAAAAGAGCCGAATTTGAAGCTGTGGTGGCACCTGTGTTCCCGGCTGATTCGTAACCTGCGAGAGAGTGTGGGAATTGCAGTCCGTTAGGGCAGATCCCACACGTCTTCGATTTTGGCGAACCAGGTTCCGTCTCCTACCGTACAGAGTGGATTCTGGTTCACGTATTCGGGGTAGGCCGCAGCCGCCGGGAGTCCATGGGGATGTGCAGTGTCCCGGGAGACCGAGCGTGCAAATGCGAAGTCAGCCACATTCCCGGTGCGCAAGAATAGACTGACTGCAAATATATCCTGCGTTGCATACTTGCAGCTACTAGTTGCATAGAAGTTTGGCTGGCCATTGTCGGTTCCGGTGCTCTTGCTGTGAATAAGTCGGGCATAGCGCGTGTCAGTTCCCCATAGAGACTTAACTTCCACCTTGCGCAGGCACCCGTCGCTTCCGAATACTTCAAAGTCATAACTTGGATATACACCGAGATGCTTAGCTGTATCTTCCGGCATCCGACGCACGCGAAATCCAGAGTGAGTGAGTTGCGTTGCCAATTCGGATTCGACTAGCGCACTCAAGACCTTCGCCGCCGCCCCATACTGATCGATTTCAAGAAAGTCTTGGTCGGTCAGACCTTGCAGAGCAACTTCGAGTCCGGCCTTCGTCGGCCCTGAGCCGAGATAGATCTCACCATCAGCAATGCCCGCCGGGTCGTTTAGACTGGTGATGCGTCCTTTCGCCAGTTCCTTCCACGGACCGCCTTCTAAGTGGCTTGCTGGTATGAATTTCCCAGTCCGTCCGACTTGGAGGACTTCTCGAGTTTCGGCATTGATTGCGGCAGTGAATGATGCCCGCCAATGAGTCTGACCAGCGATCTTGATTACATTCTTATCGAGGCTGAGAATCGGGACATTCAGCGGACAAAGCACTTTAATGAGGCTTTCGGGGCTGATAGCGCCATAGCGGCGTGTCAATGTTGAAAATAGGGCTTCGAAGTCCGTAGCGTCTTCGCCTTCGTGATTCGGCAACCGAATCTCCCATCGCACGGCGTGCGGGGTCATCGTAGCTGGGAGACTGCGATCGAAGGTGGCTTCTCAGGACGTCAGTCGCAGGCGATCGACCGCTGCACGGAGAGCTGCTTCAATCACGTTGAAGTCAGTCTGCGGCAGAGGCCGAAGGCTTGTACGCACATATGAAGACCAGTGGATCTTGTCCCTGATGAACGCCATCTGTGGGACCAGGGGAACAAACGGCAAACCATTGCGTGCCGGGAGGGCATGTTGAATCTCTACCGAGCAAGATTGCGGGAAGGTCTCTTCTCCTGCCCGCACTTCGTTTACGCAAACCCCGCCCGTAACGATGCCGGTCGCAGCGATCTGGGTGAAATCGCGGGTTGGATTGTGAAATGCCGATCTTGTGACGTAGAGAGCGAACTGATCACCTGCGCGAATCGCTGATGTAGCCACGCGGGCTCGGAATCCGAGAACTCCTGTCAGAGCTAGTTCCAAGCCTGAACTTGAACCGACCACGACAAGCCACGGCATCCCGAGAGATTAGGCGCCTCACGGTCCCTCGATGAAACGAGGTACCGCTATGCAACAGCTGCTTGCCAGCGATCCCTCAACCAATCTGACGAACTCCACCGATTGGGCTGGTCTGAGTACCGTTTTACGATCCCGTGCGCTTGCAGTTCGTAGAGTGCCCTGTTCACGGTCCCAGTTGGCAGGCCCACTCGGTCGCCCAACTCGGCAGCGGTGAATTTGACCACCCCTGTCTGGCCGGCGAGGAACTCAATCACGTTCCGCCGGACCTTGGGGAAGCTGTCGAGGGCCAGGGCCAGGGTCAGTCGTTCGATCTCGTCGTCTGCGATGCCGGCGACCTTCATCCCCCTTACGATCTGCGTGAAGACGGCCTGCATCCGACCGATGGCCTCAGGCTGCGGTACAAGTTCGATCTCACGATCTCGTCCGTCACGTTCCACGGCCGAGCGGCAACGAGTTGCAAGATCTGACAGCAGAATCAGCCGTTCACCTTCCTCGGCGGATAGCAGCGGGGGCTCCTTCGGGATAGGAAGGTCAGAGAAGAACTGCCGCATCGCCTCTGCCAAATCTTGCCTCACCGCACCTTGACGGCCAGCGTTGGCCATGGCGGCTCGACCTTGGTCCAGTCGACTCTCGTCCGACAACTCCGGCATTCGGTACAGGACGAACCGTTCACCCATGGCCCCGATGACGGCGCTGTGCCGATCGATGGTTTCTGTCACTCCCCCAAGAAAACCAGCCTTGCCGCTCCACCCGTAGGACTTGCCGCCACCCGTGCCGAGTCGGCGCACCCACTTCCCGTCGTAGACCTCCCGTAGAGCAGCGAGGAGAGACGTTCGGGTGTCTGACGATTGGGAGAGGATCGAGGTGAAGTCCTTGCAAATGACGTGGCCAAACGAGCCCATCTCGGCAAGTAGCCCGCCGGTGGATCCCTCGGACCGGGCACTGGAACCCGAAAGCAGCCCGGCCTCGGTGAATGTGGAGACCTCATAGACATCGGGCACCTGGCACAGTGACGACAGGACTTCTGTTTTGCCCGAGGCTGGCGGTCCGACGAGCAGCAGCCATACCGGATCCCCTGGCAGCAGGTTCGCCACCATTGCCCCGATGACGACTTCGACTGGTGCGGGATCCGGTAGGTAGAGATGCTCGCCGAACACAGCGAGCAGTTCATCGATGGTCACTTGACCTCCTGTGCATCGCAGAATGGACACGGCTCGTCGATCTTCCCGACCCGTTGGACGCCGCAGTCCGGACACTCGGTTGCCGTCACCACGAGCGCTGTTCGACCACCACACGACGGACACTCGCCCGATGGATCGCCAAAGCGGACGGCGCTGCACTTTCGACACCGGACGGCGCCCATATCTCGGAGAGCTACACGGCCCTTCGCCCGGGCAGTCGCCTTCCGGCATCGGTCAGAACAGAACTGCTGGCGGCCACTGACCACCGAAGGGCATCCGGCTCGGCCGCATGCACGAGGCGGAAGGGGTGGGGTTCCGTCAAGTACTGAAGTGACCAAAGCGGTCGTTTCCGCCGCCGGCCGGCCACCGGCGATGATCCGTCGTGCTGTCCGTTCCGTCATGCCAGTGCGACGAACGAGTTCGACGGTGCCGAGAGATCGAGCCACCTCCAGGACTGGAGCCCAGGTGTCCGCTCGGCGGTAGATGTTGAGCTGATCGTCCTTCTCGGCAACGGGATCGGTCATAAGGGACAGGAGGTCATCCCCTTCCTTGCCGGTTGGCTCGAACAGGTCGGTGCGTGAACGAACGTTGGCCGGGACACAAGTGCCAATAGTGAGTACATGATCGGCGTGCTGCACAGGAATGACGGTCGGATCCTGGGAGATGCACCAGGCCCAGATCACCTCCCGGATGCTTCTTCCCCTCACGGCACCGGAATCAGTCGTTTTGTCCAGCGACAGGTCCACCGACAGACCGCTGCGCTGATCCCGCCAGTCGGCTTGAAGCGACTGGTCGGGTGCAAAGTGAACATCCAAGGTGACTGGTACCGAATTTGTGCGCAGCGGGTCGACGACGGCCATCCAATAGGGCGCAAACGGCCGGATCGACCGCTCAGGGAACACTCGCTGCAGGCGGGCAACGATCTCCGGAGTTGAAGCGATCCCCGGTCGGATAGCCAGAAGGTCAGCCCAGGTCGGCAGCTCCAGGTCCGGGAATTCACCCTTGCCGCTCCAGGTCAGCCCGGCATTGGCCACGGCCAGGTGGGCATCAACGGCCCATTCGAAACGGCCATCGGGGGTGCGACGATTCGTGCCGGTCGGGTCGAGGTAGACCCCGCCGAGCATCGCTTCGGTGGCAGTGCCATCGCCAGTCACAGGATCGAGCAGTGCCGTCTTGTAGGTCCCGGAGACGTAACCGACCATCGGTCGGTCGAATCCGGTCTTCAGCCTCCAGGGCGCACCTGTCGCATCGAGGATCTCTCGCACGTCGCCAACGGGAAGGGCCAAGATTCCGGACCGCCTACCCAAACGGTGCCTCCCGCCCCGGCATTCCACGAACTCGGGGGTATCCCGATGGGTGACGGCGGCCAGCACGGCGTCAGTGGCCAAGTGAAGCCACTCTCCGCCACATGCCTGCAGGCCGCCGACAACTTGGGCCAAGGCGAGTCGGATCCGGGACGTGACAGCGCCTGCGATGACCAGGTTGAAATGGGGTCCCGGTTGCTCAGGGTGGCGAGTCTTGAGGGAGAGTCGGTCACCGTCGAGAAAGACCACGTCATCAGTCGCTGCTCTGCGGAGGGTGTCCCGGTCGATCCGTGCCCGATTGCCAAACGCAATGATTGAGGAAACCAACCTGAGATGGCTGGCCCACCCCTCCCGTTGCCAGTTAGGGAGTGTGTCATCGACAGCCAGGCGGGCCCGTTCATCACGGATCGTCGACAAGAGGTCTTCTGTCCGAGGGTCGACCATTCGACCACCGACCAATGAGACGCACCGAAGATCGTCCAGAGCGTCGCCGGCCACGATCTCCCAGGCCTCGACGATGTCTTCGGGGAATGGGCCGCCCATGGCAACGCCAGCAAGAAGATCGGACAGCCACCACCACGAGGCGCCACCTTGCAGATCGGTCGGAGCCATCGATAGACGGACTGCACCTGACCGTTTGGCCTTGGTGGGCAAGATCTCTCGACCATGGGGGCGCACCTTGACCAGGACGAGTCGCCCATGCAATGGCACATCTCCCCAGAGGATCTGACATCGCAGGTCGGGGGCGGAGGCGACGATGTGGACCAGGTCAGCTGCGGGACAACTGGTCCAGGCCGTAGCCATGTCGAACCGCTGTAGACCTTGGATGGAGTAGCTCCAGCCATAGGCGCCAGAGATATCGGCAACAGCCGCCGGGCACGGCGAGTGCAGCACTCGTGGGGCCGACCATCCGCCGTAGAAGGCAGCAGCCACCGGACCTCTGAGGTGGGCAGGAATGGGGCCCGTCATCGGCCCATTCCTGCCTCCCGAAGAAGGGCCGTACCGATTCCCCCGGTGCTGACCAACGTGGCCAGATCGAGCGACAGGTTGAGATTGGCCACCTCGGCAACCTCGGCGAAATAGAGGTGGGCAATTGATATGGCCTCGTTACGCAAGCGACCGATCGGATCAGCCTCGGACCCAGGCGGCTCGACACCGAAGCGCATACAGGCGTCCGTGAGGCCATGGACATCGGCACCCCGTAGCGCGCTGGCTACCTGTAGGACATCGACGAAGGGGCCGGCCTTGGGCGGGGGACGATGCGCGATGTCGTCCGTGTCGATCTGCCCCGTCTGTTTCTTGGTCGACCCCCAACGGGCGACCACCAACTGACCGAGGGGTTCGACGATGATCCGGGGCGCATCCCCCCAGGTGCCGAGTCCCGCCAGCAACATCGACCACGCCCCTGGTGAACGTCGGGCAAGAGCCCAGCGACCGCACATGCCCGCGAGCTGTCGAGCCAGACCGGCGCAGACAATGGGCCAGCCCCGTCGATACCCACGATCACGGAGCCGGTAGCCCAGGCCATCCCAGCGACCCTCCACCTTGGACGTTGACGTCGGGACGAGGCCGATGGTCCGACGGACGCCGATCATGACGTGGGCCTTTTGCATCGCAACGTGGTCGACCATCACTTCATCTGGCACGGACCCTGGGAAGACCAAATGCTCGTTCACGGTCCACCGGTCGAACGTTTCGAGCAAGACGCCGTAGGACAAGGCGCCGTCGCGGTCCAGGATGGCGTTGCAGATCAGCGCCTCCCGTGGCCACCGGCTGCGGCCCGCCGGGACCGGCTTCGGATCAGTCGTTGGATGTACCCGCAACCGAATCGGGACGTCGGGCTCCATCAGGCGGCCTCTGCAATTCGGTCGGACAGTTCGGCGAGGACCTCGATCAGTGCAGCGTGCTGTTGCAGATCGAGTGCACGGTCCCACATGGTCAGCCAGGTAGTGAGACGGCGCATCAATGCCTCGGCCGTCGGGATCTCGTCATCTATGCCGGTCATCCGCCACAACGTGTTCTGTTCCCGGTTGCAAGGACCACAGATGACGAAGGTGAACTTGGGATGTATGGGTCGACCGTGGATCCTCCCCGTGGGGTGATGGCGTTCCAGACGACCTTGCCGACTGCACAGCGGGCATCGGCCATTCATGACGTGCCCTTGGGGTAAAAGTCGTCGAAGCTCGCAAGCCCCCGGTGGCTGAGAGCGAGGACCTCTTTGGCCGAAGGGAGTTCTTGGCCGCCGATGGACTTGCCCTTCCAGCGCCGGTCGAACTGACTCGGGGTGATCTTGCCCGAGCGGAGCAAGCCAACCTCGTTGTCGTACTTGCCGGCCCGACTCCGTTCCTTGGTGCCGACCAATGACACGGTGACCGGTCCGCTCCGACCGAGAATGTTGACGTCCTTCTCGACCTGGGTGGCGAGCTTCTCCCCCTTAGCCGGGTGACCCCTGGCCTGGGACCGGGACAAGCCACGTTTCTCGCCCTGCTCGATTCGGTAGCGGTAGTACTCCGACCAGGTGGCGAACCGCTTCGGTGGACGCCGACTCATCGGTCCGCCTGAGTCCCGGGTGTCGGCTTCGGGTAGGGCAGGTCATGGGCAGTCAACCGCCACGACCACGTGGGGTCGATCACCAAGCAGTATCGGTGTTTGCCGTTGACGAGTACACCCTTGACGATCACGCCTTGGGCACGGAGCAAGCTTGGCGAACTCGTGCCGTAGATCGAGTAGGTGCTGCGAGGGTGACGGAGCGTGCCGTCCCCGAAATCGAGATACCGAGCCGGAGGATTCTGGCCGAGGTAGGACCAGCCAGCGGCCTGGTAGATGGTGCCAAGGTGGCCTGCCGCCGGATCGGCGTAGGAGACCAGACCCCGGATCCCGCTTGCCCTCCGCAGCAGTTTGACCGTGACCCCGAGAACGCGGCTCTCTGCGTTCTTCGGCAATTCATCAGTGAGCCAGAGTCGGGCCAAGGTGGCGACAGCTCCGGACTCCGCTCCGGCGAATAGTCGGTGAGCGTGGCGGGCCCCGGCAGTGATGACCTCGGCGCCAACCAAGTCGTCGTCCAGGAAGATGCCGAAGCAAGCAATCGCCGCTGGCGGCATGGAGTGGAGGTAGTGATGCTCGACGATGAGAGGGGAGACCGTCGATGGTGGGACGTCCCGCACGACGAGGGATTGCACGATGGAGCGCCGGGGTCGGAATCGAACCGCCGTCTCCACACTGGAAGGTGTGGTGTCCTGGCCATTGAACGACCGGCGCAGATCTGGTGCCTTCGTCGTCATGCCCTGTATCCCAGGGCCTTGGCGACGTTGAGGAACTCCCGACCGTTGCAGCCGAGGATCTCTGCCACGACAGCAGCGTCGTCTTCGTCGAAGTACTGCTCGACGATGGCAGCGACAGCACGAGGCGATGTCCAAGCTGGGAGATCGTCACCTTGATTGAGGACACGGGTGAGCCGGGAAAGGTACTTGGCCAGCCTCAGCCGTTCATCAACGCGCCCACCACTGTCGTCCGTTCCTTTGGTGGTCACTGAGTACTGATAGCCACCCTTCCCAATGCGGGAATCGGTCTGCTCAATCTGAGCACCAGCCTCAAGAGCAGACCGGACCTTCGCTACCGTGGGCTGAGAGAGGCCACACTGTCGGCCGATCTCCCGATCCGAGGTCTGCGGCGACCTGCGGAGTCGCCGGGCAGCTTCCTCTCGTCGGTCGGTCAGGCTGAGTGGTCGACCATGGGCCACATTGGCCCCGAAGGCCACGGCTCGAAGATCTCCATCGAGTGGTGACGGTACGAGCCACACGGGCACCCGGTCACGGCCCTGGTTTTGGAACGCAGCGAGTCGGTGCCACCCGTCGAGGAGCACTGTTTCGTTGTTCCGGTGGACTGCGAGCAGCGGAGGCAACAAATCAATCGACTCTTCAAGCGACCGGACGTGGGCAGGGTCAATCCCGCCCGTTCGGGGCTGTAGGTCTGGGTCGATGGTGAGGTCCGTAATGAGGACTTCCACGACCGGTTGATCTGGTTGAGGATAGGAGTCTGAGCTGGTCATATCCTGACCGTAGGGGAGACGAATCCAACCCTTCCGTACACATTTCGTGACCGGATGAATGTGATAAGTTCTGGCTGTGGATAACGATCCGCTGACAGGTTGGGAAACGGCCGATGAGCTCCTGCTTCGAGGCCAGACAATCGATCCGACGCTCACCCGCAGCAAGCTGACTCGCCTGCACAAAACCGATCTGCTCCCACGTCCGGTCACCCGCAACCGAATCGGCGCACGTGGCCGAGAGACCTTTTATCCGCCCGGCACAGAGAGGCGGCTGAATCAGATCTTGAAGGTGCGTCGGTCGGATCGACGCTTCGGCGAGGCCGCCTGGGCGATCTGGTGGGAGGGAAATGGGGCTCCAAGTGACGCCCGACCTCTGCTCGACAAGACGGCCGCCAACACCAACAAGATCATCGCCAAGGTCCGGACCTACCTCGATGATTCGGGTGCGCTTACCGATGCCGGTGACGACTTCCTCGACGAGTCTGCCTCGGCAAATCTTCGGGGCGCCCCACTGGGTTGGCTCCGAAGGAGACTCACCTATCCGACGGGTGATGCCGGCACATACGAGGACGCATTGCTCGTCATCATGCGCATCGTCCGAGGCGACGAGATCACTGCGGACCATGCACAAACGTTCGAACACGCCATTGGAATCGACGATGCTCGGAACTACACGTTCTCGGGACAGCAGGCCTGGCCGCCCGCCGGATCGATGCTTGATTCGTTGCTATGGATGGCAAGGATGCTCGCTATCCCGTTCTTGGCGGACGACCTGAGCGACGAGGATCTCAAAGCGGCTCGGTTGGACACCCTGCAATTTCTCGGGCTCTTCGCCAACATGGAACTTCCCATGCGCAAGCTGTTCGGTCGATGGGGCCCGGGCTTCTCTTTCATCGGCCACCTGGCCAAGTGGATGCTGTCGAGCCCCGGAAACCAGGCCATGGCAGTACTCCTGTTCCACCGGCTGCGGTCAGAGTCGGCATTCCAGCCTGGGATGGAGGAACTTCGGGCCCCGGCCGAGGACTGGGTCGGACATCGACAGGCGTGGGAGTCATTGCAGCAGGTAGCACGTGACGTCCCTGCACTTGGACGAGTGGTGACCAATGCGCGGATGCGGGCCGCGATGGAGAGCGAGGACGGACAGAGAGAGTTAGAGCGGGTAATCAGAGAAGTTCGTGTCGACCACAACGACGAGATTGACCAGTACTTTGCCGACCACCCAGAACTCACCGCCAACCTCCAAAGCGCACTCACGGCTGCGACCTCGGAACAACCGAAATCGGGTAGCGGTGGCACTCACTGAGTCCGAGGTTGCCGAGTCGCTCGAAGCGATCGATTCCACCTTCTGTAGGGACAGCCCGAACCCTTCGGTGGCGGTGGTCGATGGTGACGGTATCCAGGTACGGGTCGAGCGTGGCCACCTGGAAATCAGCGATGGGCTCGGCCCATGCCGGCGGGTGCGCCGTTATGCGAAGGCCACGCATGGCCTTTCCCGACTGGTCGTCGTGGGCGCAACAGGTTCAGTCAGCCTTGCCGCCATGCGCTGGTGCAATGGGGTGGGGATTGGGCTCGTGGTCATCGACCCATCGGATGGATCCGTCCTAGTTACCTCCGGTGGGTGCGCTGTCGACGATGGACGGCTTCGGCGGTCTCAGGCATTGGCCCCGGCTACTGAGACCGGCCTGATCGTTGCCAGATATCTGACCAATGCGAAGCTGGAAGGACAGGCGTCGGTCGCCTCCACAGAACTCGAAGCTCCGGAAGTGGCGGAAACCATTCTGCGATTGGCGGCTTCCCTGGGCGGATGCACCAGCGTGGAGGAGATCCGGCAACTCGAAGCGGCGGCGGCCAACATCTACTGGCGTGCCTGGGAATCGTTGCCGGTCCAGTTCATTCGCAGGGACGAAGGCAGGGTCCCTGAAGCCTGGAAGAAGTTCGAGGGACGTCGGTCGGCGGTCAACCCAGGGACCGCTCGAAGCGCCACGGATCCAGCTAATGCACTGCTCAACTACTCCTACCGCTTGGTGGAAGCCGAAGCTCGCCTAGCGACTCTTGCCCTCGGACTCGATCCTGGATTCGGAATCATGCATGCCGACATGCGTAACCGGGACGGCTTCGTGCTTGATCTCATGGAAGCGGCACGTCCGATTGCCGAGCGGCACGTGGCGAAGCTAATTGCAGGCCATCACTTCTTGCGCCGAGATTTCGAGGAGGATGCACGAGGTGTGGTGCGGGTGCTTACTCCGCTGTCGCATCGCTTGGCCGAGGCCATGCCGTCGTTTGGAGCAGCGATGGCTCCCGTGGCCGAACAGGTAGCCCAACACTTCGGCAGCGCCTCCCCCTATGACGTGGGAGCGCCCGCCGTGCTCAGTCGGTCGAAGCACAAGGAAGCGGCCCGAAGGAGGTCGGATCGCTCGGAGGATACAAAGGGAACCGTGCGTAGAGGTCCCGGGCTGAAAGGGATGACACCTCGGGCGAAGCCCAAGCAGCGTCCCACCGTGCCAGCAGACGCCGGGTTGCCCGTACCTCCCTGTCGGACATGCGGAGGGGAAATCCGCCTTGAGGATGATCGAGACCGCCCACGAGGGCGGTACTGCGCATTGTGCCTGGCAGATCGGCGCAGGGAGGTAGGGGAAACACTGAATCCCCTAGCTCATGCTGTGGCGAAGAGGAGCGGTGTCCGTGCCACCCATACCTCGTCCGCTACGGCGAGGCGCAAAGCGGGTGTCGCCTCTCATCGAGCGGCACAGAAGGAATGGGAGGCCGCTCACGGTGGAGAGGTATTCGACCCCGAATGGTTTCGGAGGGAAGTGCTACCTCGTCTAGAGCGAGTGAGCTTGGTGACCATCGCCCGAGAAACCGGGATATCGACGTCGGCAGCCTCGAGAGTTCGGTCGGGGAAGCAGCTTCCCCACCCCAGACACTGGGAGGCACTCATTCGACTATCTTCAGCGTCGAGTGAAGCCTGACGGTCCACATTGCGTGGAATTGGCTCGCCTACGATCGTGGCTAGAGAATTCGCAGTCGCATCCGCCCAGCCTTCTTAGCGATCGGCCGATCCAACCGCCATCATGGTCTCGAGCAAGATCCCACCTGTCCCTGCACGCCTGCGTTGCTTCGTCGCGATGGCGTTTGATCGAGACGACACCGACACGTGGTTTGATCAGTTGCTCAAACCAATTCTTGATGAAAGTTCCTTAGCTGCGATCCGCATCGATCGTGTCGAACACAACGACAATATTGATGCGCGAATAATTGCCGAGATCGAAAAGGCTGACATCGTAATAGCCGATCTCACTTATGCTCGACCCTCAGTATATTTTGAAGCCGGCTACGCTCAGCGATCTGTACCGGTTATCTACACATGTCGAAAAGACCACCTTCAACCCCCGAACTCTGAGACTCCGGAATACCAACGGGTTCACTTCGACCTCGCAATGAAAAACATTATTGCCTGGCAGTCTCCATCGGATGCAACGTTCCGTGAACGATTGACGAAGCGAATTGACCTCCTGACTCGTCCGATTCGTGCGAACAACGAGAAAGCCTTGGAGAAGCGGGAGCTTGAGGAGCGATTCAAGGCACTTCCGGTTGACGGGCAGTTACTTGGGGGAGTCGCTGCAGTCAGGGATGTGTTCAAGAAGCACAAGGTGCAAATCGCCGAATATGCGGAGCGTCGAGCACACACGGTGGAGATAAGTGATGACTATCTTGTCATCGGCCAGAGGAAAGGCGTGTCCGAAATATTCGGATGCCAAGCAAGAGTCACTCCGTCTATGAATTTGACGACTTTGAAGGCATTGAAGAAGCTACTTGTGGCTCCGCTCTATGACATAAAGCTCAATCGCCCTAAGCAATTGGAGGTATTGCGGGACCTCCTCCTTCTTGTTACGACGGGACCGGTTCCTCTTGAGCGATTGAGAACGGTATTCTCCGAGTTTTCATTGGTCAGTGCTGAGCGGAAGCATCTTGAATGGAGCGGTGGGGCCAAACTTCCGGCGAAACGCATAACCAGCGTTGACCACATACTCATCCAGCGTTCGAGCTACAGGGCACCGTTTGTAGGCCTGATCACCAAAGACGAGTCACCGGACGTTGAGGTTGACATCTGGCCCGAAGGCCAGGAGTACCGGAACAGGGCGGGACGCTCGATGATCACGACCAAGCTCCTGACAGTGAACCGGGTGATCAACGTAGTTGCCATCGATCGAGCCAAGAGCATCACCGACGTTCAGGAGCGAGTCGAAGCAGCACTAATTGCTTCTGATCCCACCGGCAGCGGATCGGAGCTCTCGGGCTGACTCGCTAGCCCGGGCCCAAATGTGACGGAGGCATCTAGTGTCCGACCTCCGGCCACGGCGGGCGGCCCTGGGTACCTGGCCCCTTGTGACGTCGCGCGGGAGAGAGGGGCGGGGCCGCGAAACGGGGCCGAAACCGCCGCGCACCCCGGCGACGGCAAGGCGGCCCGGCCACCCGAGAACGGGGGGGCCAGCGGACGGGCGTG
>Ga0182030_10012953_pt1 | contig 16650 bp, 13 predicted proteins | sample 812S3MmetaG_FD_121299 | JGI IMG/M metagenome (GOLD analysis project Ga0182030, IMG submission 121299) | Permafrost microbial communities from Stordalen Mire, Sweden - 812S3M metaG (Illumina Assembly) | ecosystem: Environmental > Terrestrial > Soil > Wetlands > Permafrost | place: Sweden...
AACCTATCAAGATATGGATGCATCAGACTCGCCTGCTAGTTCCCATGGAAAAATCCAGTACAGCCGAATACATGGTGAAGAGGGATGCGACTTCAATGACGGCGTACACCAAAAACAAAACACGCGGTGGCATCGAATTCTGACCTGTTCCCTCTCTATTATATGCCTCGGTCTTGTTGCGTTTCTAATCAGCACATATCACCTGGCCGTTAATCGACCATGCATTTGCTCTGATACCAACGACGTTGGTAGCGACCTTCTCATGAATAACGGCCTTTCCATCATCAACAAGATTGCGATACCATACCATTATCTTGAACTTGGTTTTGACAACGATGACTTCGCCGTGGGAGATCCTTATTGGGCTGGAATGTTTCCAGGTAAGGTATTGTGCAAAATATGTCGTTAGACGCCAACTGACGTCCGGCGAAGTCGGCGAGGGTTTGGTCTTTTTAACGCAAGAATATATAACATCCCGAAGGCTTCCAATGTCCGCGGTATCTCCTAACAGAGAAGGAAATCGATCCGTATATGAAATAGCTGGATATCATTCTCTCCATTGTCTGGTGAGTATAGGCCCGAGATGTTACTATTAAGCTGGCTCTAATGTATTTTTTAGTCTGTATTAAGAGAAAATATTTGGAAGGCGAGAAGTGCCCTAAAAGAAGGGAAACCATGGGATTTGGATCGTTACTGGCTCCATACGAAACACTGCCTGGCTGATTTGCGCCAATATATAATGTGCAATTTCGATGAGACGTTGTTATTTGTTGAAGATCTTATTCATCATCCTGGGCAACAACAGTTGAAATTGTGCAAGAAGATGGGTCCTATCGATAAGTGGCTCGAGGAGAATTATGGCCCGGTGGAGCAGATAAACACCTAGTCAAGCTCAAGAGATAGCCCTTAAAACTGTTTATACAAATCTGCTCACCAATATCTGAAGAACGGTTGCGAATCTGACGCTGTGAGACAAGTGCAGTTTTATCGTGGATGCTACGTATACATGCTAAATGGAGTCATTATTAAAGATTTACCTATCTAGATAAAGAGTCTCGAGACAGTAGACCATAATAACACGTAACGCCGTCCAGAGTTTAATACACCACAGTTGAGTTTAAAGCGCAAGGAGAGCTCAGTTTGTCAGAAAAATCGGGCGAAGAGGTGGTTACAAATTTTCCAAATCGTCCTGTTGGAAGGTACACTAGTGGGTCAGTGCTCATTGGTTCAATAGGAACCGAGTCATAGTGTCAGCGGAGCCTAAAGCTCAATAGTGTGGCTCATGAATATATTAAGGAGTGGTGGTGCCATAGAGGCGTAGATAGTCTATATATGGTGCCTAGCGCATCCCGTGGTACGTGGTGGCTCTGCTGGTGGCTGCCTTGTTTGAGGCAACAGTTCAAGAGTAGAAAGACCTCTGTTTGGAACACGCTTTTGGCATGTAAAATTGGTCTATATGTTCTTGTATTTCCTACGATCCTTTGTTCAGTAGTTATCTCATCTCAATTAATGCCATTCTCCCCTGCGGCCAGTCCTTCCGCTTCCAATATGTCAATGTTGGCCTGAAGAAGATCATCAAAATGCCTAGCATTGACATCAGCCCCATTTTGTAATAGCACCTGTACCACAGCAACATTTCCGAGGGCAACTGCATGTTGTAGTGGAGTTAAATTCTCATGATCCTTGACCTCGCTGCTCGCTCCCTTATTTAGTAGCAACTGAGCTTCTGGAGCATTCCCTTTGATAGCACACTCGTGGAGAGGCGTCCGCCCCTTGTCATCCTGCGCATTGAGGTCCGCTCCATATGATACTAGCAAGCACAGCATTGGCATATGTGCGTTTGCGACTGCCTGGTGTAACGCAGAACGATCGGCGCGTAATGGATTCAAGCGAACAGCAGTCTTCCTATCCTTGTAGTCTCTACTTACGGAGCTATTACCTAATGGCTGTAGAGATAGATCGATGTTGCTGCTCACAGAAATTTTGTCCTAATTCATCCAGGAGTAGTGTGAGCTCATGGTGTACCTGGCTAGGACTTAGGAAAGCCTTACATATGTAACTTCTACACCAGGGACCCCATCTTTGTCCAGCGCCAGATTCGAGATGGTGTGATCGCATAGCTGGGATTCTGTTTGCAATTCTAATGCTAACTGAAGACTGGAAGTTTCAGTGTGATCCTTCGCAATCCTTTCATCATCGATATTGCCCAAACAAACTGGCGATAGGGTTGAGATATGATTTTGCGCAGCAGTGGAATTGTCTGATCCAAATTCAATGCCTCCCTTTCGCGTGAAGCAAGAGGAAGATTCGCTACTAGTGGTGGCTTCGATGAGTGCTATGAACGCAGAATTCTGTGCTTCCAACGCAGCATTTCGAGTTTGTAGTTTGTCCAGTTGTACCTTTAGTGTGGAACCTGGGATTTCAAACTTAGAGTTTGGACTATCGAGATGAATGATTAATGAACCCTTACGATGCTTTCGTTGTGCCGCGCGATTCTGAGTCCTTCTTCTCTCACTGGAGTCGCTAGCAGCCATGTTCGTCCAACGGTTCAGAAAGTTTCGTTTACAGACAAGATGAGGTCCTGAAGGTGCTACATATATACGCGAGAGATACCCGCTTCCTTGGTACTAGAATCGAAGATAGAGTAGTTTGGCGTCACGCAATATCTGTCTGACATTGTAAATGGGCTCAGAATACATTCACCGGCTTCCATTATATTCACGAAAATTAAAATTGATTGGTGGAATACCATAAAATGGGTAACAAAGGGCTTAGCGCTGCCGCCCAATCGTAAGCGAATAAGGTACCATACAAAGGATTTAGCTCTACCGCCCAACCTTATGTACTCACCATGCAGGGGCGCAGCATACTCCGTACAGTGCCACCGTTTTTATCGATCTCCTCGCCAGTTGGACGGATTGCCTGTCAAACCAGTGAGTGTCTACGATATTAGGAGTGCACGAATGAAAGAGAGCCAGGCCGACCTTCGTCACGGATCATCTTCAGTAGTCAGAAGCCAGGTCCTAAATTTTGATTTGAAGATGTACCACCCACTTTTTGAGGAGTTTCCTATATCCCACCTACAATAATAGCTCTCACTTCGATGCTTGCCCGATGGATAGACCGAGTGCTGGCAGTGGGATCGTCGAAAGCTCCATGGGCCGTACATTTAGCCACACCATCAGCGCTATCATCAAGCTTAAATATGATGACTTCATCTGTTGTCATGCTCTTCTGGTAAAACCACCGATGAGCAGGGCTATATAATACATCGTACCCTTCGTCGCAACAGTGTGGGAAGATGACATCTGTTTTGATGAAATCCTTCTCAGTTGTGGTTCTATAGTCACATAGTGCCAGAGGACAATCCTGATCTGGTGGAGTGATAGACCGCCATATGCTACAAAGGACTTTTTAGCACTATATCTCACTAATTATCAAAACAGTCGATGGAATGGCTGACCATACTTGACAAATCGGTACCGTTGACCCAATACCTTCTCAATCTCGTTGGGAAAATGAAGCTCCATCCGCAGCTTGCAAGACGCTTCTGTTGCATCGCAATGGGCGCGGTAGAAGGGTTTTTTCCAAGGATTATCCCCAGGATGTAGATCGGGGCCGCGAAACTATAATAAATTAGTATTCGAGCCAAATAATAGAGTACTAGAGCCTTGCACACATTGTAAGCATATATGAAGACACGTTGGCACTCAAAATACTCCGTAAGCCACCGAGAAAGAAAGGGAATGTAATCAGCCCGAACACGGTCATCAGACCAGTGTTTCAGTTGGAATGGGAGGGTGCGAAACTCGAAGCCCGACGTGTCGAGTGAAAATAGGTCTTCGTTTCCTCGCACATTATGGATTTTGACCGAATAGCTCTTGCCAACAATATTACTCCGCCTTAATTCTTCTAGGAACGGAAGGCGACTTAAGTAAGGCTTTTCTTCCTTGTAGAGCGGCAGAGGAGCCAGATAGTTAAATGCTTCTGCCTGTACGATGGGGAGCTGCCGAGCTTGGATTTGTGTCTCAAGCTCGGAGCAACATACTGGTAGGATGCTGATGGCATGCTGTTTGTCTAGTTCAGGTGCCGAATTTGCTAAAAATTCAGTTTTTAGCATCTCAGTCCACTCCTTATATCTTTCTCGTCACTTCAGAATAGAATAGAAAGGGAGTCTCACTTCCACTCTCATCGGAAACAAGCTGCAAATCATCTGCGGATAAAATTGTATATACTTCTTCTTTCTTGGCTGCCTCAGTTCGAACATAGGAGCGCCATGGGCGATTGAAAGGGTCCTCATGGTCGAACCGCCAATCCAGAAATTCTGGGCTGTCGGTTTTGCGCCAGCGCTGCATATGTGTCTCTGCTGACGGCGGCCAGAAATTTTTCCAGGGCCGCTTAATACCTGGCACCTCTGTGTCCGCAGCGGCATCCTTAAATGTTGTTACGGCTAGGACTTCAGCCATTATGAAGTTCTGTCGTTGCTACCTGCGCCAGTCAGGCAATGAAAATCTAGCGAGATATAGCTTTATCAATGTATGCTACCCAAACATAAACTTATGCAACTATACAGATGCATGACTAGCATAATCTGCTGACACTCATATGCAGCTTTGAGAGCCATTACACCAGAGATGCGGCATAATATGCTGACAAATGCATGAAGCAGCATAATATGCTGACACTTTTTGAATGTCATTCCGAGGGTCGTGACAACCTGCTGACTAGAATGACCGCAAATCTTGGAACCCCTTAATCGGAAACTCGTGACACATGCCAACTTGGATATCTTTACTTCTCAACTTTTCAAAAATTGCCTTTGAAAGTATCGAACAAAAATTAAAAAAAATCTTTTAGATCAATTCTAACCGTTCGTAATGCGGCAGCAGCGTAAGCTACCTGTTAAACAGCTGATCATTCTGTGTATGTTGCCCCAACCCTTTTTGACATTCTACTAATACATCATTGAGCAATATGCCGCTTTGCAGAACCTATAGCATATACATCTATCCTCCCGTACCTTCCTGAGATGATTGAAAGTTTTGGAGTACCGAAAGATGACATAGGGAAGTGGGCAGGGATATGTGGCAGCGCATTTTCTTTTGCGCAATGTATGACGGCCGCCATGTGGGGTCGCGCCTCTGATCATTTTGGTCGGAAACCAACCATTCTTGCTGGGCTTATCCTTACTATGTTCACGAGTTTGTTGTTTGGCTTCTCTACAAGTTTGGGTGCCGCAATTGCTATTCGAGCTCTTGCGGGCCTGGGCAACGGAAATGGAGGTATCATCCGGTAAGACGAGATTCTTTTCGCAAGTCATGGATTTAGGAGATAGCTCTAGGAGTAGTCGCCCACTCCTTTGTGCAGTAAATCCCGACCTCATTCCAAACATTCTAGAAGAAATAAACTAATTTCAAACAGCGCTACCGCCGCGGAGATGGCGCCGTCCAAAGAACTTCAACCTCGTGTCTTCAGCATGATGCCCATGATGTGGAATGTGGGAAGCTTCATTGGACCAGTCATAGGCGGAGGATTGGTGCACCCAGCAGAGAGGTACCCAGGGCTTTTTGGAAGAATTTCTCTCTTCAAGGAGTTCCCATACGCACTTCCCAATCTGGTCAATTGCTCCTTGTTCGCAGTTGGTATAGTGACTGGATGGCTGTTTTTAAGAGAAACATTACCTACAATGAAAGGCAACTGTGATTACGGGATCAAGCTTGCTAAGGTTCTAACGGCCAAGTGTGGAGGAAAAAGGTCGACACACAAACTCCCGAACCTCGAAGAAGCATACCCTATGTTAAGCAGGAACGACGTCGATGAAACAGATATCGCCAATTCAGCACCCAAAAAGTGCCCTGAGACAACATCATTTACGTGGAAAGCTGTTTTTACAGCGCAATCAAGAGTCAACTTGTTGGAATCACTCACCCTTGGGATGCACTCCGTAGCTTTTGATCAGCTTTTACCCATTTTTATGCATCACCCACGCTCAAAGAATGCCCATTCAGCATCTCTTTCCCTCTGCTTTAGTGGTGGATTTGGCCTGGACTCCGCTCGAATTGGGTATCTCCTGATGCTGAATGGTCTTCTCGGAATGTTTGCCCAGTTTTTTGTTTTCCCACCAGTCGCAAAGACATTCGGAGTCCTAAGATGTCTCAGGGTGTGTGCTGTAATGTTTATCATGGTATATGTTGTATTTCCGTTTACATCACTTATTCCATCTGAAAACTGGCAGCAAGCCGTTGCCTTGGCCTTGATAGTCTTCAAGAATTGGCTGACAGTCTTTGCTTTTCCCTGTAACGCGATTCTCCTCACAAATTCCTCCGCCAGTGCAAAGATGCTGGGCACTTTGAATGGTGTTGAAACCAGCATCGCCGCTGCTGGCCGCACCATAGGTCCTGCACTCGGTGGTATCATGTTTGTTATGGGAGTAGATGTTGGATATATGGTGATTCCTTGGTGGGCTATCGCAGGGGTTGCTGCAGGAGCAGCTTTACCCACATTCTGGATGGAGGACGCACCACCACCTAAGGATATTATAGCAGATGATGATTCAGGAAATGATGGTTCATAGACAAGCCTGGGAGATTCCCACAGTTTTCAGTAAACAGATGCTATAGTGGTGGGGTAATCTCTATGGGCATACTAAGAACACCCCCAATTTTCAGGGTAATAAAGCCAATTACATTGCATATATTACAAATTATCAACAAGCTCCTTTAAATGCCTGATTCTAAGATACTGGTCTAGAGAGTGACGTCTTTAATACTATTTCCAATGAGCATCTACTATGATGGGTCGAAGCTGAATGCCGTACGATTAACAGTCGCTCCTTTTTCAAAATAATCAATAATAGTAAGTCGATCAGCTTGAACATTACAATCTATGTCGTTACCACGAACTAAAGCTGTACAGACAAAGGGCAATAAAAGTTGTAATAAGTAGACCATAAAAGTGTATATTAGCGTAGAAAATACAGATTACGCTTGACGTTAAATATTGGTTAAAGGGGCTGATATAATCTTGACGACAATGCATGTGGAGCTATCGCCCATCGACCTGTACTGCAAGGGTTTGGGCGGCAAAGCTAAGCATATCTTAAGTGGTAATGAATAATGGTTAACTCGCCGTGTTGAGTATGGTTATGGATTTATTTCCTCGTCACGCCCTTCCCACTTCGCAAAGAGGCAGGTAGAAGTTAATTACTTGAGGCTTCTAGCAAAGGAGTAAAGATGTTCATTCTCAGCTGCATAGCGCGGACATAGCGCTGGCAGGTTTCTCATAAATCACAAGGATGCTTAGCTCTACCGTTGTATTTTATAATTTTTTGTAGATAACAAAGATGCTTAGCTTTACCGCTCCGTGACGCATGAAGAGCAGCGAAGACTGTTTCGGGGCTTATTCGGCAAAAAAAATTCAAAAAATTCGTGAGCTATAGGCGGTAAAGCTAAGCATCCTTGTTATGTGCCACATTTGTGTAGGCGGTAGAGCTAAGCATTTCACCTGTATATTCTCTATTTTCTCTATATTTTAAAGGGGGTGTAATTAGGGGGTGAGGGCGGCCAGAGATTAGTATAGCTTTTATTAGCGGGGTCTGCTCATGCGCATATAGCCAGGCTGCGGACGTGCCCGGAAAGGATTCGCTCGAATGTGTGCCGCTCTTAACGCCTCCATGATGCTTGGAGAGCCGAGAATTCCATGCATAATGCGTTTTATTTCATCTCGTAGGATATTCGACGGCTAAGTGCGCATAATGTGTCGTGGATACACTTTATGAGTATCACGTCTTGCAGACGTTAACAGATTTATAAGTTTTCCACACTGTTTTTCAAGCAGTTCTTATATTTGGTAATACCTGCTCCTTACCCGAATTTCAAAACCCCCTTGCTTGCCTCTCTCAATGTCTGACCGCCAAATTCGTTTCGTAACTTTGGGAGAAGCCGTCCTTGACCATTTACAATTCGGGTCAGAAAAGGCGTTCAATGGTGTGTTGGGGGGGTCAGGCACGTATTGTATGTACCAATTTCCTGTCCGCCAAGTAGTTGTCTATGCACTCGCTCTGACAAATTTTACCTCCAGGTGCTCTTGGTGCTCGATTGCACCTTTCATCACCCCAATCGCAATCATTAGGCTGGAAAATTGAGGGAGGTGATGACTTCCCGCACGCCGTAGAGCTCGAGCTTCGTAGCTGGGACATGACCCTACTCTTCTCCAAGATTACGACTTTAAAAACGACAAGAGCGCGTTTGGTGTACGGAGACACTCCATTTGGTTGTAAGTGACCCCCTCCCTTAGGCGATGCTCCTAAATAATAGATCATGCTCTTTTAGCTAAAACATTTGAGTATTTAAGCTACAATCCGCCGATCCGCCCGATACAGCTTATAAATACACCTCTGATATCTTCGCTCTCATACCATTTCCTCTCATCTCCTTTGGAGGCCGAGAGTATCTGCCTCCAGATCCTGGAGTATCGTCAAGCCGCTGGAATTACTGTACGTCCATGGCTCTTCTGGGAGCCAGAAGGCAGCCTATGTTCTCCAGACACTCTTGATGCTCACATCAAAGTGTGCAGACTGGTTGATGTTTTCTCGCCGAATCGATTTGAACTTGCAGCTTTCTTTGGTAACGATATTCATTCTCCTCCTCAAGAGTCGGCGATTATGGAATGGTGCACATTTTTCTTGGAGCATGGTATAGGACCATCATTCACAGGGACCATCATTGTGCGGGCCGATGTTCAAGGATGCTTTGTCATGTCTCATAATCAACCTTTCCGAAGACTCCCTGCTTACTATGAACCTCAACTTGAGAACGAATCTACACCTATGCCATCCAGCCAAGAAAAAGTCATTGACCCGACTGGAGCCGGAAACGCATTCATGGGGGGGTTCGCTATTGGCTTTGTAGAAACCGGAGACATTATTAAGGCCATCTCCTACGGTGCCGTGAGCTCAAGCTTTGCCTTGGAACAAATCGGAATTCCAAGGCGGGCTGTAGCTGAAGATGGATCAGAGTGGTGGAATGGAGATTGCGTACGCTCAAGGCTTGACTTATATCTATCATCAATAAGGAAAGATATCGTGGATGCATAATTGTGGACCAATAACAGATTTCCGAATCCAAAATTGGATCTGATTTTGTCACTGATTCTTCTTGCTCTGACAAGTATGAAATATTTGAAAAGTCAACAATGCAAAAGATACGTGACCACAGATGTTACATTGGAATCTCTCAATCACTATTCGTGCCGCATCCAGATTTTATCCGGACTTAGCACAAAACAACCTTATTTTATAAATATATATCTTTATTAAAGCTTCTATAATACAATGGCACCTGAAACTCGCTCTACGTATTATCCTAGTTCCCCCCGGAAGATTGCTTGATTCGTATAGTATAAGACTCTAAAAAATATTGAGTTTTATAACAGCTATATGTTACGAACCAACGAACTTGGGACACGATGAGATATTAGAAACAGAAGGAGCTGCTGGCAATTCGTTACGTGTTTGTCTGATTGGTCCGTGCTGGACCGTCCTGAAGCTTTGTCAATTTCATCCACCATCACCTACCAACTGCTTGTTCTAACGTTTCTTAATTAAAATTCTACTACTCTAATCAATTTCGAAGGCTTTGTGTGAGACGCAGGCGGTTAACCATGTTTTAACCGGAGGTTAAAATAATGCCTTCGAAATTTTAGCAGAAGCTGGAATAAGAAGGTTCTTCGTTCGAAGAGGAGAGAGCGCGCGGGCTCCGGCCCTTCTTTTATCCGGCCTTGGCATTTCCTGGAAATGTTTCTTGCGAATCTCTGTGAATAAGATCCGTTCCGTCCCTTATACATATTATGGGTGCTCTTGAATCTGCTCCCACTTGGAAGAGGCAGGGCGAGCGTGAAGCTAGCGCTACGTCTTCGTCTAGGCCAGACGAATTCAGAGGCTTAATAAGCCAGGACGAATAAACCATAGCCGTGGGGGATATACGTGGAAAGTTGTGTGAAAGAAGACGAGAACGAGGGGTTTTTACCTGAAGTTTTTATACTTCACCGAGAGCTCCCGATACGACGAGCTCGTCACCAAAAGACCAGCACGAGCTGGCACTGCTACAGGTCACGGTCCTTGAAATCAAATTCGACTTCCCCTTTGCTCGAGAGCAAAGAGTATATAATGGGCATTGCACAGAATGTACCGCGGACTCCCCCTTAAGAAAAAGAGAGGTGAGGGGAACAGAGACTAGGAGACGAAATAGTGGTGGGAATCTGAGAGACCCTGAGAATGCCAAGACCTACTAGGTCAGAGCATACGGCGCCGTATTACTCTATTTTGAGTAAGACGTAAGGTGTGTCTGTGCGTACAGAGCTCTGTGCAGAGCAGGGGTATTACGTAGAAGGGCTCTCTTTTTTGTACTTATCTTCTCTGCCATTGTGCAAGCAAGCTCTTCAGCCTTCTCTTTTTATATAGTCTTCTCACTTAAACCCATGCCAAGGTAGCTATAAGGGCTCCTTGGCCTGGGGGTGTGTCGTACGCCTACTACGTTCCCATTTCTGGCCATATTTGGCCTAGTCAGGGGGGTAGGACCCCCCAGAGAGTATATATGGGACCTTCCGGTCCCCCAAATTCAAGCTCCTTAGAGCGTCTTTGACCTGCAACACTTTGTTATCTACTTCTGCGGCCTGGTTTCGGTGTATTTTAATCAGATTATCGCAAATATGAAGCCAAATCTTGTTTTAGTGGTCTGGTTCGCCGCATTTGCAGCTGCACAAGTATTTATTCCATAATTCTCCTTGAATCTTGGGATAGTCATTAGCATAGGCGCTAATTTGGTGTGTCTCGTATTTCCTAGTGTTCTACTTCTCAATACCAATATTGTGCTACAACTGGAGGAGGATGTGATGGAGGAGGAATTGCTTGTTGTCAAGCTCTTGGAGCTGCTTGTATAGACGTAAGTGATTACACTTAGACATTAGGACGACTCTGTATAGTATAGGAGCTAACAATTTTGGTTTGGTGCCACAGGACTGTTCTGTTTACCTTGATTGTTAGTGTCGGTATGCTGTACCGTACGCATGTCATACGACAAAGGGTCGTAGTGAAAGGGAAGGGACAATGGGCGCGACGCTAAAATGAGCTAGCCCCTTTGGGAAGATCTTTTTTAAGAGGGGCTATATAAGCCTATAGATCTAGCCCTATAGATAGAGAAGAAGAAAATAATCTCAACCCCAGATTAGGCCTTATGCATAGTGAGTGATCACCCCCTGCGATACCAGCAGTTAGTTTTGTGTCACAGACATATTCCTAAGATCATTTAATTATAAATCATTAAGTCTTTATAAATTATTCAAATAAAAAATAGATTTAAATCAAATCTATATTAAATTATAAAATAAAAACCAATTTTCATTATATTAAATTTTATTATTATTACTTATCTACTATATTTACATCTATTATACATGAAGATAATTTCAATAGAGTAGGTAGAAAGGGTTCGTCACACTAATGACAATGTTACTGTGAGACAAGTGGCAAAGGATTGATGAATTTTAAATGTTTCCCATTAGGCCTCCATTGTGAAGCCAGACTAGAGACGACTTTCAGGGTGTAAGCGGCACGGAAGGAAAGATGCATAAGATTGCAAGGCGGTGGAGCTGAGCATCCTTGCATCACGAACTTTGCATATGCAGAAGATCGATCAACCTAGCATTACTGAGGGAAACGAATCGTCCAGACGGCCATTATCTTAGAAATTCAGAGGAAGCCCTTACATATTAAAAGGTACAAAAATGCGATCCATGACATAATCCGGATACTAAAGACGTTTCATATAATATAATACACCTGTGTATCTATATACGACTATCGTATTATGACCACAATTTATAAGCTCTGCCGCAGTACAAGGATGCAGCTTTGCCGCCCAACTCACTCGTGTATGAGCCCGCCGCGATGTAGGGATGCTTGGCTTTATCGTCCAGACTCCGGCAGTGCAGCAATATCTTGAACCCGTACGTATTGTGAACTTGTTGTGGTAACTTTAAGCGTCCTTGTTGCACCAGCAGGTAATTTTTACTAATCATATCCCATCGTACTAGTGGTTGACTAACCATATTTACATCTGAACCGTTGTGTGAGTCCCGGCAGGCGTCTAAATACGGGGGTGGATTTGGTGAATAAGCTGCAACGTAGAGTGGGGGTTTGTGAAGGGGGTCTAGGCGAGTCATGTCTCCCGAACCATAGGAGATGCGTGGATTGGTACGTTACGGGGGGGCATGGGAGGGGGAGGGGTGGGGTTGGGGGTACTAGATATGGCCCGAGGCTAAGTTTTCAATGCGCTGAGCCGATAGACGAAAAAGGAAAGAAGATCTGTATCGGTGGAAGACTATGAGAGCGCGGCATAATACTTGTATGTGTGGGCGAGCTGAGGATCCACATTGGAGATTAGTAGGGGTTTATTTATAGCGTGGTTGTAGTAGATTAGGAGTTTTGGTGGTTTTGGTATCTTTAGTGGCCAACTTGGGCGAGGGGTACGTTACACCAAATTTTTTTAATTATCTCAGGAAGGTATAGGAGAACAGATAGGTATGCAAAAGATTCTGAAAACTGTTATATTGCTCAAAAATGTATTGGTAAAATATTAAAAAAGAACTAAAACAAATATACACAGAATAATTAGCTATTTGATCCGCAGCTTATGCATAACGAACAGTTCGAATATATCTCCAAGATTCTTTTCTTTCTGTTTTTGTTCGATACTTTCAATAACAATATTTCAAAAGTTTGGAAATAAGATACCCAGGGTGGCATGTGTCATGAGTGTCTGTCTCTCAAGATTACTCCGCCTGAGAAGTCCAGGGGTTCTAAGATTTGTGGTTATTCTAGTCAGCATGTCAGCATATTATAGTCGCTTGCGAAACTAGCTTTGCCTTCATGAGAACTTTTTAACATTGCTTTTGACAAGGATTCTCAGATAATTAACCGAATATGGTTAAGTATAATAATGGGCCTAAGGACTTCGGCATCCTCTATTGTTGCCGCCCGGGAGATAGTTAGCGTTACCGCCTGGTAGATACTTAGCGTTACCGCCCGATAGTATAGTGCAAAGGCCTACAGCACCCAGAAGTGCAGTAATACGTTCCAATTTAAATGGTCTTTATCTTCCGTCAATGCAGAAGATATTAAACAGTCCCCTACGCATTCACATATTATATACTCTCTTCCCTCCCTCAAATTGTGAGAGTCATTCCAAGCTTTCTTCAAATTACATCAGCCTCTTCAACCATTATCAACGCTAAGCGTGATCTGTAATTTCTACGCCAGTATGCGTTTCTATATACTCCTTATTACAACTGTTGTCGCCCTTGTCTCAGCAGCTCCAGTTCCCGAGGCCGACATAGGTTGTTGTATTGAAGCTGAACGACTGACCGCTAGGTGTGTAGGATTTATTGCGGTAAGTGACGGGCGAATAATACTCTAGTCTCTTTCAAATCGTCGTCTAATAATCTTAGGCTGGCCTAGAAAAACGATGCTAAGCTTAGCCTTGCGGTTGTTACGACACGGCTCTTAGGAGTGCGGATGCTCCTAGGAGCAGGGGTGTTCTCAGGACAATGGTTCCCCGGACTTAACGAGGTCCTAGGGAAATGACCATTTGTTAATGATCGGACAGCTGTTGGGACGCAGGAAATGGGGGATTTTGTGTTCGTTGCTATTACTGGTAGGGATCGTTTAGCTAGTAAGCGACCCAGGCATTTCGTGGGATTCGGATCACGTGATGGAGACTTGGGACCTTGAGAGTCGTGGAGTCGGACGGACTCCCAAGGACTCCAAAGACTCTAGCATACGGGAAGGTTCTACATAAGCCTTAAACTGTCTTTAAAATTGATATTCTTTCATATCTAGTAACAGATTACAACTTGACTTGCTACGTGATACACCTACCTTTACTAATCAACCTACTATTAGTAAGAACTCCTTTCAGACGACTTACCTGCCGTTACACGAGTATCTTCTTCAATTTATTATGCAGGCCTTAATTCCCTAGACTAGATCTTTCTCTTGTCACAGGTACCGCACGTAAGTAAGTACCTATAAGGAACTAGCCTTAAATAAGGACTGTATTAAATCTGAGGATATACTTTAGCCCGAGCTCTCTTCTCCTCTTCTCTCTTTAGCTTTAGATATTTAATAGAATTACTTCTTACTCGTCAAGTTATCGATTATACTTCTGCATACTATAGGTAAGGGTAACGTATAAGGGTTAATATATTAGGTTCGCTATATTATCTAAAGCTTGAGAGCGCCTGGCCTGATCCATTAGAACTACGATGCCGAGGCATTCGAGAGTGGCGTAGTGGAGGTGCAGGGGGGGTCGCACCCGCCGTCGCGAGGCCGCCAAGCGTCTAATCCGCTTCTAGCACGCGAGACCATAAATAGAAAGCAGGCTTTCTAATATGTGGAAGGTGCGAACGGGTACCTCCGTAGGAAGAAGCACAGCCGGCACTATACGATCCCCCGACAAGGAGTAAGTGGGAGGTAAGAACGAGTAGGTAAGTCGATACGACACGACACCCTGGACAGCGTGCCGCCCACATCTGTCTTGGCGAAGACGGGCATTTTCCACCCCTGCTTAAATCCTGAGCGGGGCACACCAAATTGAGTGATAATACTGAGTTTCTTCAAGAGACATCTTTCAACTAACAATTTTGACGGAGATCTCTCATTCCTCATGGACTTTGATTCGGAAAGCGGAAATCACCCTTCAGCACTTGTTTGCGCCGAGTGCACCAAAAGCGGGCTGGTCTTTTCGCAGAGACAGAGTCATCTCCGTTTGTTGCTGACCTGGTCCGTCTCGGCTAATGCTTTGCTTTTGATCCTACTATTAGCTGTGTGGTTTATCGAACCAGCTGGAACACAAAGTCCTCAGCTGCAATCTGATGCTTTGTTAGGTGATAGTATGTCTATGATATCTCCTCCATATCAATGTATATGTTAATAAGACATACTTACAGAGCTTTGTTAGTTTCATGGAAGCCAGTGGGAGATTGAAAACGTTCCAGTTTCATCGGCTCGGACCCGTTTGAGGGACTTGGGGAGCAGGCCGAGCAGTTCATATCAACTCCGCGAGCGCCAATCCATGGGGATGTCCTTTTTGATATTGAATCTCCCTTCTTGTTACTGAGAACGACATTCAACTTATGTTCTAACGTAGGGGCTTGGGTTGCCTTCGACGATCCCTCAATCGGCGTAACAACAGGTCAAGGTATGAAGACGATCGAAGTAGGTGCTGATCCCTGGCTGTGAAAACCCACGAGTGGGGTTCAGCGTTGCAATAATGCGTCCATTGTACTGCATAGTAAGTAATGCTATAATGCGTAATATCAGGCTGACAGGAAGCCCATGTAATAGGGTTTCCTCAAATATGTCGTCGTCCAACTTGAAAACAACGACGAGGACTTCCATCCTATGAATCACTGCCTGGAAGTTATCCAACAAGTAATTCTCTCCTTATTGCAATTTCTACAAGTGCTAATGGTTTGAATGGAGGTTATCATATGTCCAGGAGATCTCACTCTTGAACATCCTCATTCCCAGGTTTTGAATTGCTGAGGTGCATCGGGCTGGGAAAATACTCAAACGTGTTGTGATGGGGCGTCTTTAATCAGGAAACATTCAATTTAAATTTACAGCTAATATCACACGTTATTTACACTCTCTATTTCCTATTTCCTCTATCTCTTCTTTTTTTATTCCGGAGGGTAAGGACACGTTGTAGTCTAAGCTCAACCTCCTTCTCCGGTTCATCTACTTGTTCTCCCTGTTCGATCTCTATTACTGCTAGTGTAGCTTCCCTAGCCTCTCGTTCTCGTTGTCACTTTCTTGTTTGTCGTGGCTGTATAGGTTGAACAAGTTGTTGGAGAGGCTGCTGTTGAGGAGTAAAGCTCCTAAAAGGATCATTTCTGATTTCTTCTTCAGCAGTAGCAATAGCTGTTGCTTTAGATTTAGCCTCAAATGCTTTAGCTTCCATTTGAAGAGCTTCTGCTATCCGTGCCTGCTGGATAATCTCAGGAATTAAACCTCGACGGATTGCGTCAGCAATATCATCATCCATTTTCCTAGAGCTATTGTCAGTAGTACTGCTCTCCTCAATCTCTATCTTCGATAAAGCAGGAGGCACACTACTGCTATTAGACGGTTGGTCTGTCTCAATATATCCTTTCTTCTTCCTCCCACGTGGAGCTTTCTCTCCGCGTACACGTGCTCGCTCTCGCTGTCGCTTTGCTGTTGCTCGTTTTGCTCGATTTAGACGAAGCCACTTTTGGCTTATCTCTGCTGTTTCCTTTGCTCCATCAGAATGGGACGACCCTTGTTTCCTTAAGCTACCTGCAGAGCCTTCTCTCTTCAACTATAATTTCTTGCACTTCAACCGTGTAGTTGGAAAGGGGGGCTGGTCAGGTGATATAGCCGAAGCCCCTTAGTCGATAGGTCTATAGTTGAATAAGCTATAATAGAATATAATATATTAAAGAACTTAAAGACTATCTAGAGAGGGATAAAAGCCCTTTATATATACTAATTATAAATCAAGTAATAGGCTCTCTTAATTAGTATATTATATAAATATATAAAATATAAGAAAATTTAAACTATTCTTTAAA
>Ga0182030_10012957_pt1 | contig 16648 bp, 19 predicted proteins | sample 812S3MmetaG_FD_121299 | JGI IMG/M metagenome (GOLD analysis project Ga0182030, IMG submission 121299) | Permafrost microbial communities from Stordalen Mire, Sweden - 812S3M metaG (Illumina Assembly) | ecosystem: Environmental > Terrestrial > Soil > Wetlands > Permafrost | place: Sweden...
ATGGTCTGAGAACCGCAGTTGCCCTGCCCGAGTATGCAATTCATGTGCATGAGCTTTCTTCAATGTCTCCAGATCCCAGCCGGGGAAGATCCGAACGAAGCGGTCAAATATTCCAATACCAGGTGTATCCCATCGCAATCCAAGGTGGAAACGAAAATACCAAATACAATGCTGTTGCGCAACACAAATCTCAGTTGCAGCGCGTGATTCAGCTTGGATCTGTTTAGTCCCTTCTGAAACTTCGCACTGGAGTAATCTTTCCACAAAATTCGGGTTCACCCACGAGTACCGAGATATTCGATCGCGGCCAAGATCACTGAGTCGCAGTCTTCTACCCAAGGCATTGTCAAGATCGTAGGGACTAAGTCGTTTGTCATAAGAGAGCACCATAGAAGACAATGGTAGATTCGTATGCCAGCCATCTCGATCTCCGCTCAGGTGCATTAGTGATAGCAAGTCGGGTGAATATCTTTCCTGAAAGATTCTGTTGAACTCATCAACAATCCCACCATAAGGACTAGTCATTGGCCATGCGAGATCGATAAGGCAAAACCTAACGAAATCCCTCATTTCTTGATCTCTGTCACCCACTTGGTCTACTCTCTCTTTACCACTGTCCCATCTTGTTTTTGGGCCGTATCCTTCGCATTCTAAGTTGCTGTTTTTGCAGATCAGGCCTATGTTATTAGCTGGAATCTATGGGGCGAATTGGAAGATAGCTCACAGCCAGGTTTGGTCTCGTCGCATTTCCTCTTCTTCCTCCTACATGTGTGACAAGAACTTTTTGACCTAGTTTTGGCATTGGCTTTGGGAAGTAGCTCAGGGCGTTTTCGAGGGCCATTGGAGGTCTGGTCCATTGTCCCCGGTGTTGTCCAGTGCATGTTGTTCCTGATACATAGGTTCTTGGATAGAACATGATTCATCGATGACACACCTTTGAGGAGCTGTTCTGCCATAGGTAGCAAAACGCGTCGAGCATTTTCCGTGTCGACCTCTAACGCTGGTACCAACTGACTTGGCCAGTGACCCTTACGCGGCTGCTTGGTAATTCTCTCCGAGTCGCCATCTGTGATAAAGATAGGCTGTGATTTATCTCTCTTCCTTTTAGTGTTATGAATGACCATAGCTGCATGATCGAAAGCTCGGCTTGGGAGTACTTGGAATCTATCTTCGCCCTTGAATCTTTGCATCTCATCTTCTTGCACTTGTTTGAGGTTGCCTATCTGGATATCGCTGTGTACTTGCTGGACTTGGCTTAAAGCAGACCGGAGACTTTCACTTGAAGAAGCTGAGTCTATATTGTGAAAGCTTGATGGTGGTTTGCCGGCCATTGAGTCGATTCTCGACTCCTGAGTCTTCTTGGCCATCAAAGTCTTGTTTGGTCGTTGATCTTTATTTGAATTATTCATATGAAAAGCCGACCCTATGCTTCGGCTTGATGGATACTCAATGGCCGGGAAAGCAACGTAGGTTTCGATCAAAGTTGGCGGTATAATGCGTTCAGCTTTTGGATTTTGCTGTGCAGCGTCGGGAGCCTGGAGGAGATTCTGTATGGAACAGATTAGGTTCGGATCTTGGTGATGTGGCGTCTTGGTTTTCTTTGAAGTCGATGTTTCCGGATCCCTTTCTTCCAGCGAAACTCGTGGCCTGAGTTCTGTGGGCGCTTGGGTTTGTGCGATGGGTGATGGAAGCCGATACTCCTGTCTCAGTGCAGGTGACAACTGTAGATAACTGTGGTGTCCGGTCACCTCTTGTTGATTGTCTACTGACGAGGGATGATAGAGAGCTCCTGATCCGGACTCGACTTGTATTGGTTGATCCCCTTCCTCTTCTGCTCGAATCCGCAGATTATCGCCGCCGTACGGTTCTCGTCTCGCATCTTTGGCTTGGTCGATTTTTCTCAACGTATCTAACGCTGAAACAGGAGCCGCGGAAGGGATCGAATTCCTGGCAACATTGTGTCGGCTCTGTTGTGAAATCCATGTAGGTAGCGTTTGGATATTTGGCATGTTGGTGCTTCTCAAAACAGGGACTCTACTAAATCCTGAGGGAGCAAGGCGAGCCGGTCTCTCCATTTTCGTCCAGTGTTCTTTGTCTTGGGAAAAGCAAATTTTTGCGGATTTGGCAGGTAGTTTCGAGGTATTTTGCTTGTATCTCGGCGAGCAGTGAGCTCTGGCAGAATCTTCCAATCAAGAGGAATCAAGTATGGCCATATCAACGCCGGCACCCCAGTCAATTTCCAACTGCTTTCCGCTAGTCGCTCTGCAGCAACTGCTGGATACACTAGTTCAAATGTAGGAGGATGACAGTTTCGGAAGCAGAAATTCCCAATGTGGGAGGATAACACTTTTCGGGGTATATGAGGGCCAATCGCTTCCTTAAAACCACACGGCAGACGACTGCATAATTGGATCGTCCAAATTTGACAGGGGGAAGCGCAACTCGGCCGATCTCCAAGCCAGGAATGCGCTGAATCTTCGTAACTCGCAGCGCCCTTCATTAGGTAAATGATTGGCCAAGTTTGAAGCAACCATTATTCCTCAACCAATCCTTGCCATGGTGAGTAGGACCGCGGCCGTGACTCTGTTTCGGGCGAGACTGGTAATATATTAAGTTCGAGGGGCTCTCAATCTGTGCCTGAGAATCCTACAACTTCTCTCAACGCTGCATCTGACTTGGGATTGCTAGTTGAAGTCATTATGTCATTTTCCAAGATTTGGTCAAATCGGCACGAGTTACTCAACCTTGAAGCAGATAGCGAGATAAAACCTGGACAACGGATCTTCTGGCATTGCGCCATTTTCGAGAACCTCATGACCGAGAGAGCAGCTATGACCGCCTGCACCTGGCTTTCTCCAGAAGCGGAGCAAGGGAATTTCAAATTCCCTAACTCAAATAGTCACAGTACAAAATGGTTTCTGCAAGCGCGCAGCTGCGTTCTGGGAGAGAAGAGCGTATGGGTGTTGGGGTAAACAACCTGTAATTCTCAGGGAGCCATTGCTGACATAAATGTAGAGGCCATTCTAGAAAACTCACGTAGTAAGCTCGGTCAGACTCTTTACAACATACTCACTTGTCCTAACTTTAGTGCAGTTTTATCGAAGTCTTTCAAGTAGGCAATGCTTGGAGTCAGACGTTCAAAAAGGTTACCGATGCACACCACAGAACAAGAGCATGCGCGGAAAAGTCTGCAATGGAGATCCGGGAGTTGACAGGGGCTGGATTTCGTGAAGACCAGATGCCTACACAGGTATGCTTGGCTAAATGGGAGCTCTATAATATTGCCTCCATCGACTACATTTCTCACTGGCTTGACGACCCTTCTATAGCTATCCAGGATTGGTTCGGTGGCGATCCCCTCTCAATAGTGAACTGTAGGAGAGGCCACAATTTTAGCTGGTCTGTGGTGGCATACAATAAGCTGGGAGTATGGCTCCGAGCAATCACGGAGGAAAATTTGCTTCAACCTGGAGGAGGGGTACTGGAGATGATACCGTTCCATGCAACCACGCACATTCCCGGGGCTTGAAGGGAATCATATCTTTTGCGGTGCAGACTACAATTGGTGAACGTGTCAGGTTAGAGAACAAAGAAAGGGTAGCCGATCAAAGGCATAGTCAATACAATTTGGATCTAAAAAACCCCACTAAGTTCTATACCATTTCCAATTTAATCCCCAGCCTATTCGATCTCTTCCATGAACGCCATTATATCAAACATCGACTGCACTACTTGCTTGCACATCCACCAATCCCTTCTCAGCTAATCTCATTCCCGTTTTCTATCCTGAGACTTGCTCACCTTCCGATTCTTTCGTCTCTGCTCATCCTTTAGTACGCCCCACCAGTGAGATACCGTATCCAAAGCCAACTGCATAGATTTAATCAAATCTGCTTCAGCTTGTAATAGAAGAACTCCGCCAGTATCAGGGTCTTTAGCCCACGCCGTGAGGATTGTCTCGATATTCTTAGCATCTTCGGCAAAGGTAGAAGACTTCGTTCCCTTTTTATGCTGTCTCGAGAGGAGTGGAACGGAATCATAACCACCAAAGGGATCATCCGAGTCCGAGTCCGCTTCAACTACTATGGACTCGATTTTGTCAGAGAACGGGCTCAAATAGTGCTTCTTTGGTTGGCCGGGGACGCTGAGGAATCCCTCTAGTGACTGAAAACGTTGAGGTTTAGGAGTGTGGATCTTCGTATGGTGTGAATCATCTCCAGCAGTCGATTTCTGCTTTTTTAGCATTTCGTCCTTACCGAAACCTCTGAAAATTGCCCCATGAAGCGCCTGTTCTTCAGCTAGCTTGGACTTCTCGCCGAACGTTGGCCTCGAAATTGCACTTCCAAATCCTACAGACCCAACAATCGGTGGTGTACCGAGTGTGCCAAATGGTGCTGGCTGTTTTTTACCGTTGAAACGATCTATATAAGGCTCAACCGGAGTTACAATAAGTGGGTTGGCGAATGAAAATGGAGCTGGATTCCCCTGGCTATGTTTATCTATGAAAGCCTGACTGATAGCCGGCGTTGTAATCTCGTGAGATCTATGAGGCCCCAAAGGAGTTGAAACCGGATGCGTAGACGTTGTTCCCTTACTATACCTGTCGAAAGGTCCCTTTGGTCGCTGTTTAGAATCCCAAGTCTCGACAACAGGGACGTCCTGTCCTCTTGAAAAATTTCGATATTCGCCCTTGCCTGATTCTTCATCCTCATCGTCATCGGCTAGTGAGATCTGTTTCATCCTCTTCCAAAATTTCTTCGGCGATCGATGCTCTTCTTTTTTATAGAACCACCCATTAACTTCCACGTCGGACTCATCGCTGTCGTTTGGCGGGCTGGAATTATCGCTATCGTATGATGAGCTGGACTCTAAGTTATCAACTTCGTTCCCAGACTCATGGCTATTATTCGAAGCACTAAAGCTTTCGAGCTTTTTCGACGAATTAAAAGTACGAGGCATGATTATGTGGTCTGTGGATTCTTGAGAAGGATGGCGGTAATGAAGATTTGGTGCACATAACGAGTGGGAAAAGGGAATATTTAACTTGAAAGGAGTCCATAGGACGAGCTTCGACTTTCCAATCACCATGAAACCCTCCCCAAAGCGGAACCTAAAAAGCCAAGCAAGATTGTGGAAAATCATAAGAAGAATGTCTGGTGCGACATTGAGATTGAATCTTGGGTTCTGGGTTTTGGGTTGGGGGCCGTAAATGCGGGGTACTGTATTATTTTCCATTTCCCCCCCTTTCCACCATCACTCGCTTTCTGGATGCCGGGTCCGATTTTCGTATATCGCTCCTCGAAGCAAATACCAGTCACCGCTCATCTTGTGTGAGATGAGACAATATTAAAATGAAACTCTTCTCCAATGCGCTTTATTCTACTTCTTGGATTCGCAGACAGCACCTTTCATCACTTCGAAACTTCACATTATGGTTGAATCAATCATCTACGACAGTACTGCCATGATCTGCCATACCTGCCGTAGAACAGAAGTAGTGGAATTTCCAAGTCCTGCTGGCCAGGAAACAGGGGCTCTTCGCATATACTTCGACTTCTGTCCCGTCTGCTCGAATCGGTCAATACGTCACTCGACTCGATTCATCGACCCCAAAAAGTTCAAAGATATTACAGATGCATTGATGTTATATTATCAATGCATTCCGATAATTAGGACTGAACGAAAATTTTCCCTTACGGCATTGAGGGTTAAACACTTTGTGAGAATCCGATACATCGACGACATCTTTGGTTGTTTTCACAGTGCTCTCATTAAAAAGGCGCACCCAGACATGTTTGCCTCTAGAGAAGATGTAAGGTTCTTCCTTATGAAGAATAAGCCATCTGTTCTTCCCGATCGGCATAGACTGGCACCCACTTGTCATCGATGCCTTTCAGGTATCATCGAAGACCAGCCACCTGTTTATGCATTATACGATTCTAATGCAGAAGCGAAAACGCCGGGGGGATTTTGAACTCACTCTCATCCAAATGTGTGAACAAGGAAGAGGAGGGGGACACACATAATAGGGGTCGTGGAGAATATTGCCCATGGAACGGGATAGGAAACAGAGCGGAACGGATGGCAAACATAGAAAGGGCTTTTATGATTGGGATTCTTGGGATATTATTTTCTTTTCAGAAGTTGACTTGTTGGAATAGAATCTGTTGCTCTAAACCCCTTCTAAATTCCAAATAACCTAGTTTTTATTGAAATCTACCACTGAGTGTCTTCCGAAAACGTTGCGCAAAGTATTGAAACTGTAATTCCATTTTCTAACAGAAAAGCCCCCCAAATTTGCAGTAAGCGCTTAGTAAATTTACAGTCTTACAGACTCACGTACTTCCTGTAAGGTACCTTTTGCTGATCGATTCCTGCCGCAAAAGAGTTCTTTTTCAGTTAAGCGTCGATGTATCTTACCCTGAGTGGTAGATCGAGACCGAAACAAGCGAGCTGAGTTTCTGGTTATGCGATTGAGTGGCTTTTTCGAGAGTTGATTGATTGCTTCCTCCAGATAATCAAAATCCTCACCGCGTTCCGCCACGAGCTGTGCAAAGTATTTGGGGTCTTTTCGAAGATCTTGGAAACGTTCACGAGCATCTTGATACTGCTTCTCGTCGGCAGCCATCAAGGACAGGGGTTGAATGTACTCTCGAAGACATTCACGATCAGAGGGAGTCAACTTGAAACCTCGTCGCTCCTTCATTTTCGCGCGGTTATAATCCCGCTCACCGAATGGAATCCATCCATTATATTTCGTAGCCAGCTCTTCTAAAGCACGGTCGACAAATTTGTCGCTCCGATGCTGGTGATCGTGATAAGCTGTCAACTCCGGGATCGTCCATGGAGATTTGACCCGTTGAGGAATGCAATTTCGTCTGGTGAGCCAAAGCTCATCGCGACTAGAGCAGGCTAGTATATTCCATTTTTCAGATGGATCTGGCACATGTGCGTGATGATCGATCGGCGGGAGCCCCACAGCTTGTCGATACGCAGAATCGGTCAAAGGGGTACCAGTAGGAGCAGACCCATACCACCCTCGTCGCAGGAACTTATACATCCAGTATATGCTTTCGATAGAAGAGCATTCGCTCAAAGCTCCTCTAAGCTCGCTGCTCTCAAAGATATCGTACGGCTCTGGTTCAGTGTTGGTCTGATTGATGAGACTGGGGGAAGGATCTGTTGATTGAGGGCGGACAGGCTCTGAGAAAAGATCCTCGAAGCGCTTGAATGGATTGACAAAGGCCTTGTGCTCTATTTGGGAAGGAGACTCGCAACTCTCAGGCAAACATGGGTCTTTGGGAAAAGGCATTTTAAGCTTGGTGGCTTTCGGCATTACATCGTGCGGAATAAGGAACGAGGAACGATAGTGCAGATGTGCTGGTGTTGAAGTGAAGCTGCACTCGCGCGGTGTTTAGAAATAATCAACGACTAGAACAAGTGAACTTGAACAAGGTATGCCTTACAGTGGGAGTTGTTGATGGCCGTAAATGGTGAGCCTGCTTGATACAGGGCCTTGAGCTTCTCCAATGAACAGAAAGCAAAAGATCAAACATCAGCTGGCTGCTGGGTGGGCCTCAACGGAGAACTAAATTCTCCTTCCTATACTAGAAAAGGATTGAGGCACACACAGCCTGCATAATCTTTGGGCCTGCCTAGATGATGGGCGGTTAGAAGAAGACGATGAATGGAACTTGGGGTTGAGAAACAAAGTCTCTAACCGCCCACGGCCCAGGAAGATTCAAAAGTAAGCTCCAGTTGCGTGGCTTTGTTGGTATCCGATGAATAGACTCGTTCCTTACCAATTGACGGAAAGGAGGCTTTGTTTTCCAACACACCTTCCGTTTCCTGTTCCCGAAATCATGCATCATCTGGATGGCCGGCCTCGTTAAACCTGTTTCCAACTCCGGTGAATCAATGCGGAAAGGATTGGCCACCGAGGTAGGTCCACAGACCGTGTACTGGTTTGTTGGCTCTTGAATTAGGACATTTCGTATTTTGAGAGGAGCCAAGCAGCCGGCGGGGGTAATAAAGCTGAGGGCGCTCCAAGGACAACCATTCAAAAGGAGGCGTGACAATTGACACGTGACAGCAAGACTTGAAGGCACGAGGACCAGATTATTCATCTACAAATATTCATGATAGATTCCCAATCGATTTAGACGATAATCAAATTGGATGATCATCAATTGTTCCTTTCCCAAGGAAGAAAGAAAGAAGTATCCTTCACTGGTGAGCCCTGTGACTGAGACTTGAAAGTGGGGCCACCAGAGGCCAAAGCCTGAATGATTGATCCCTGCCCTTCCTAATCTTACTCTTCCCATCCTTCGCTTTTTCAAATCCATTTGAACATGCTTGGAAATCTTTTATCGCTTGATATACTTGTTCTTGTGTATTGAGAACAAAAGGTGAATAATAGTTTGATCAAGCGGAAGACCAGCAATCAAGACTATACGACGATTAGTAGATGTTTCGCCGAGGGAATTAGAAATGGTGGAATAGGAAAATCGAAAAGCGGAGCCAACCAAAACCAACTCGGAAATTTTGACAAGTCGGAGATTTTGAAGACCGAAGAGCGAGGCATGCTGCTTTTGAAAGATCGTTAATAAATGACTCAAATCTCCGAAACCCGAATTTACTGACCGAGACTTGTTTTACGATTATATAATTATTTACGGAAATTTCCCCCAAAAAAAAAAGCGAAATCAAACGAAAGCGTCGGTGGTTTAGTGGTAAAATCCATCGGTAGGCCGCCTCACTTATCATGTTGAAAATCTTTAACTAACTTATCATCAAGTTGCCATACTTCAATACAGTATCGATGGGCCCCGGGTTCGATTCCCGGCCGACGCACTTCCTTTTTGGATTTTCCTGCTCGATTTCCCCTTTCTCTTTTTGTTCATTGAAGATTTGGAAAGGGGCCTTTGATTCTCAAAGTTCCGAAGCCACCAAAGCAAAAATTTTTGGGTGGAGCGAGCGGAACGAGACTGGCATTTCACCGGTAGCGAAATTAGCGACTTAGCCCCCTTTTCGGTTCTTCAAGACCGAAAAACATGTATGAGATGCCAGAGCCTTTAATGCAGACTTAACCGCAGACCGTGTACTCATGATCTGATTTCGAGTGAGGCTAGAGGGAAAGGTTCTGTTCAGAGTTGGAAGCAATCGCATGTCATCTTGCGTATAGTGGATCACGCTCTTCCGGCATTCCAGCAACTAAAGGATCAATCTCATTTGCCAACCGCGCAAAAGAATGAACAGAGAAGCTATGAGTGATGGGTTTTATAACCAACAAGGTGCTCTACAGGATTCAAGATTGGTCCGGGATGTCTTTGTGTAGCTAGTGTCACGATGCTTCTGGGAAGTAGATTTTCAAGGCTTGCGCTCTCGGTAGCCGGGTCAATGAAAGGCAGCAAAACGGAGCCTTTGATATATTCTATAGAATGAAGTCTCTGGCTAGGTATGATCTAAGGCGCCAGAGAAACTGGCAAGAGTGAGACGAGTTCGCTCATTGCGATTTAGGATGCTGTCCAAGGTTTCAAGGTACTTCTTTGTGCACCATCCAATGCCCTCGTGAAGGGCCTAGTCGATAGATCACTGAAGTCCAAGAGCATCTACAGAATGGTGCAGTCAAAACATTCAATATTCGGCTCTTTACAATGTCAACCGTTTTCTACTTTCTCTACTAACGAAAAGTATTGATTAATGATACAGGAGGGTAATCCGACTTCTCGCGCCTGTCGTCGGTATCACATCATGTCCCTGTTCAAGGAAGAGGCTGGAGATTAGACTATGCCTCAATCAGAGACGCGTGAAAAGGCTAGAGAGTGGACGACTTACTTCGATCCGATTCAAGATGGCAAGGCTTTCTTAAAACACAAAACACACCAAAACAATACCAGCATATCCTACTCAATTAGCAACCCTCGAATTATCATTGCTAGCTTCAATTATTCTTACAAACTTCACCAATGGGGGGTAGAGGTCAAATTTATTGTTGAAGACGACACAGTCGCGCTGGTGGAAGAGGGCATCGGCAAGCATAACAGAGTCCAGCTTAGATCGCAAAGGAGGCGTGAATGTGCTCAAAAAGGAACATGAAGGCATTTTAATGATGTTTAGCTTATACGCGGAAGCAAGAGCATAATTCTAACCCAATCTTTCTAAGTAGTTTCAACTTATGCCAGACTCATCTCAAACGAGCGGCCATCAAAAGCATGAAGAACATAAATCCATAATTCCTCGATAATGTTCAAACCGATAGAGCAGCTTGTGTTGCAACAAGAGTACCCTTGACAGAAACCTTACGGTCCTTCCTTGTGATGTGTCGTCTGTCCCCGAAATATCTTTCGGAGTAAAAGCTAAGTAGCCCGTTGGTCAAATCCACAATTTACATCTGGAGGATTGCTTACCTAAAGTTCAGATTTGCAAGCATGGTCTCGTGGATTCCACGGATATACTTTTGCACCTGAGTATCTATCTCCTCTCCCCATTGTGGGAGGGTGGCATGGGCAAGGTACCAGTCACGATAGCGTTCCTTAAGAAGCTCGTTAACTCGGTCAAAGGCTTCTTGAGGAGACAGGCCAGAAGCTCGGCAGACTGTAACAATATTGTGATTAACACCTTCCGACTATCCATATAATTAGTATCATACATAGATTCGAAAGCGGCATAGTTCGAGGACCAGGCCCAGCTTACCTCTTCTTTGCGGTACGAGACGATGTCATTTTGTCTGAACATAAAAATCAGTAAGCTTCTCCTATTTATTAGGGAGGTATATCTACATTAGAACAACATCTGTCCCAATACGCATAAATTCTTTCATTGATGGATGCTCCATAACTTCATCAGGAATGTCCACTTTGTTAGCGTATCTGAGAGACTTTAGCTTCCATACAAATATCAAGGATGAGAGGGTTTCTTTCTTACTCTACTAGTGCAATGATAGGGGTAACACCCGCAGCTTTGCGGTGGATTTCAAGGTACTCCTCCAGGCCTGGAATTCGTCCTTTGAAGGCATCCTCAACGTGCTCAACAGCCCCTTCGCAATAGTCTCTCATCGCCTTTGCGAATCGACGTTGTGTTCCTTTTGAGTGATAGTTAGTTGTATGTTGTAAATCTTGGAAGAATTCTCGGAGTACCTTTCGGTGAGTTCTATACATATATTATTAAGCCGCATCACGAATATAAGCCAAATATCTCACCTTGAGCACACGCATCCAGATAGTATCGTGGACATAAATTAAAGGAGTGGCTGCTGGTCTGTCTTCCTGCCCTTCATCAAGAATAGACAGCAAATCGTCCATCATCTTGTGCCCCTTCACTGGATTGTATCTAAGATCCCCGTTATCGAACACTGGTTCTCATATCAGTCTCGAGCCCACATCCCTTGGAAAATAATATAACTGACTATCATCGAATGGGAAGACCTAAGCACCGAGTTTAGTGATTTCTATCCCACAATTTCCACACCTCTTAGAAGTTGTTGTACTAACCCAATTTCCCCAATCACATAGAATTCTCAATCCCTCCGGGTCAGCATCAGGGGCTGCGATGGCTGAGAAGTACGAGAAATTACATTGAGCAACTCTTTTCCTTGTCTTTGCATCCATATCACACGTCCTATACTGTATCAGTAAAATCCTGAATCAGCACACCGGTCAGAAGACAGAAGGACTTACTTGATGATCCAAGCCTCCGACTCAGCACGAACTTGTTCATAGTGACGATTGACTTTCGGCGTGAGCGCCATGAACGACACAAACATGTCCGGCAAGGTAACCTCAACTGTATCGGGTATGGTAGCATGTCCACTAGCAACCACCGCTTCCACCCCGTTCGGAACCTGGTGTTGTATAGGATGTCCCTGGGTTATACACCCGTCGTTATACAGGTTCTTACCAGTCATTGACTTCATGCTTTTGGTTTCTTCTGGAAGCACAACATGACCTTTTAATTGGATTACCTCCGGCATGAATGCTTCAACTTCGTAGGTTGCTGGTCGCTCTGCTTCAATAAAGTCTCCCTTGGGAGCTTCTAACAGATCTTGGCCCATAGTTGACTATTTATTTTAGCCTCACTTTCTGAATTTACCTTTTATGCCTCCAGTGAAAGTACTTACTGTGGAGCTTTAACTGGAACCTAACGCTTTCAAGTACTCAATATTGTCAGCTAGTTCGCTATTATCTCTCAATATCGTCTAAGGGCGAAGCTTCGATACTTCAACTACTTTTGCTGCGAGCCATGGCATTTACGGTGAGACCGAACTACTTCTTTCAAGATCAGCAATTATCATTAACAAACCTGGGGCAGAAACTGAGCCATTATCACGCCACTACTATGCATATACGTCACTAGCCTGGACCTCATTCTGGTAGAAAAATAATTGAAGAAAGCCCCCCCCATAAACACCAACTGTGAGAAAAGGGCGGCTCGGTACTTGACCTCTTTCCGGTATTTTCCCTAACTGTGCCATATGTAAACTAAGCCGCTTCATGCAATGATACAGGATGGAATTTTCCAACGTTGTTGGCTCAACACTGCTCAACAGCTAACTTGACTATAGATGTCCTAGCATTGGAAGATAGCCAAGGGATGAAGGTCTACAATATGCGCCGGAGGGCCGAGCTGTTGAACTCTGATTTGCAGGTTCGTTGTATTACATCTGTATATCCAACATCCGGGGCGGGATTATTGCTTTTTGAGAGAAAGCAGTGTAACGACCAATATATATCCCTGGATCTGCAGAGGGTGAAGGCGATGAAGTCTGCATATATTTTAGGACATATTGAGTTGTTGAACTCTCATTTGTAGGCTCGGAGTTGGTGTATTTATACATTTGATTTTGGGGGCTGGGACGGTTGGTTATTGAGAAAAAGTAGCAACACGGCCAATAAATATCCCTGGGTCGGTGCATCCCCAGGTCGGCAGAGGGTGAAGGAGCCGGAATATGGCACAACGTGTATCATCGGCCTTACTGTTATTCACCCGCGCGGTAAATCTGAAAGTCGTTATATCCGTCTCACGTCAGCGCTACGCCGTTCTGTCATTTTGCATAGTGTTATATAAGTCTAGCGTCCTTCAATCGCACCAGCATAAGCCTTATAAGGCTCAAGCTAGCCTGGCATATGCATCGCTTAGCAAATTTCTTGCTGATTTTTGAGGCCATCTGCGTGAAGTGAAAGCTAACCTGCCAGATGTTATGGTAGGTGACGGGGAAAGCCGAAGCCGCATAGGTAAGTACGGTCAGCGCTGTTAGTCCAGCCACCTAGGTAGCACAACATATCCAGGATGGCATTCCCACGGCACTAGAGCGTATTTCCAACATACACGTTTGATAGCAAGGAGATCATCTTGGTAGGAATGGCTCAGCCGGCGGTTACTATCGAGTATTGATGTTATTTCACAACCTTTATTTCCTCCTGCCACATTGAAATTGCTTAGACAGTGGATGTTCAACGTACCAAAATATGGCCTTGATAGATCTTATAAGCCAACCCAAGACGATTGCATGGGCAATAGGCCTTGCATGGTTTATATATCTTGTTTCTATAGCCATCTATCGACTCTACCTCTCGCCAATAGCAAATTTTCCAGGTCCCAAACTCGCAGCATTAACTCTTTGGTATGATTATCTGATTCACTTGGTACAAGTCAAGTGCCTATTGTTGATATCTATTGACTGCGACTAAGGTATGAATTTTATTACGACGTGGTATGCCCCGGCCAATACGTCTTCAAGATTGCCGAATTGCACCAGCAATATGTGAGTCTTGGTTCTGGTGCTCAGATAGCCGCACAGGTGTGTCGATGCTTGATACTCACCCAACCAGGGCCCAATTATTCGAATCAGTCCTTATGAACTTCATGTCGAGACTCCACAGTTCTACGAGGAGCTTTACGCCGGTGGAGGCCAAAAACGTGACAGATATGGATGGTAAGGTCTTATGGAGACCTGATGAACTATGCACAAAACTTACTCAACCAGGTCATGTAAGGCGTTTGCAACACCGGGAGCAACTTTGTCAACTACCGATCACAACATGCACCGTATGAGACGGAGCGCCATGAATCCATTCTTTTCAAAAGCTAGCGTCAGACGTCTTCAGCCCGTCATTAACGAGCGCATCGACAAACTCATGTCCCGAATCATGGGATTTCAAGATTCTGGCGCACCCTTAACCATCTCTGTTGCATATGTTGCATTTTCTAGTGGTACGGCCTCACTCTCTTTTCTATCTTTAAACCACTCACACCGAATCCTAGACGTCGTCGCGGAATACGCCTTCGGCAATAGCTATCATCATCTAGAGAAGGAAGACTTCGACCGAACGTACGCACAATCCTTGCATGCAGCTGCAGGAGCCTACCACTTTAACAAGCATATTTTCTGGCCGTTTCAACTCCTCTTGTCTCTCCCATACTGGCTGACTACGATGCTAGCCCCCGGTATATCCCCATATGTAGCGTTCATCAAAGACTGCGAGCGCCAAATTAACGTCATCAAGTATGGCGGGAAGGGCATCTTAGCGAAGAAGGCCAATCCGACCATTTTCCACGAGCTGTTGGAGGGCGATCTTCCCTCTAGCGAGAAGAGCGTCAGTCGACTTATGGAGGAGGGCTCAGTTGTCGTTGGGGCTGGTACGGAGACAACAGCTTGGTGTCTTTCAGTCATAACTTACCATTTACTCTCCCAACCTCCAATTATCAAGAGGCTAAGAGATGAGCTTCTTGCTGCTATGCCCAATCCCAAGGGATCCACACGTTTGGAGACTTTGGAGGGTCTTCCTTATCTGAGAGCATGCATTCAAGAAGGATTGAGACTTTCCTACGGCAACTCATCAAGACTTCAGCGTATTTGCCCGGACAAAAGCATCATTTTCAGTGATGGTAAGAAGGACTGGTATATTCCACCTGGTGTAGGTCATTCAGTTCATGCATCTCCCCTGTGCTCCTGCCGGAACTCAAACACTGACATCAATTCCACATAGATACCAACAAGCATGGACTCTTACAATGTTCACCACAATCCGACGATATTTCCCGACTCTCATACCTTCAACCCCCAACGCTGGATTGATGATCCCCGTCTTGAGAAGTATATGGTGGCCTTCTCTAGGGGCACTCGAGGATGTATTGGCATCAACTTGGCCTACGCAGAGCTGTTCAGCTGTGTCGCACGTGTCTTTAGGGTGTATGGTGGGCCGGGTAATCCGGGTCCGCAGGGTACCTTGGAGCTATTTGAGACGGGGGAGGGGGATGTGAGGATGGTGAAAGATATGTTCATCCCATTTGTGAGAGAAGGGTCGAAGGGGGTGAGGGTTATGGTTAAGAAGTGAGGGAACCTCGCACGAGGCGTATTGGTAATTGTATTTTGGCAAACAATGGATTTTACCACTATAAATTGCTGACACTAATTGGCTTACTCGGAAGCCCCGAAGGCGGGCCTTCCTCGCAAGGGAAAGTCTTCAAGAATTTTGAGATGTTGATGTTGAGAGAGGGGCAGTGAAAGGGACAGCATAGCATTTAAAAGGTCACCTAAAAGTGTTGTGAATGCTAGTATCAAATGAGATGATCACCACTCTTGTTCATGATTTATAATCCACGTTATATAAATACATGATAACTTCTTCGGTACCATTCTAAGTAGGCACTAAAGCTATATGTTCTGTAGTTCGTGAGTGATTTCCCTATGTAACTTATTAAATTCTGTTCTTAGAAAGTGATAGATACTCGGATTAACAGGATATCACCGCCAGTCGCTGCCGTGAAGAGCTACTTTTCCGAAGTCGAGAGACTGGGAGGGGTCTATCGCTCCTAAATAACAATGATGTAGCTAACTAAGAAGGAGAGCTAGGGCTCTCATTCTTGAAGAGGGCACAGATCACCAGTGGATGTCAGGATTCGTGCCGCAAAATTCAGGACTTCAAAAAAGACTTTATTTTTCAATAATTATATTTTAACAATAATCTTATAAAGTTTTATCAAATAAAATATTGGAATTATTTCGAAAGTAAATAATTATAATTTTTAAACAATATTAGTTTTATTAAATTTTAAATACTTTTTATTTAAATAAAAGTTAATGGTTTTTTTTAGTTCTTACTAAGAGCGTGTTCAGTTCGATTTTTTTCCACGATTTGGGCCCGATTAGCGTAATTTGTTAGCCAAATCAAGAGCAAAATCACCAAAAGTAAACGCTTAGTTTAGTAAATATCCAAAATTAGTCAAATCTTAAATTTAATTAAATATTCAATTTAGTAAATTATATTTTGAGTTTTCAAAATTTACTAAATTGAATCTACTTTAATTTAAAACTCAAAATCTATACAAAATATATTTGTATACTCGATTTACTACTAGTATCTTTTTCTTACTAATTAAGTCTTTAGTACTAATTTAACTACTCTTAAAGTCTCAAAATTCTATTATTCAAATCAGATTAGACAAATCAAGAGAAGTCAAGAGGAGATCGAACTGAAAACGCTCTAGATTGCGGTACAAATCCTGACATCTACTAGTGTATTGTATTTGATTACATAAACAATAGCAACACAGACAGCAGATATCTAAGAAATAGATAAATTAGTATCATAAATTAATTTTCTCTTTCTTCAGTCCTATATAGAATTAATATAATTATTAATTATAG
>Ga0182030_10012958_pt1 | contig 16648 bp, 14 predicted proteins | sample 812S3MmetaG_FD_121299 | JGI IMG/M metagenome (GOLD analysis project Ga0182030, IMG submission 121299) | Permafrost microbial communities from Stordalen Mire, Sweden - 812S3M metaG (Illumina Assembly) | ecosystem: Environmental > Terrestrial > Soil > Wetlands > Permafrost | place: Sweden...
CGCGAGTGGGTGTTGAAAAACTCAGTGCTTGGACGGACCTTGTGCGGGCCGGGGAAGTGCTCCTGAGTATTTTCTCTCGTTTTCTAGGTGGTGAGAGCCTGTGGTGCTGTCGGTGGGCTTAGAAAGCGGACCAGTCGCTTGATGTTCTGCGCCGCCGCTGCCAGGAGGAACTGCTCGCGCACGAACTTCAATCGTCGCAGGCGGAGACGGCGTAGTCCGATCTGATTCTTAAGTTCCGCGAACAGGGCTTCTACTTTCTTCCTTTGCCGCTGTGCCTTGGCAAACGCAGGCGTGTTCGCTAACTCCCGTGCGCGTTGCCGCGCCGGCTCGTTCTGATGGATGACCAGGCCTCGGAAAGCCGAACTGGTGCATTGCGGTCGGAGTTCGCACGGGCCACACCGTTTCCGTGTCCCGATGTAAGTCCAGGAGTGATTGCGATGACTTTGGCCGCCGTAGTTCAGGGGTTGACCGGCAGGGCAGATATAGCGATCGTGTTCCGGTTCGTAAGTGAAACGCTCGGGAGCGAAGAATGGACTCCTCTTTCGGTGAATACTGTCACGGGTCCGCATATAGGGAGTGATGTTGCGATTCGCTAACCACTGTAAGAACTCCCCATTCCCGTACGTCGTGTCGGCTGCCACCGATTCGGGCTCTCGTCCTTGCCACTCGGCGAAACGGGTCAGCATCTCTTGCGCGGCCACCGTCTCCTGACTCATGCGCGCCGCTGTGGCCTGCACCCCGACAATCACACAGCTACCGTTATCCACCAGATAGTTGTCGTAGTAACCGAGACGCGCCGGCGTGCCGCCCTTGGTCGCGTAGGTGGAATCAGGATCGGTGGTCGATACCTGATCCTGCTCGTGCACCGGCTCTTCCACAGGGTTCTGCACTTCCACTTCCCGCAGATACTGGCGCACGGTGTGGTGCACCTGGGCTGCCTCCGCCAACTGCTCTCGCGGAATGCGACTCTCCTTGGCCGCGTTCGCTTCCACGAAGCTGCCATCCACCGACAAATGCTGGCCCCGTACCAGCCCCACTTCCACACACTGCCGCACGATCTGCTCAAACAGCTGCTCAAACAACTTCGACTCCTGAAATCGCCCGTGCCGGTTCTTGGAGAACGTCGAGTGATGGGGGATCTCCTGATCGAACCCCAGCCCGGTGAACCAGCGCCACGCCAAGTGCATGCGCAGTTCCTCCACCAGTTTTCGCTCGCTGGTGATGCCGTACAAATAGCCGATCAGCAGAATGCGCAGCAGAAGTTCGGGATCAATCGAGGGACGGCCCATTTCGCTGTAGCTCGCCTTCAGTCGCTCGCGCACAAAGGCAAAGCTGATGTGTTTTTCGATCAGCCGCAGCAGGTGGTTTTCAGGAACCTGATCTTCCAGGCGGAAGTAGTAGAACAACGCTTCAGAGCGGTCGTGTTGCCCCATCATGATCAGCAGGCCTCCGACGATTGAAAGTAAGCGCAGCATGAGAAGGACCTTCTCCTTCTAACATGCTTTTGCTAAATCTCACCTGCTAATCGCAGTGACTTTTTCAACACCCACGCCTGTTGTCAACAGCTAAAGCGGAAGGCGCGCCACTGCGGGGGCTACTCTTACGTGGAACCCCGAAGGATCATCACGTACACGTTGGCTCCTTCCCAAAAACTACGCTGAGTCCGAGTATCAAGCCCCTTCCATGCCGACGAAAGGGTCCCTTCGGGTGAGGCGTCGTAGGCCAGCAGACAAGCGTAGTCGTAGCTCCACTCTGTTTTATGCTTCCCAGTCGCCGCGAGTCGCGGCAGTCCGCGATAGAAGAACGCTTGATAGATAAGCGCAACGAGTTGCCGTTGTGCGAACTCCAGTGAGCCTCGGGGGAAGTATTTCCCTTCAAACAAGATGGAATGCGGAAACGGATCGCGGAGGGAGAAGTCAGGGCAGCTTTGTGTCAACGCGTGACCTTGATCGGGGTTGGCCCAGCCCCGGTAGATGTCACTCGTGCTGCAACCTAGAATCTTCCGAAACGGATGTCGCTCCCATCGGATGGGTGATTGACATGAGATCTCCGGCATCGTCCGATGGTACTCGTTGAGCAATGCATGGCGTGCCAGCTCCGTGTAAAGACCCTCGGTCTGCAGCATGTCAAAGAGTATCGGAATAGCCTGCCCATTGAGAAAGGCAGCTTCCGGAAGCCGCAGATGCTTTTGACTGTCGTCAGTCTTCGCGGCTGCAACCGTTTGCCGAATCCGTAACTCCATCTCGATTGGGCCAGGCAACTTTTTATTCAGGGTTTGCTCCAATTTCTTGAGAAACTCCAGCGCTTGATCCTTGCTCGTGACGTCCATAATGAGTCCTCTTAAATTGCTGTTCCCACGCCTTGTAGGTTGCGTGTTTTCATCGCAGGAGCCGATCAGCACTCCTCAGCCAAGTCATTCTAAACCCCTATGGGTTACGGAGTGAGCTTTTGTCGGTTGACGTAATATCCCCGTTTTACCAGTAATCCTCAATTGACGCACACGATGAGTTCCCAGCGTTCCGCTCCAAGCTGGTACTAAAAGCTAAAGGCTAAGAGCCAACAGCCAACAGCCAAAGTGCTATCCTTCCATCGATGCGAATTTCTTACCTTGAATGCACTCGCTGCGGAGAGCATCTATCCCCTGATCGCCCGCAGAATGTCTGCCCTAAAGATGGCGGCGTGCTTTACGTCCGCTACGATCTTGCCAGCCTGAAAGGGAAGTTGCGTCTGGAAGATTTATCGGGCCGTGTGGCCAGCATGTGGCGTTATGCCGAAGTTCTCCCGGATGCCGCGCCGGTCACGCTGGGCGAGGGGTTCACGCCCATGCTCCCCAGCCGCGAGCACGCGGGTGTCCTTATCAAGGATGAAGGACTGAATCCGACTGGATCGTTCAAAGCGCGGGGCATGTCAGCCGCCGTGACCATGGCGCGACATTATGGACTGAAGAAGCTGGCCGCTCCTTCCGCCGGAAACGCTGGCGGCGCGCTGGCGGCGTATGCGGCAGCGGCGGGCATTGAGGCCCACATCTTTATGCCGAAAGATGTGCCGGTGGCGAATCGCATGGAATGCGACTACTACGGCGCGCGCGTCACGCTGGTTGACGGCCTGATCAGCGATTGTGGCCGCATGGTTGCGGAATGCAAGGAGAAGGAAGGGTGGTTCGATGTCTCGACGCTCAAAGAGCCGTTCCGCGTCGAAGGCAAGAAGACGATGGGCTACGAGGTTGCCGAACAACTGGGCTGGAAACTTCCGCAAGGCATTATCTATCCGACGGGCGGCGGTGTGGGCATGATCGGAATGTGGAAGGCTTTCGATGAGATGGAGGAATTGGGCTGGATCGGTTCCGAGCGTCCGAAGATGATTACGGTGCAGGCCGCCGGCTGCGCGCCGATTGTGAAAGCGTGGGAAGCAGGGAAGAGCGCTTCCGAAATGTGGGCGGACGCAGCGACTTTTGCTTCCGGCCTGCGCGTACCTAAGGCGTATGGCGATTACCTGATTCTCGATATCCTTAGAAAAAGCCAGGGCGCTGCGGTCGCGGCGACGGACGAGGAGATCCTCGCGGCCACGCGGCACTGGGCCAGCGTGGAGGGCGTTTTTGCCGCGCCCGAAGGAGCGGCGTCGCTCGTTGCCTATCGGAAGCTGCGGGCGAGCAGCTTCTTCCGCGCCGAAGATACGGTTGTGCTTTTCAATACGGGATCGGCTTATAAGTATCTCGACATGATCGAAGCGCAAGACAGGAAGGCACGGTCAGGGCCGCCCGCTGGCCGCGATATTGGCGGGATCATCGGGCCGTACTGAGCGCACGCATCCACAAAAAGGGGCTTTACCACGGGGTACACAGAGGAACACGGGGGAAAGGCGCATTGGGGCGCCATGGACTCAGCTTCCCAGTGCGACCATTTCCGAACGCAGCGCGAAACCATGGTGCGCAGGCAAATCGCGGAGCGCGGCATCCGCGATGAGCGCGTGCTGGATGCTATGCGCACCGTGGCGCGGCACGAGTTTGTCCCGGAGTCTTTCCGACAGGATGCTTACGAAGATCATCCGCTGCCCATCGGCGAGGGACAAACCATCTCGCAGCCCTACATCGTGGCCGCGATGCTCGAGTACCTCGCGCTTCAGGCTACGGATCGCGTCCTCGAAATCGGCGCCGGTTCTGGCTACGTGACGGCATTGCTTTCGCTGCTCTCGTCCGAGGTGTATTCGGTGGAACGCCACGCGGCACTGGCGGCCTTGGCCGAAAGCACGCTGCATCGGTTGGAGTATCGCAACGTTAAGATCAGAGTCGGCGATGGCAGAGAGGGTTGGGAGGAGTACGCACCGTTCGATGCGATTCTTGTTTCTGCCGCAACCCTTGAGATGCCGCCAGCTCTGTTCGCTCAGTTGCGCGAAGGCGGACGCATGATGGCGCCGATCGGGCCGCCTTCCAGCCAGGAACTGGAGTTGATCCGCAAAGTTAGCGGACAGCCCGAGTTCAGAATTCTTGAAGGCTGCCGTTTTGTGCCGCTGGTCGAAGGGACAGAGGACAGTCGTTAGTACTCTGAGCTCGTGTTGATTCTTGGTGTGCGGGTCGCTCCTTCCTCCCCTCTGGCATCCCTCTGGCCGGGCGAGGACGCCCGGCGGTCCACTTGCCACTGCTTTACAATTGTGCCGTGGGTTTTCTCCGGAATCTTAAGATCACGCTGGAGATGATTAAGTGGGAGCACTCGATTTTCGCGCTCCCGTTTGCGCTCTGCGGAGCCATGCTCGCCGCTGGAGGTTTGCCGGCATGGCGGCAACTGGCGTGGATCGTCGTCGCCATGGTCTCGGCGCGGTCGGCCGCTATGGCCTTCAATCGCCTGGCCGACGCCTCGATTGACGCGACCAATCCCCGCACGACGACTCGCGCGCTGCCCGTCGGCCTATTGACGCCGGCATTTGTGAGTGCGTTCGTTCTGGTCTCGTGCGGAGTGTTCGTTCTTGCCGCCTCGCAGTTGAACCGTTTGACGTTGGTGCTTTCGCCGGTGGCGCTGGCGGTGATACTTCTCTATTCCTACAGCAAGAGATTCACGCGCTGGTCGCATCTGTTCCTTGGATTCGCGCTCGGCATTGCTCCGGCCGCCGCGTGGATCGCCGTTCGGGGGTCGCTCGATCCGCGGATTCTGCTGCTCACCGCCGCGGTGACGTTCTGGGTCGGCGGATTCGACGTCATCTACGCCTGTCAGGACCATGAATACGACAGCAGGCACGGCTTGCACTCGCTGCCGCGTTATCTCGGAATCCGGAATGCGCTTGTCGTCGCCCGCGTGTTTCATCTCGTGATGCTTGGACTGCTGGTCGGGCTGGTGATTACTTTCGGATTGGGGAAGCTCGCGATTCTTGGAGTGATCGCTGTGGCCGCGCTTTTGCTTTACGAACACACGCTGGTGCGGCACGACGATTTGACCAAGCTGAATGCGGCGTTCTTCACTATGAATGGAGTAATTTCGGTGGTGTTCTTTTTATTTGTAGCCGGAGATCTGTTGGTGCGGCGCGGATGAGCGGTGGGGGGTATCCCTCATAAGCGCTAACTTAAGAAAGGGGCTTTAGTGTCGTGGACCTATTCCTGGTGAATGCTTATCGCCGAAGAAGACTGGAAGGTGCTTGCGTCGTTGTTTCCGGCAGGGTGGCAGCAAATGGCGTGGCAGTCGGGTGCGGTCGTGCGATTGCATAGGTTTCCAGCGCCGGACGTGCTGTTGCATACACTAATGCTGCATGTGGCGTGGGGTTACTCTTTGCGGGAAACGGTTGTGCGCTAAGCTCGCGAAGTGGGCGGACATTTCGGATGTCGCCTTGCTCAAACGCCCGCGCAACAGCGAGGAGTGGCTACGTTTGTTGTGTATCGAATTGCTTCGGGAAAACGTCGGATACAGGTTCGAAGAAGGTATCAGTCGGAGGATCCGAATTGTGGATGGCACGATCGTCAAAGAGCCAAGGCGTGACGGGGAGCCAATGGAGGATTCTGTATAGCATCAGACTGCCGAGTTTGGTGTGTGACTTTTTCGAGGTGACGCCCACGATTGGTGAAGGCTGATCGTTGTCTGCGATTATTGGGCACTTTCGTGAAGCCGCAGGAAGTCCAGTTCCACCAGGAGGTGTACAACGAGTTCCTGTGGAATCTGTCTTAAGTCGGGGATTCATTCCTCCGACCCTGCGAATTGTTCGACGTGAGGGCGCGCAGTGGGGGCGCCCTCACGGCACAAGGGAATCTCTCTAACAGCTTTTAACAACAGCGGCCTCTTCGCTCACCTAGTACGCGTAGTAGCCCTTGCGAGCGTGAACATTCGCTTTTGAAGCGTTCAATTTGACACGAATCCGGTGCCATCTATCGGATGTTGTAGAGTCAGGGAGATGATATCCGATCACATACTCGTTCCGGAGAGCTCGACCGATCTTGATCACGGCCTCTTTTGCCTGAGCATTGCTGTGCACACGGAAGTGAAGTCCACCAGTTAAATCGGAAAGCTTCTCGAGCATTTCCGCTCCCTGATGCTCTTCTGCTCGATCCCACGGCTTTGTGATGAGGCTCGGACGGTATGGGGCTGTATGGGTTGACGCGCTGGCCGAACCGTTGTCGATAACAATTGTGTAGATCTGAACATCGGCTTCGAGCGCTAACCGCATCAGGTCGCTTTGCGAATATCGGCTGTGGTTGTCCATCCCATCTGAGAGAATCAGCAACGCTCGCCGGGGCCACCGGGCTTCCCTCATACGGCTCACACCAAGATAGACGGTGTCGATCAGCGCTGTCAGCCCGCCTGGCTTTGCGAACCCAATGCTTTCTTCCAGTGCTGCGGTGTCGCTCGTGAATCCGGTTGTGGCCGCCGGCTGAGTTGAGACTGTCAGCAACAGGAATTCATCAACCGGATTCGCTGTTCCGAAGAAAGCTTGGGCCATCTCCTTGGTCCCGCTCAGTGCTTGCTGCATGCTGCCGCTGATGTCCAGTACTAGCCCCGCCGAACAGGGAGCATCATCGCTAGAAAAAGACACGATTTTCTGGGATCTCTGATTGTCGAGAATATTGAAATCATCCGCACGCAGGCCCTCGATGGTCTTGCCGCTACGGTCAGCAACGGTAACAGGAACCAAGACCATTTGAACGTTTGTCCGAAATATAGGCGTTTCAACCGCTTTTTGAGCCTTTGCTTCTCCCACTGGGAGAAGAAGTAGAAGACTAAAACAAAACCTCAACGGTGTCGGAAAACTCATGACGGCACTCCTGTGTCAATTGCATCCGAGGCCACATTATCCGAGACCACATTAATGTCGCACAAAGGGTTTATAAATTGTTCGTAAAGCCCCGCACTGCTATTTACCGCGACTCCTGGAAGGCGGTTTACACCCTCCCACGTTTGCCGTGCGCAGAATGCCGTTCGACGATGCCGCCTTTCGGGTCTTCATGTTAAAGACGCGGCATCCACTTAAAGACGCGGCATACTGCCCAATGGTGACGAAAGAGGAAAGCCAACGTCGCAGGCCACTGGGCATGAGGAAAACCTATACCCGCGCCTCCCGAGTACCGTGGGGCCCAGGTTAGCGCTCAAAGGACGGGCGCGAACCTGGGGCACCAGGCTCTGCGCGAAGGAGCATTCGGGCTGGTGCTCGCAGGTTTTTGCTTTCCGGTCCTGGGGAGAACTCCCTGACGTGTCTTCGGCATTGATTAGGGTGTAGGGGGCCTTCGACTTCGCATGGACTTCACTTCGTGAAGGCCATGCTACGCTCAGGATCAAACCTCTTACAATGATCCTCCGCCTGCTGGGTTATTATTGAATAGATGTCACACGCGCACCTATTCCAGACCGACGATCCGCGCCTCGTCCCGATCAAGGATAAAGTCCTCGCGGGGGAGCGCCTGAACGAGGGCGATGCGCTTGTGCTTTATGGGACGGGCGACATCCTGGCCGTGGGCTGGCTGGCCAACTGGGTTCGTGAGCGGATGCATGGCGACAAGGCTTACTTCAACGTTAATCGCCATATCAATCCTACAAATGTTTGCGTGGCGGCTTGCCGGTTGTGCGCTTTTGGGCGCAAGAAAGACACTCCGGGCGCTTACACTATGGCGCTGGAAGATGCCTTCGCGACGGCCGCTTCCGGCTATACCGAGGCGGTCACGGAGTTTCATATTGTCGGAGGGCTGCATCCCGACTTGCCGTTTCAATATTTTCTTGATCTCGTTTCCGGATTGAAAGAGCGCTTTCCGCTGGTCCACATGAAGGCTTTCACCATGGTGGAAGTCGCGTACCTGGCTAAGCGGGCTAAGTTGACGATCCGCGAGACGCTCGAAAAAATGAAAGAGGCGGGCGTCGATTCGCTGCCGGGCGGGGGCGCGGAAATCTTTGCCGACCGGGTGCGGCACATTATTTGCGATCACAAGATTGACGGCGATCAATGGCTCGATACCGCGCGGCTTGCACACCAGATCGGGCTGAAGTCGAATGCCACCATGCTTTATGGCCACATCGAGAATGACGAGGACCGCGTCGATCACCTTCTTAAACTGCGCGCTTTGCAGGATGAGACCGGCGGCTTCCAGACGTTTATTCCACTTGCCTTTCATCCGGCGAACACGCCGCTGCAGCATCTTTTTACTACTACCGGGATGACGGACGTCAAGCAGATTGCGGTCAGCCGGCTGGTGCTCGATAACTTTGCGCACATCAAGTCTTACTGGCAGATGATGACGCCGAAGATCGCGCAGATCTCGCTGCGCTTCGGAGCCGACGATATTGACGGCACCGTGGTTGAGGAGAAGATTTACCACGACGCGGGCGCGACTACGCCTCAAGGTCTGCGGCGGCACGACCTGGTGCGCTTGATCGAGGAAGCCGGGCGCGAACCGATCGAGCGCGACACGCTCTACCGGCCAGTTACACGGACGGAGACTTCGTTTACTGTGTCCGTATAAGTGGGATCGCTGGTGTTACTTGTCCGGTTGCTAAGAAATAGAGCCGCTTCCGTTTCCCTCTCAAAATATTGATTCGCTCCGGCAGCATTGTGCTGTACCATCTCCTGTTTCTTGCATTGTTTCTCCAGGAGCGGTCATGCGATTTTTCATAGTCTCTCTTGTGCTTGTATGCCTGGTATTGTGGTCACAACGGAGTTTCGCTGGCGACCCGCAGTGGGTGGAAATACGGTCTCCCAATTTTTCCGTGATCACTGATGCCGGCGACAAACGCGGCCGCGATGTCGCACTTCACTTCGAGCAAATGCGTTCCGTGTTTGGAACTCTGATGACGAAAGCGCACGTGAATCTACCAGTCCCCCTGCAAATCGTGGCCTTTCGAAGCACCAAGGAGATGCGGCAAATGGCGCCGCTCTTTAACGGAAAGCCGGTGGAAGTTGCCGGGTTGTTCCAGGGAGGGGAGGATCGGACCTTCATCATGCTCGATATGTCCGTCGACAATCCCTGGTCCGTGGTTTTCCACGAATATGCGCACCAGTTGATGAACGGCAACCTGTCGACGTCTACCGATCCCTGGTTCGAGGAGGGATTCGCGGAGTATTTTTCGAGTATCGAGGTCGATAACAAAGAGGCTCGTGTCGGCAAGATTCCCGAGGACACTTATCGCATCCTGCAACAGACCGGAATGGTGCGAGTCGCCGATCTGTTCCGGGTTCAGCAGAATTCGAAGACTTACAACGAAAGCGGCGACCATCGCAACACGTTCTATGCGGAATCCAGCCTCCTGGTGCACTATCTTTATGACACTCAGTTAATACTCAAGCTGGCGGACTACTTTGACGCGAAGGTTAACCAGAACAAAACGGTTGAACAAGCGACGCAGCAGGCTTTTGGAATGGCACCGGAGCAGTTCGACAAAGCTCTCCGTAATTATTTGATCAGCGGGCGATTCAAGTACTATCCGATTCCGACGCCTTCCGGTATTGTGGCCGCGCAGTTTACCGAGACGCCGGTGAGTCTGGCGGATGCACGCGCCGTGCTGGCTGACATCGATGCCCACTCTTTGGACCATCACGACCGGGCCCTGGGCGAATTCCAGGATGTGCTGAAGATGGATCCCGATAATGTTTCCGCGCTGCGCGGAGCAGGGTACGCTTATCTGCAGCAGCAGGACTTTGAGCATGCGGGGGAATATTTCCGGCGAGCGGCTAACCGCGACAGCAAAGACCCTCGTGTGCATTATTACAACGCTTTGCTGATGAGCCGCGCAGGAGGCCTCGGTGGCGGCGTCAAATCGGAGGAGATGAAAAAAGAATTGGAGACCGCCATCGCGCTCGATCCCAAATTGGCCGACGCTTATTCGCTGCTGGCCTACGCGCAGGCGTTTTCCGGCGAGCCTGAAAAAGGTCTGGCGAGCATGAAGAAGGCGGTGGAATTGTCGCCGAGGAACGAAGGCTACCAGGTCAACCTCGCCAATATGTACATGGCGAATCGCAAGGTGGACGAGGCTATCGCACTGTTACGCGGTCTTGCCGCCAGCGGAAATCCTGAGGTGGCAAGCCATGCCAGCGCAGCGTTGGCGCAGGCAGAGAAATTCAAAGAGCAATCAAAATCGTTCGGTCTGAAAATCGAAAGGCGAACGGCAGGGAACGACACAGCGGGGAAAGACGGGGGTGCGCGCGATTCGGCAGTGGCTCCCGAGGGAAGAGTTGAGGCTGGGAACCTAGTGGAGGCGCCGGCACCGTTAACGCCGATTCGGTTTATCAAGGGCAAACTCGCCGCTGTAGACTGTTCCACCGCCCCGCACGCGTTGCTGAGCGTGGTGTCAGGCGGCCGATCTATGAAGATGCACATTGACGACAGCAAACACGTGGTTGTGATCGGGGCTGACGAATTCTCCTGCGACTGGAAGAACAGAAACGTGGCCCTCAATTATCGGGTACGTCAGGATGGCGACGGCGACGTAGTTTCGCTCGAAGTTCAATAAAGGCCAAGCAATGAAGCGGGCGTAGTAAAAGCGTAACTTCCCGGATGCGCGAGCATCTAAACCTCATGGCTAACGAGCAAATGGCAGTTTTCGGCGGCGGATGCTTCTGGTGTATGGAAGCGGTTTTTCAACGTCTCACCGGTGTTACCCATGTCGAGTCCGGTTACATGGGCGGACGCGCCGATCAGGCGACTTATCGCCAGGTGTGCGACGGCGACACCGGACATGTGGAAGTGGTGCGGGTCACTTTCGATCCCGATCTGATCAACTATCGCGAACTGCTGGAGGTATTCTTCGCTTTGCACGATCCGACCACGCTGAATCGGCAGGGAAATGACGCCGGCGAGCAGTATCGTTCGGTGATTTTCTATAGCGACGAGGAACAGCAGAGGATGGCCGAGAATACGATTGCGGAGTTGACGGCAGCCAAGGCGTTTCCGGAACCGATCGTGACCGCGGTGGAGCCGGCCGGGGAATTTTACGTAGCCGAAGACTACCATCAGAACTACTACAACGAGAATTCGCGGCAGCCTTATTGCATGTTCACGATTTCGCCAAAGCTAGCGAAGTTGGAAAAGAAGTTCGCCGAAAAATTGAGAGCGTGACGAGGGAACGAGCCTGGCTCGGACGCCGGCCGGAATCTATTCGTCGAAATCGCTGTCACTCGGACTCTGGCCGGGGCTGGCCGGGGAGGGTTCGGGGCGCTCGTCCAACAGTAAACGCCGCAGGGTGCGCAGATCGTTGAGCAGACGGCTGCTGGTCTGCAGGTGCTTCTCCAGTTTGCCTAACTTGAATTGCACGATTTGCAGAGCTTGCACCCGGCGTTGCGACTTGGCCGCCGCGGCTGCGGCGAGATCGGCTTCGATCTCGCTCTTGGCTTCGGCAATGGTCTCGACCAAAAGGCGAACGTATTGCTGGGCATTTTCGACACTGTCGAACGGGGTTTGGAGAGGACTGTTCAAGGGCGCCAGTTCCTTGGAACTTGTTTCATAACGTTCCTTCAGGGGTTTATTAAGTAACCGACAGATTCACGCCGCCGCTACGCCGCCAGTCCTAGCGCCTTGTATTCTACGGCACGAATGTTTCTGCCTGCAATCAGGATGGCTTCATTGCGGTTGCAGAAGAGCTTTGATCTCCTGCTCAAAAACCGATACGTCGGTTGCGCCAATGTGTTTGGCTTCGATCCGGCCATCGCGGCCTATAAGGAAAGCGATCGGCAAGCCGAGTACTCCCCCGTAAAGCTCACCAGTCTTCGCGTTGCCCATGGCAACTGGATAGTTCATGTTGAAACGCTGGCTGTATTCGCGGACGGGCTCCGGTTCGTCGTCCATGGAAACGCCGATGATCTGCAACCCCTGATCCCGATACTTGTTTTGCAATTCCACAAAATGTGGGATTTCTTCCCGGCACGGTTCACACCAGGTTGCCCAGAAATCGAGGAGAACTACTTTGCCCCGGTAAGCTGAGAGATCGATTGTTCGTCCCGTCAAACCGGGAAGCGAAAATTCGGGAGCGAACGGATGGCTGGCGATACTTGTGGCACCGGCAGCAGCGGACAGAGCGCGATGCCGGTTTAGAAAAAACAGTCCAAGCGCGACGGCGAGGGCCGCGATAGCAATCAGAATCTTCTTTCCCAATGCGTTGTCCTCAACTCAGGCAACATTGCGAGCCCTAATCTCCCTGGGCAACGGGATAGCCCTTATCCACCCAGTTCGCGCCGAAATTATTGGAGATATAGAGAACCTTCACATTAGTAAAGCCCATCGTGCGCAATGCGTCGTCGGCAGGCTTGACGTTTGGACACTGGCTCCACGGGCAACATCCGCAATAGAGAACGATGAACTTGTTTCGGGGCAGAGCTTCGACACGCTTGCGCAACTGCAGTAACCCGATTTCTCTGGAAGCGGGGCCAATGTACTCGGAGCCGGGAATATGCGCCTGCTGGTAAAGAACGTGGGACCCGAGCTGGATCACGAGTGGCTTTTCGCCCTTAGTGGAGTGAAGAATCTTGACTAGCTCTTCCGGGTTGATCAACTGCGAACTGGATAAAGATGTTGCCTGATAAGCGGGAAACGTCGCCCCCGTCGCGGCGCCCCAGCGGGTTTGCGTATTCGCGCGAACAACCCAAATGGATGCTGCCAGAACCGCGGCAGTCCCAACCAGGACGATGGTGATTGCGTACTTCGCCGATCGACATTTCATGGGAGTCTCCTTCGGCATTATCGGCGGTTGATTGCCTGCCCGCAAGGAGGAAGCAAGAGCGAGAGCGGCGTCAGGCGGTAAAGGCGCGGTCTAGCGACCGCTTGTCGATGTTCTTGATGGAGGGACGAGGGGTGGAAGCTTTGCTCGTCCAGCCGGGCGGGGACGCCCGGCGCTCCATCGGCAAGTGTGTACCGACGAAAAAAAGATCGTGCGGGCACGGTGCCTAGTGAGCTGTCTGCTGGGCAGAGCCACTCTTATCGGCTACTTCCGGTTCCCGAAGAGACTGAAGCTCGTGCTGAATCCACTGCAGGTTCGCGCTGTTTGGGAAAGCTGCCTTGAACTCTGGCAAAGTTTTGTAGAGCAGGACGGTTGTGCCCGCCGGGACGGCCGCGCGCAGTTTTTCTTTGGCTGCCTGGGGCGTGTCGGTCTCGAAGAGCAACTGCTGAAGCCGAAATTTCTTAGCCTGAATCTTTGGCAGCCAATCGAGCGTCTCAAGTGCGGCCGCTTTCTTTAAGAACTCCGGTTTGATGTAGTCGGCCCGCTCGTCGTCGGGCACAAACGGAGAGGTTGATATCCAAGTTGGCCAATCGCCCCATGGATCCAGGACATCCAGCACCTTAATACGGGAATCGGCCGCCGAAGCGAGGATTGCGATGGTGGCTCCCGACCCTTGCCCGAACATGCCCACTCGATTCAAGTCGAGGTCGCCGCGAGAGGCCAGATAGTTCAGCACCATCTGCACATCGTGCGCCGAGGTCGCCAGGGACTCCTGTAGTTCGCTGAGGAACCACTCCTTTATTGGCCGGTCGTGATAGCGATGTCCGGTGAGCGCGGAGACAAAGCCCACGGCGGCAAAGCCGTCCTTGGTCAGAGTGTTTTGGAAGATCTCATTCTTATAGGGGTCCGTATCCGCGGGATAACCATAGAGATTCAAGATCACCGGAGGCTTCTTGACTCCCTTGGGCTTCATTACGTAAACATCGAGCGGATCACCCCACCTCCACTGTAACTGGAGCAATTCCACGGTGTAGCCAGCGTGGGTATCATCGACTACGCCGAGAAGCGGTCGAACCGGCTTCAGACGGCTGCTGTTCAACGCGGGCGTGGTCCAGTCCTCGGTCACGCTCTGAAAACGAGTGTCGGCGGGATCGGCGATCGGCGGAGATGCGGGCAACTGAGCGGCGCTCGCCGGCGCCAAGGATAGGAGTGCAATGCCAAGAGTCAGCGTTCTTATAAGCACGGACAGCGGCAGACCGAACATCATCTCTCCCCAAGTTGTAATGTTCTAAAGTGAAGTATACGGTGAAAGAGTCTCCTGGAACGAATCAAGATAGTGCTTCAACATAAGTTTCAAGATGAGCTACGATCTAAGAAGGAAAGGCGGGCCTATAAACGGCCCGCCTTAATGCTCTGTCATACGACTTACATCTGGTTAGACCAAGTTACGGTCTTTCCACAGGGCCCAGGCTGGAGGTAGACGAGTTAACGTTCTGAACCAACTGTGTCTGCGCTTTGTAGGTGGTTACACCAATCGTGGTCGGAATGATGAAACCGCCCATGTCTCCGCCCTTTTCTGGTGAGTTAGTGGCAACACCGGCTGCTCCCAGTTGGGTGCCGGCTCCATCACGCTGTTCGTAGTGCGAACGTAGCAGTTTGAGGCCAAGATCCGCGGTCCCACCCACGGTCTGTGCCGTGTACGACACATAGTCGGGAACGGAGCTGACAACAAACTGATTCGAGGCCTTGACTAGCGCCACGGCATTGGTTGATGCGGTTCCGGTGGCGATCACACGCAGGAGCGACCATGAGCGATAGGTGCCGTTGCGGAGGTTCGGGAAAGAGAATCCGTTCTTCCAGATAAGGGCCTCATTGCAGGGGAATGCGCCAGCGCCACCGGCGCAAGTCGCAGGCAGGTTCGTGCTCTTCGGCAACGCACCGGCGATGGTGGGCTGTCCGGGATCGAGCGTGGATCCGTAGGTCTGGAAGATAGGATCGATACCGTTCAGCTGGAGGTAGCCGTAGCTGGCGCTGTTGGCGATTCCGCTCACGTTCCCATAGCTGAAGAACGTGTAACCGATGCCGTCGATGCCGCCGAAATCGGCGTTGGAATCTTGGACGCCTGCGACTTCTTCACCAGTGCCAACGGCGCGGTACCGGGCACCAGCGCCCGACACGCAGGTTCCTGACTGTCCTTTGAGTGGGTTATTGACCGCAGCGTTCACGTTCGCTTCCTGGCTCAAGCCCAGAACCTGGTTCGGATAAACGGTGGGGCGACGGAATACGGTGGCTTCCGTGGTATTCATCGTGCCAGAAAGGGGCTCACGCAAGAAAATGTTAATGGCCCCGCTAGAACCGAAGACGCTGGCGTCGCAATTTGCGCCCGAAAACGCCTGTTGAAGTTGGGTTTCGGTGGCGTTGGTCACGTTGGCCAGCGAGTTAGAACGGGAGGTGACGAACACGATGGGAGCCGCACCCACGGCGGTTACGGTGTAGGCAGGGATCTTCGTGCCGTTGAAGGGATCGGTTCCGGTGATGTTGAACGACAGAACGTTGGCTTGCGACACCGACGTGCCACCTTCAGCAAGGCTCACGCCGCTAAGGATCGGGTTCCCGACCAGCCGGGCCTGACTTCCGCCCTTCACATAACTTGGGCAGACGCCTGGGGCATTGGTTGCGTTGTATCCTAGGCCGTCAAGTCCATCGCTGGCGGAACCACCCACGCTTGAGGCGCCGAGCTGAGAGTTCACACGGCACGCGGCCCACGCGGCATCTTCGGGACGAATGTCGGTCGCAGCCACTGTAACAAATGGTCCAGTGGCACCCGTGAACAGAGCCTGGATGCTGGCCGGCAAAGATGTATCTGCGCCCCAGAGGGCGGCGGAGATCTTACCGGCACCAGCCGCTGCGAGCGCCGCAGCCGTACCGTTCAAATTGCACGACGGTTTAGCAAAGTAGCAGCGGTCTCCAACGACCGAGTCAACTTTGGAAAAGATCCACACGTTTGGAACAGTGGCGCTGTCCCAAACGATCCAGACCGAAGCCGGGTCGTTGTTGACCGGCGTGGGACGAGTGTCAGTCAGGTTGAGAGCGTTGGAAGCGCTCGTCCAGTGGAAAGTCGGCGCCGTGGCACCGGTAATGCCGTTACCGTTGTTGTAAGCGCCCAAGGCCAGCGTCTGCCACAGGGCAGACGAGCCCGCAATGTTTACCTTCACGGTCTGAGCTTGCACCAGAGGCACAAGGCCCACAATCGCGGTCAGCACGAGGACCGCGAAAATCGATTTCATACGCGACATGATTGATTCCTTTCCGATGGCATTAAACATGTTTGTGTGCGCGTGAGGCATTGCGCCGCACGCAAGAACAAACCTCATCAAGAACCCGCGATACTTGTCCGCGGTCGAGTTAATAGACTGCGTGAGCTGTCTGCACACACACACCTCACCGCAGCGAAGCCTGGATTTCAGACCGAAGTCTATCTGCTGAGTTGTCTGGCGATGTTAAGGTTCGGTGACAAGTTGGTGAAAATCCCTTAACGTGAG
>Ga0182030_10012959_pt1 | contig 16646 bp, 15 predicted proteins | sample 812S3MmetaG_FD_121299 | JGI IMG/M metagenome (GOLD analysis project Ga0182030, IMG submission 121299) | Permafrost microbial communities from Stordalen Mire, Sweden - 812S3M metaG (Illumina Assembly) | ecosystem: Environmental > Terrestrial > Soil > Wetlands > Permafrost | place: Sweden...
CATCTTCATCATTCCCGCCGGGCTGACGTACACCTTCGGCAAAATGGTGAAGGACACCCGCCAGGGATGGGCGCTGTTCGCCGCCATGAGCGTGATCTTCCTGGGCGGCGTCGCCGTCACGTACAGCGCCGAGGCATCGGGCAACCCCAACCTGAGCAAACTGGGCATTCAGGCCACCGCCACAGCAACGCAACCCGGCGGCAACATGGAAGGCAAGGAAACGCGTTTCGGCATCGCAGCCAGCTCGCTCTTCACGGTGGTCACCACCGACGCCAGTTGCGGCGCGGTGAATACCATGCACGACAGCCTCACGCCCCTGGGCGGCCTGGTGCCGCTGGTGAATATCGAACTGGGCGAAGTGATTTTCGGAGGCGTGGGCTCGGGGCTGTACGGTGTGCTGCTGTTCGCCATCCTGGCGATATTTATCGCCGGCCTGATGGTGGGCCGTACCCCCGAGTACCTCGGCAAGAAGATCGAGCAGAAGGAAGTCAAAATGGTGATGCTGGCGGCGCTGGTGCTGGCCTTCACCATCCTGGGCTTCGCGGCGGTTGGCTCGGTGATTCAGTTCCCTCACAATAGCTGGGTGAATCCGCCGGGCCCGGTGAGCGCCAACACGGCTAACAACGGTCCGCACGGGCTTTCCGAGATTCTGTATGCCTACACCAGCGCGGTGGGCAACAACGGCAGCGCCTTCGCCGGCATCAACGCCAACACCCCCTATTTCAATGCCACCATGGGACTCGCCATGCTGTTCGGCCGCTTCCTGATGATGATCCCCTTGCTGGCCGCCGCGGGAAGCCTGGCGCAAAAAAAGCTGGTGCCGGTCTCGGCCGGCACCTTCCCCACCCATGGGCCGCTGTTCGTGGGCCTGTTGGTGGGTGTGATCGTGATCGTCGGCGCGCTTACCTTCTTCCCGGCGCTGTCGCTCGGGCCGATCGTGGAGCACTTTTTCATGAACGCCGGCAGGCTCTGGAGCTGATATCGAAATGGCAACCACCATGACCCCTCCCATCGCAGACCCCGTCACGCTGATGCCCAAGAAGGGCTCGCGCGCGCGGCCTCTTTTCGACCCGCCGATCGTCAAGCGGGCGCTCCGCGACTCGTTCGCCAAACTGAATCCGCGCTTGATGATGAAGAATCCCGTCATGTTCGTGGTGGAAGTGGGGGCCGCGATGACCACCATCCTGGCGGCGCGCGATATCGCCGCCGGAGCGGCCGTGGCCGGCTTCACTTTCCAGATCACGCTGTGGCTCTGGTTTACGGTGTTGTTCGCCAATTTCGCCGAAGCCATGGCAGAAGGGCGCGGCAAGGCCCAGGCCGACACGCTGCGCAAGACCAAGACCGAAACCACCGCCCGGCGCCTGGTGAACGGCAACGGCAAGGCCGAGACCGTGGCCGCTACGCAACTGCGCTCGGGCGACGTGGTGCTGGTGGAGATGGGCGAAACCATCCCCGGAGATGGCGACGTGATCGCGGGCATCGCCAGCGTGGACGAATCGGCCATCACCGGCGAGAGCGCGCCGGTGATCCGCGAATCGGGCGGCGACCGCAGCGCCGTCACCGGCGGCACCAAGGTGCTCTCCGACTGGATCAAGGTGAAAATCACCTCCAACCCCGGCGAGACGTTCCTGGACCGCATGATCGCCCTGGTGGAAGGCGCGGCGCGGCAGAAGACGCCCAACGAAATCGCCCTCAACATCGTGATCGCCGGCCTGACGCTGATCTTCCTGGTGGCGGTGGTGACCTTGCAGCCCTTCGCGATCTATAGCGTGGCGGCCAGCGGCAGCGGCACGCCTCCGTCGGTGTTGGTCTATGGAGTGGGCGGCGTCATCGCGCCGTTCCCGGCATCTGGCTGATCGACCGGTTGTTGGGCTTGCTGCACCTGGCGTGAAGTGCCAGTTCTGCAAAGGGAGAAACCTGTGAAACAACTGATTATTGCCGTTCGCGTGACCCTGGTCTTCGCCGTTCTGACCGGTGTGGCGTACCCGTTGCTGGTGACCGGGCCTGCCAAGGCGATCTTTCCCCACCAGGCGGATGGCAGCCTGATCCAGCCCGGCGGCAAGACCGTGGGATCGGAACTGATCGGCCAGCGATTCACCCGCCCCGAGTATTTCCAGGGCCGTCCTTCGGCCGCCGGGAACGACGGCTACGACGGTCTGGCGTCGGGCGGCTCCAACCTGGGCCCCACCAACCAGCACTTAGTCGATCGCGTGCAAGGCGACGTCAGGAAATTCCGCGAGGCCAATCCCAACGCGGCCGGCCCTCTGCCGGCCGACCTGTTGACCGCCTCGGCGAGCGGCCTCGACCCCGACATCAGCCCGGCATCCGCCGAGGCGCAGGCGCCGCGCGTAGCCGTCGCCCGCGGAATGAGCGCGGGCGCCCTCCGTCAACTGTGGCGTCCCATACCGAGGGCCGGCAGTTCGGCATCCTGGGCGAACCGCGGGTCAACGTGTTGAAACTGAACCTGGCGTTGGACCAGGCAGCGCCCGTCAAGAGGTAGCAGGTTAGTTCGAGTTTTACCTGGGGAGCCAAATCTCAACACGTTGAAAACATTGGACTGCAAAGACGCCGCAAGGGTTAAGCCATTTGCTTTCAGGTTCGAGTCCTCGTCTAATTAATAAGCTCTCACCGCAATACATTCTTGCCAATTGGGCGTAAGCCTCCATGATCGGCACAGACCTCACGGTCACCGATGATGATGGGAAACCCCGCGCCTACCATCAACGTGACCATGGTTCTCGACCAGGACAAGCCTGACTGGCACGATCGCTTCCAAAACCGCATCACCGACGCCGAAGGCAAATTCACGTTTCCGGCGCAGTGCCGGGACACTACACCGTGTTCGCCTGTCTGCGCGCCCTCCGGGTGCCGGATATATTTCCGATTCATCAAGGCGACACGACTGCCAGTAGTTTGGGCGCCACGTTGAGCAGGACCGGTTCGGCTGCCCCACACTCGAAGCCGGAAACCCAACCGAAGGTAGTTCTCGGTCTGGCGAACGGCCTCACGGGACCGTTCGACATCCACCTGGAGGTGGAGAACCCGCCACAAGTAGACGGCGGGGCGAGCGAGCCACGCGGCGGGTTTTCGCCGTTCCTCGCGGCGATTCGCGAACAACTTGGGCTGCAGCTCGATCCCGGCAAACGAGCTGGAGAATTCCTCGTGATTGACCACGTCGAGAGACCGTCCGAAAGCTAATAGGCCGACGCCGGCAGCTTCGCCATCAGAGGGCAATCTGGGTGAAGCTACCGATATCAAGTCTTAACGCTGCGGCGCAGTTTTCGGCGCATTGCCTATCCGCCCAATCCGCCACACCCTTTAGGGTGGCGGATGTGTAGGCGGCGACCAGCGAAGGGCGTTAAGGACCCATATCGGTAGACAGTTCAACCACAAACCAGAGTGTGGCGAATAACGGGTGGACGGCAACTTTCGCGAACAGGCGTTGCGCGTGCCTAGCCTAAGTTCTGATGGCGCGGGTCCTTTTCATCACAGTTTTTTTCCTTCACCGGATGTGCTACTGTCCAATGATACGGAGCCGTAGATGAAATTGCAGGGTTTACTGTTTTTCCTTCTGATCTTTCCCGTGATTGCCGCGGACTTGCCTGGTTCTCAGGATCCGCCGCTAATGAAGCGTTATGCCGGCAGTGAAATCATCGGCTATCGCGCTCCTAAATACGACGAGTACGTGATGCCCTTAGGAAAGCCTACTTCGCAGGATCCGCCGGCGTACGTGAAGCAACAGAAGGTGGAAGGCCTGCTGAGGCGCTATACCTATATTGCGCCAGAGGGCCGCACGCCCGCTGAAGTCTATCGCAATTATCAGCTCGAATTCCAGCGAATGAACCTGATCACTATGTATGAAAAGGACGCCGACGTACCCGGCTGGTTTGGTCCCACACTGGGCCGTGCCGAGAGTGAAGATGACCTGAAACAGATGCTGACCTATAACGAGGCGCAGGAGCGTGTGCTCACCGGCAAATCGAGAGATGCGCAGCCGGTCTGGTACTTTGTCTTCATCACGGCATATAAGGACGGCATAATTCCGGATCGCTTGCAGAACGTGGTGAAGAAGGACCGCACTCTGATCCACATCGCGGTGATGTCCCCTGAGAACCTGGAACATAAGATGGAGTTTGTCAGTGCCGCCGATATGGCGAGCGCGCTGAAAGAATCGGGAAAGGTCGCGCTTTACGGCATCAATTTCGACACGGATAAAGACACCTTGCGCGCCGATTCCAAGCCGACTCTGGATGAAATTGGCCGCCTGTTGACGTCCGATCCGCAAGCGCGCCTCCACGTTGTGGGCCACACCGATAATCAAGGCTCTCCCGAACACAACCTGGACTTGAGCCGCCGCCGCGCCGCAGCGGTGGTGCGCGCATTAACCTCGCAATACGGCATCGCCGCGCCGCGTCTGGATTCTTTCGGCTGCGGGCTCTATTCGCCGGTGGCGTCGAATGCCGATGATAGCGGCCGCTCGAAGAACCGCCGCGTCGAACTGGTAAAGTGATGAGCGCGCCGCGAGGCAAGCAATAAGATGAGATCGTCTTCCCCAGCAGCGGAATGCGGCTCAGCAGGAAAAAGTCCTGCTGAGATCCTTGAAGTCATTGTGTATCCAGCTTCTCATCGCGCGAATTGGGCTCCTAACGGAGAATTCGAGACGTGTCCAGGTGGGGGCCTGTAGTGGACGATGATCGGCATTCCCGGCCCATCTTTCTGAAAACGCTCCGAGTCGCCAGGTTTGATCGCAGAGCCAGTTGGGTCGCAAAAGTTCGAAACGTGTCCAGACTGGGGAGCCAGTACCCGGGCCCCCAGAACTTTCCAACTTCCGATTGACAACCTGCCTTGCGGAAGGCGGTACGCGCAATCGAGCCGGGTCCCGCCGACGAGCTAAATGAAGAGATCCACTGCGACCTTGAACACTGACGCGAGTTTTTTCGCCTGCGCTTTACTAATGGAGCGCTTTCCGCTCAGGACCTCTGAAACCCGGCCACGCGTACCCAGCACCGGCAGCAAATCCTTGGCGGTTCGCCCGCTCGTCTCCACCAGGTAAGCCAGCATTTCGTTGGGAGCAACCGAAGGTAGAGGGTGATGGCGATCATCGTAAGCCTGGACCAATATCGCCATGGTTTCGAGGAGTGCGGACTCCTCCGGGCACAAGCGGCCCTCGCCCTTGTCGATCAATTGTTCCACGGCGGCAACCATACGGTCGTACTCTTCCTCGGTCTCGATGGCCTTGACAACAATGCGATTCGCGAGCCGGGCGTATTTTTTCGGGTCGACGGTCAGTGTAGCGCTCATGATTTCCACGCTCCTTTCATATATTCCTTGTGCGTCATGATGAAGCGGATGAAGACCACCCTCCGCGCGAAGTTCATCTCCGCGATTAGCCCGTACTTGTTGCCTCCGATGTCGAAGACGACGCACGGCGCCACGGAATCCGGCGCATTGAACGACTGTTTCAGATCGGCGAAACTAGACCATATCGCCCGTTTCGCGATTCGATACCAGCGGTCCATGGACGTGCGAGCATGCGGATGCTCTTCGCAGAAGATCCGAATCGCCTTGTGGCTGACAACGTGCATCCAGGGCCAATGCCATGGTCCCATAATGGGACCGCTTTGTCAAAGAACGCCGGATGAAAGGCATTCGGATGGCCGCCTTGCGGTACGCAGAGATAGTGGGAAACCACGTTTCCCGGGGAGCCGGATGTCATTTCCGGGCATAAGTTGCGTTAGTCAAGCTCACGTTTCAGGACCGGTCCGGAGAGGTGCTGAAAGTGGGAGCAGCCTGCTCGAACATTTTCGGCAGATTTCGTCGCTGGCCAAGGACATTGTCGGATCTTGCCTTCGGAAAGCCCCGTCTAGCGGGCATTTCAGCATGTCACCTACCGTGGCCGCCGTCGGTCCCTTTTCGGCCAGGGAGGACCCATCATATTACGCGGCAGCGGGCGTGGCGAGCCGGGCCGGCGTTTCGCGATAGTTCCCGCGCATCCACTCCGATGGACGTTGCTTCCACCTCTCGGAGTGCCTCTGCAACTCGGTCAAATACTCGAACGGATTGGCTCGGTTCCGTTCGCAGGTGTGGATCAGGCTCCCGAACAGATCGCCAACCCCGGCGCCGTTCAGCGTCTTATAGAAGAGTGACTGCGACGGGAGACCATGCTGAAAGCCGTTCCACCGAAGTGCGCTTGTCGCCACCATTGGTCAGACGCTCGCGCAAACGGGAACGTCAGACCTCCTGATCTCGCCCGGTGATTCGTGCCGCTCGGTGAAAACAGAATGATCCGGGAAGTGTATTTGCCGCGGGTCGCGCCATTGGTAAAGATTTCGCTCGGTTTGGCCGATATGATGAATGTATGCAGGATAGGCGTTCGGAAGTTCGCATGTTGTGCGCTGACGTGGTGGAAGCCTGCTGGACCGATGAGCATGGCCAGACACAGCGGGCCAACGCACTCCTGGAGGATATCTCCGCGTCCGGAGCGTGCCTGCAGTTTGAAACGGCCATTCCGTTGGGAGTAATCCTCCGTTGGGGCTGTCCCAATCGGGAGTTTTTCGGGGAGGTCCGGTATTGCGTATATCGTGAGATTGGGTACTTCGTCGGAGTCCAGCTCGAACCCCAATCGAAATGGTCGAAGAGGGCCTATAAGCCACTACACTTGCTGGACTTACAGGAAATGGTAGGGACTGCCAGGAAACGCAGCCGCTAGCGTTCCCCAGTGAGCCGCCCGAGCACGGTCCGGATCGCCGCGGCCACGTCCGCCACACGGTAATCCGGAACGCAATCCTGCTCTCGTCCGTAACCGGTCAGCACCAGGATGGTTTTGACGCCGGCGCGTCTCCCGCACTCCACATCCGCCGCCTTGTCGCCAACCATGTAGGATGCCGCCAGGTCGATATCGTGCTCCGCCGCGGCTTCGAACAGCATGGCGGGTTCGGGCTTGCGCCGCGTGGGGGGCGTGCCGGGCGCGTCCGGACAGAAATAGGAGTCGTCGATCAGGTCTTCCCCAATCTGCGAAAGCAGCTCTGCCTGCACCGCGCGATATTGCTCCTCGGCGATCGAACCGCGGCCGATGCCGCTCTGATTGCTGACAATGAAAGTCCGAAAACCGGCCCGCTTTAACTTGCCAAGCCCCGCGGAAACGCCCGCATAGACCCGCACCTGGGCGGGGTCGCCGCAGTAATGCGCCTCTTCCATCAAGGTGCCATCGCGATCGAAGAATACCGCCGGGGCGCTCATCGGGGCCGGAAACTCGCCTGCAATTCCTCGAACGTCACGGTGGCCGTCCCGAGTTTTCCGACGGCGATTCCGCTGGCCCGGTTGGCCAGTTCCACCGCTTCGCCGGGAGTGGCGCCGGCGGCCAGTCCCAACGTCAGCACGGCGATGGCCGTATCGCCCGCGCCCGAAACGTCGAACACCTCCTGCGCGCGCGTGGGCGTGTGGCTGGCCGGCGCGTCGCCCGCAAACAGCAGCATGCCGTGCTCGCCCAGCGTGATGAGGAGATTTTGCGCCTGCCAGCGCTGCCGCAGGCGCCGCCCGGCTTCGAGCAGCGCGCCATCTTCGAGAACCGGCGTGACCGGCTCGGAAGGTGGCAGCCCGGCGGCCAGAAACGCCTCCAGACGATTGGGCTTGACCGCCGTGGCGCCGGCCCAGGAAAGCGACGTGTGCGGATGGGGATCCACGGTCAGAATCTTGCCGTGTTCCCGGGCGCGGCGGCAGAGATGGTCGGCCAAGGGCTGGGTCACGAAGCCCTTGCCGTAGTCCGCCACCACGATGGCATCGAGGTCCACCACCATGCCGTCCAGTTGTTCCATGGCACAGGCGGTCTGCGCCGCGCTGAGGGTGGTCTTCCGCTCGCGGTCCACGCGCACCACCTGCTGGTTGCGCGCGACGATCCGCGTCTTGGTGGTGGTGCCGAGGCCCGGGTCGCGCTGCACACCCGCGGTATCGATGCCGGCGGCTTCCAGCAGCGCCAGCAGGCGGCCGCCGGACGCGTCGGTCCCAGCCAGGCCCATGAGGGCCACATGGGCGGTGAACTCCTTCAGGTTGCGCGCCACGTTGGCGGCGCCGCCGGGATAGTACGATTCGCCGGTCACGTGGACGATGGGAACCGGGGCCTCCGGCGAGATGCGCGAAACCCGGCCCCAAATGAATTCGTCCAGCATCAGATCGCCCACTACCAGGATCCGCCGGCTGGAGAACCCGGCCAGCAGGCCGCCGAATCTCGCCGCCGCGGTGTCAGCTTGCATGGGGAGACGCCATTCGGGACATCTCGCTGGTGGTCCGCGAGGCTTCCGGCGCGGCGCCGCCGCCGATCTTGCGCGCCACCGCGATCAGGGAGAGGCCTGGCCACGGCATCAGCCAATCCAGCCGCCGCCAGATCCACACCGTCTTGTCGAAAACCTTCAATACCGGCTTGTTGATGCTGCGTGCGCCTAACAGCTTGCCATAGGCCCACCACGGCGGCGCGCCGGCCTTGTTGAAATCGTATACCGTCTCCATGGTAAAACCCTGGGATTCGAGCATCCGCCGCACGTCCGCGCGGCTGTAACGGCGCTTGTGGCCCAGGCTGCGGTCGAGGCTTCCGAACAGCGCCGTCGAGCGCGGCACCAGCACGATCAGGTTGCCGCCGGCTTTCAACGTCCGGCGCAGGGAATTCACCACGCGGTCGGGGTCGTCCAGATACTCCAGCACGTTGAGGCAGAGCACCGTGTCGAAGCGGCCGTCCAGGCCCGCCATGTCCTCGGGGACCTCGGGATCGATGCGCCGCACCGTCACGTTGGGGGTGCGAAGGAAGCGGTTGTTGAGGGCGTGCAAGTGCAGAGCGTCTTTTTCGGCGGCTACGTAGAGCACCCGGCGCGCCATCAGACGGCCGGAGATATTGCCGATTCCCGCGCCCACTTCGAGCACCGAATCGCCCACGTGGGGGCGCAGTTTGCGCGCCAGCCAGCTCAGGTATTGCGGCGTGCCGGTGAGGTTATTGAGGACCCCGCGGCCGTAGGGCGCGGCATACAGGTCGTCGATCAGCCAGTACTTCAGGATCACGGCGAGCGCCTTCATTCCGTCCTTCCATCCGATCTTCTTGCCCTCTTCGTAGGTGCGGCCGTGATAACTGATGGGCACTTCGTAGATGCGGAACTTGCGCTTGGCGCTCTTCATGACGATTTCCGGCTCGAATCCGAAACGGTCGGAGCGGATGGGGATGCTCTTCAGCAGGTCCGTGCGGAAGACTTTGTAGCAAGTCTCCATGTCGGTGAGATTGAGATTGCAAAACATGTTGGAGACCAGCGTCAGCCCCTTGTTGATCATGGAATGCCAGAACGGCAGAATGCGGGTCTGCTCGCCGGCCATGTAGCGCGACCCGAAGACCGCGTCGGCGTGGCCGTCCAGCAGGGGCCGCAGCAGGCGCGGATACTCGCTTGGGTCGTATTCCAGGTCGGCGTCCTGAATCAGCGAAAAATCGCCGCTAGCCTTCTCGATGGCGGTCCGTACCGCCGCGCCTTTGCCGGCGTTGCGCTCGTGCCGGTACAGCCGGATTTCCGGACGCCCGGCGGCCAGGCGTTCCAGGATGGCGAAGGTGCCATCGGTGGAACAGTCGTCGACGATCACCAGCTCCCGCTCCATGCTCTCGGGCAAACGGGCGCTCAGCACTAGCGAAAGGCACCGTTCCACCACGGTGCGTTCGTTATATACCGGCATGAGGATCGACAGTTTCAAGAATCTAAACAGTTTAACAGACAACCGGGACTGACGGCTCGGGTCCGATGATAAACTGAAGCTTGCGCATAGCCCTGCTGCAGATCAACCCCACGGCCGGCGATCTCGACGGCAACGCCGCCCTGATCCTGCGCGCCGCGCGTGCCGCCCAGGCGCAGAGCGCCGGCCTCATGGTGACCTCCGAACTGGCGCTCATGGGGTACCTGCCGCGCGACCTGCTCATGAGCCAGGGCTTCGTGCGGCGCGCCGGCGAAAAACTGGCGTCGATGGCGGCGGAACTGCGCGGGGCGCCGCCGCTGCTGGTAGGCGTAGCGACGCTCAATCCGGCGCCCATGGGCCGCCCGCTGTTCAATAGCGCCGTGCTGTTGCGGGATGGCGCGGTGGGTCCGGCGTTCCACAAAATGCTGCTGCCCACCTATGACGTGTTCGACGAGGACCGCTACTTCGAACCGGCCGCGCAGCCGCAGGTTCTGGACCTGGACGGCTGGCGCCTGGGCGTCAGCATTTGCGAAGACGTCTGGAACGACCGCGATTTCTGGGAACGCCAGCGCTATCATCGCGACCCCATCGAGGTGCTGGCGCAAGCCGGCGCGCAGGCCATTCTCAACCTTTCGGCATCGCCCTTCACGGTGGGCAAACAGCTTCTGCGCGAGAAGATGCTCAGCCACATGGCGCAGAAATACCGCTTGCCCCTGGCGATCGTGAACCAGGCAGGCGGCGACGACGAGCTGATCTTCGACGGCCACAGCGCCGCCTTCGACGCGCAGGGGCGCATGTTCGCGCGCGCCCGGGGCTTCACGGACGACGTCATCGTAGTGGACATCGCCAACGGCACGGGGACCATCGCCGCCGAGGATTTCGAGCCGGAAGCCGAGGTCTGGCACGCCCTGGTGCTGGGGGTGCGCGATTACGCCCGCAAGACGCGCTTCCGCCAGGCGCTGCTGGGACTCTCGGGAGGCATCGATTCGGCGCTCACCGCGGCCATCGCGGCCGAGGCGTTGGGTCCCGAAACCGTGTTGGGCGTGTTGATGCCGTCGTCGTACTCCAGCGCGGGCAGCGTGGACGATTCGCTGGAACTGGCGCGCAACCTGGGAATCCGCACCATCGCCCTGCCCATCGCGGGCATCGTGGGGACGTACGACGCCGTGCTGGCGGACGCCTTCCGCGGCCGCGAGCCCGACGTCACCGAGGAGAATATCCAGTCGCGCATTCGCGGCAGCCTGCTGATGGCGCTTTCCAATAAGTTCGGCTCGCTGCTGCTGACTACCGGCAATAAGTCGGAGCTGGCGGTGGGTTACTGCACCCTCTACGGCGATATGAACGGCGGGCTGGCGGTGATTGCGGACTTACCTAAGATGATGGTCTACCGGGTCGCGCGCTGGCGTAACCGTTCAAAACCGGACATTCCGGAAGCGATTCTTACCAAGGCGCCTTCGGCCGAATTGCGGCCGGGACAGACCGACCAGGACAGCCTGCCCCCCTACGAACTGCTGGACCAGATTCTGGAACTGCACGTGGAGCAATCGAAGTCGGCCGAGGAGATCGTGGCGCGGGGTTTCGACGAGGCCACGGTCCGTCGCGTGGTCAAACTGGTGCGCATTGCCGAATTCAAGCGGAAACAGGCAGCCCCCGTGTTGAAAGTGACGTCACGCGCCTTCGGAACCGGATGGCGCATGCCCATCGCGCGCGGGGAATAGCGGGCCGACGCAATTTGGCAAATCCGGTTAAGGCGCCGTACGCCCACGCCTCCCAGGTTTCAGCGCATCAAAGGACAAAGACCGCTTGCTGACGCGCGCGGCTCGGTAACGCTGCGTTGATTCCAGGAGACTTGTTACTGAGCCACGACCGTTAGGGAGTGGTCCGGGCCGGTGAATTCAACAAAAAGCGGAGTTTCGGGACGGCTTGGCGATGGATGGCCCTCAGGCGGCAGGGTCGAATGCGCCGCTCACAATCGCCACCGGGCCGCCGGTAACGCTCAAGTGACCGGACGCCCTTTACTGCGCTTCCGGCTTGATGGCGTAGTAGCCTTTGCGCGCCTGCGCCTTCAGGTCTTTATTCGACAGCTTGATGTCCAGCTTGCGGTACGAGCCGTCTTTGTTATCGTTCAACGGAGTGTAGCCGATGGAATACTGGCTGCGCATTTCGTCCTGCAGTTCCTTGAAGACCACGTCGAGCGTATTCTTGCGGTCCACGCGATACACGTGGCCGCCGGTCTCGTCGGACATTTTGTGCAGGGCACTGGAGCCCATGCCGCCGCCCAGGCTGATGCCCCAGCCGCCTCCGTACGCCGACGGATCGGAATACTCGATGCTGTAAATCACCGCGTCGGCCTTCTGCGCTTCCATCACGGCTTCCGATTCAGGCAGGCGGCTGCCCTCATCCACGCCATCGGTGATCACCACCAGCACCTTGCGCCCCACCTCGTTCTTCAGCTTCTCGTGTGCGGCCAGATACACTGCGTCGTATAGCACCGTGCCGCGCGGACCGCCCGCGGTCGGGACCGGCCCCGGTCCGAGGCCGCCTACGCCCGAACTGACGCGCAGGTCGCGCATCGCCGAAGTCAACAATCGGGGGGAATTGGTGTAATCCTGCAACAGTTCGGCCTCTTCGCCGAAAGCCAGCAGAAACGCCTCGTCCTTTTTGCGCAGCACCTGGGTGAAAAACTGCGAGGCGGCATCGCGCTCGATCTGGATCAGATTGCGCTGGCTGCCACTCACGTCGATCAGCAGCCCGATGGTCAGCGGGAGGTCGGTTTCCCGCGTGAAATACTTGATCGGCTGGGGCTTGCCGTCCTCCAGGATGGTGAAATCCTGCTTCTCCAGGTTGGGCACCAGCGTGCCCTTCTTGTCGCGGACAGAGGCCAGAACGCTGACCACGTCCACGTCGACCTTGATAGTGGGCAGGTCGTCGGGAAGTTTCTGCTGGGGCGGAGTCTGCGCCAGGAGCACGGATCCCAGGGTGAGAACGAGGAGTAGTCGCATGCCGATACAATAGTGACGTGTCCCGGCGGAAACCTGTTTCAATATGAAAGAAGCCATTCAACACTTCCGGCGCAACGATCCGGTGCTTTCGGAAATCATTGACCGCGTTGGGGATTATGGTATCCAATTCCGCGACCCGGATTTCGAAACGCTGGTGAAATCGATTGTATACCAGCAGTTGAGCGGACGTGTGGCCTCGGTAATTTTCGCCAGGCTGGCCAAGGCCGTGGGCTGCCGGTTGACGCCCGCGAATATCCTGAAACTGCGTCCCGCACGCATGCGCACGCTGGGGCTGTCGAGGCAAAAAACGGCATACATCCGCGATCTGGCTCGCCATACCCGCGACGGCCGGGTGGTGTTCGAAGAACTGGCCGCGATGGAGGACAGCGCGGTGATCGAGCGGCTCACCCAGGTGAAAGGCATCGGCGTCTGGACGGTCCACATGTTCCTCATCTTCGCCTTGCAACGCACCGACGTGCTGCCCACCGGAGATTTGGGAATCCGCAACGCCATGCGCAGGGCCTACGGGATGGCGGAGCCGCCTACACCCGCCGAAATGGAGGTCTTCGCCCAACGTTGGCGGCCCTACTGCACGGTGGCGAGCTGGTACCTTTGGCGGAGTCTGGAGACGGATGCCAACCTGTAGCGGAGCCCACCCCCGGTGTGGTTGATTACAGCATTTTAATTCCACAACCCGTAGAGAGTTTCGGCACTGGAGTTATAATACTTTCAGAATATTGGGACATCGGGGTATGCTTTAAATCTGAAGGAGAACACAATGCGCACCTGGAAGCTGGTTATCCCCGCCGGGATCGTGGCGGCGGGATTCCTGTTTTGCACGACGGCAACGTACGGCAGACCGGAGTACCTGAAGAAAGAGAACGTGAAGTCGTGCAACGTCTGCCATGCCAAAGCGGCAACCAAAGGGAGTCCGAATCTGAACGACATCGGCACCTGCTATTCGAAGAACGATCATTCCCTGGCCAAATGCGACGTGCCGGCGAGCGATAAAAAGTAGCAATTCCGCGCGCCCGGGCGCGGACCCGTTTGGCGTCCGCAAACCGCTGCTCCCGTTGGGGACACGCCCGGGCCGTCTCTTCCTTTTTCCTGCCCTGCCAGCCAGCGTGCCACAATAGCCCCAAGGACTATGCTGGCCGACCTTCGTTTTGCCCTCCGCACCTTTCGGCGCAGCCCCGGACTGATTGCCGCCGCCGTTCTGGCAACCGCCTTGGGCGTAGGCGCCAACACCGCCATCTTCAGCGTGATTCAAAGCGTGCTGCTGCGTCCCCTTCCCTACCACGATTCCTCCCGGCTGGTCATGGTCTGGGAGAAGAACCCCATCTTCAAGGGCTTTCTGGCCGAAAGACTGCCGGTCGCGGGCCGCAACTATGTGGAATGGAAACGCCAGGCGCGCTCCTTCAGCGGTATGGCCGCCATGCAGGAGGCCAGCTTCGAGCTGACCGGCACCGATAAGCCGGAAGAAGTGCCGTCTGTCCGCGTCACGCCGGATTTCATTCCGCTGCTGGGCCGGACGGCGTGGCGGGGCCGGCTCTTTCTGCCCCAGGAAGCCGCCCCCGGAAAAGACCAGGTGGCGCTAGTGAGCTACGCCTTCTTCCAACGGCGATTCGGCGCCGACCCGCAGACCGTGGGCCGCAACATCGCGCTCAACGGCAAGAGCTACACCGTGATCGGCGTGCTGCCGGCCGATTTCCACCTGCCGGCGCTGTTCCAGGGGATGGACGTCCGGCGGCCCGACGTGTGGCTGCCCCTGAGCGAAACCTTTGACGCCGCGAGCGAGGGCAACCGCGTGAACTACGTGATCGCGCGCCTGCGCGACGGCGTGCCGGTCCGGCAGGCGCGCGCGGAAATGGCGGTGATTGCGCGCGGTTTAGAGCAGCAATATCCCAAGCTCGATACCGGTTTCAGCGCCAGTGTCTTCCCGCTCGCGGTGGAGGACGTCAGCCCGGCCACTGGCCGCACCGTGCTGGCCTTGCAGGTGGCCGTCGCCTTCGTGCTGCTGATTGCCTGCGCCAATGTGGCCAATCTGCTGCTGGCGAGGGCGGCCGGGCGCGGCCGCGAGATGGCCATTCGCGCCGCCATGGGCGCCACGCGCGGCCGGTTGATGCGGCAGGCGCTGGGCGAAAGCGTCCTGCTGAGCGCCGCGGGCGGCGCGTTGGGACTGTTGCTGGCGGTAGGCGCCATGGCGGGAATCAAAGCGCTGGCGCCGAAGGATAATTACCACTTTCACGAAGTGGGCCTGAACTGGACGGTGCTGGCGTTTTGCATCGGCGTGGCCGCGGTAAGCGGACTGATTTTCGGGCTGGCGCCGGCACTGGGCGCTTCCGCCACCAATCTGCAGGAGACCCTGACGCAAGACGGCCGCGCCGGCGTGGGACGCCGCGCCCGCCGCCTCAGCAGTTCGCTGGTGGTGGTGGAAGTCGCGCTGGCGCTGGTGTTGCTCGCGGGCGCGGGGCTGATGCTGCGCAGCTTACGCAACGTGCTGGGTGTCAATCCTGGATTCCAGGCGGCGAACGTATTATCGATGCATGTACGATTGCCGGACGAGCGCTATCCCAAGGACGGGCAGGTGCAGGCCTTCGTCGACCGGCTGCTGGAAGGCGCGTCGCAACTGCCGGGCGCGGAATCGGCCGCGGTGGCTACCGGCCTGCCCTTGCTCGACAGCTTCAGGGTGACCATCTTTCGGGTGGAAGGCGAGCCGCCGCCGCCCGACCCGGAGCAAACGCCGGAAACCGACGTCAAGCAAGTCAGCGAAGATTACTTCCGCACCGTCGGAACACCCATCCTGCGCGGCCGCGGATTCACCCGGCAGGATACCGCCGGGAGCGATGCCCAAGTGGTGATCCTGACCGATTCGCTGGCCCGCCAGATCTTCCCGCGCGGCGATGCCCTGGGGCGCGCGCTGGTGATCGGCGGGAGCAGGAACGGCATCAAGGCGACCGTCGTCGGGATCGTGCCCGACACCCACGAAATGGGCCCAGACACGCCATCCCGCCCGGAGATGTTCCTGCCGTCGCGCCGCATCCAGGATATGGCCCTGATGGTGCGGACCAAGGGTGACCCCATGGCGCTGGCGGGCGCCGTGAAGGCCGTAGTTTCGGCCATCGACAAAGATCAGCCGGTGGTGGACTTGAAGCCGCTGGCCGAGCACCTGCACGGCGCTACGCAGCAGCGGCGGTTCGACAGCCTGCTGTTCGCCGCCTTCGCCGGGCTGGCGCTGCTGCTGGCGGCCGTGGGGCTGTACGGCGTGCTGTCGTACTCGGTGATGCTGCGCACGCGAGAGATCGGCGTGCGCATGGCGCTGGGCGCGCAGGGCGGCGACGTGGTGCGGCTCATCCTGCGCCATGGGCTGCTGATGACTCTGGCGGGAGTGCTGTTGGGCGGCGCCGGCGCGCTGGAACTGACGCAACTCATGCAAAGCCTGGTCTTTGGCATGAGGGCGTCGGACCCCCTGACTTTCGCCGCAGTGGCTACGGTGTTGCTGCTGGTGGCCGCGCTGGCCAGCTACCTTCCAGCGCGCCGGGCCAGCCGCATGGATCCCATGCGGGCTCTGCGGATGGAGTAGGGAACGCGGCGTGCCCGGCTCGCGGCGCGTCCGACAAATCGAACCACCCCGCCGCGCTCGCGTTTTCGCCCGTGCCGTTTCGGCGCCACGGGGCAACCGGACGGCGCGTTCCCGCATCCGCGCACACAGGGCCGCGCATCCCAACGGCGCGCGAAGCAGCCGGAGCACTTCCGGTAACCGCTCTCGTCGCGCTACCCTGCTGCCTGCCGGTGGCCTGCCGCGGAACGGCCTGTACACCACTTTGGTTCGCTCCGCGCGACGGACACGCATTCCAGCCCTAACCTGCATTTCTCATCGGACCTTGCGTGTTGCTTTGTGGCGCAGGCTCTTCAGCCTGCCGCGTCGGCTCTCAAGCCGGCGCATGG
>Ga0182030_10012960_pt1 | contig 16645 bp, 14 predicted proteins | sample 812S3MmetaG_FD_121299 | JGI IMG/M metagenome (GOLD analysis project Ga0182030, IMG submission 121299) | Permafrost microbial communities from Stordalen Mire, Sweden - 812S3M metaG (Illumina Assembly) | ecosystem: Environmental > Terrestrial > Soil > Wetlands > Permafrost | place: Sweden...
GGAACTGCGGCGCATTCTGTCGGACGACGGCAAGTACGAGGAGCGGCTGGTGATGGCCGAGATCGCCAAACAATTCGCGGCGCGTTTTGAGGAGAAGCACCTCCTGCGGCTGGAACTCACGCCCGATGCGGTCGAGGCGCTGGTCGAGGGCGCGCTCCAGGCCGGGCGCAACATGCGCGATCATTGCGCGCTGGTTTTCAAGGACTTCGAGTTTGGCCTGAAGCTCGTGAGCAAGAATTCCGGCCAGACCCGTTTCGCCATCGACCGCGGCGTGGTCGATGCGCCCGACCAGGCGATGAGCCGCTGGGTCGTGAATTCGTATCAGGCGACGGGGTGACTCATTCCGTAGGAATGACCGATAGTAGCCCGGCGATTTATCGCCGGGTTTGTCAGCGAGAAAGGGCGCGTCCCGGAGGGACGCTTGATTCTCCATGCACGGACGAGTTTCATCCGTCCCGCTGGGACGGGCAAATCCCATTTGGGGATTACCCGGCGATAAATCGCCGGGCTACTTTCAAATGTCCCTCCGGGACTTCAATCCCGCTCTTAATGACTTTCGCAGAGGTCTCAAGTTGTCCGGGCCAACCGATGTTGAAATGGAAAGTTTTTGACGGAATAGCGGAATGGACGGAATGTCCTTAATCCGAATATGACTTCCAAGGAACTCAGTCCCGCCGAACGGCAGGTGCGCGACCTTTGCGCGGAGGCCCGCGTCGCGGCCCGCGTCCTGGCCACGCTGCCCACCGCGCGTCTCGACGTGATGCTCGACGAAATCGCCGCGCAGCTTGAAAAGGAAGCTCCCGCCATTTTCGCCGCCAACGCGAAGGACATCGCCGCCGCCCGGGAGGCCGGACTGGCCGGGGCGATGATCGACCGTCTGCGCATCACCGAAAAATCGCTCGCGGCGATGGTCGCGGGCGTGCGCCAGGTGCGCGCGCTGCCCCAGCCGCTTGGGCAAAAGATCGCCGGATGGACCCGGCCCAACGGAATAGAAATTTCCAAGATTCGCGTGCCCATCGGCGTCATCGCCATCATCTTCGAATCGCGCCCGAACGTCACCATCGACGCCGCCGTGCTCTGCCTCAAGACCGGCAACGCCACCGTCCTGCGCGGCGGCAAGGAAGCGATCCACTCCAACCGCGCGCTGATCGCGGCGCTGCAAAAATGCGCCTCGCTGCCGAGGGGCGCGGTGCAGTTGATCGGCGACACCGACCGCGCGCTCGTGCCCTTTCTCTGCCGCCAGAGCGATCTCATCGACCTGATCATTCCGCGCGGCGGCCACGGCCTGATCGAGACGGTGGTCGCCGAGTCGCGCATTCCGGTGATCAAACACGCGCACGGCGTTTGCTCCGTTTTCGTCCACGCCGAGGCCGATTTCGCCATGGCGGAAAAAATCATCCTCAACGCGAAGGTCCAGCGTCCCGGCGTCTGCAACGCCATGGAGACGCTGCTCGTTGACCGCGCCGTCGCCGGCAAGTTTGTGCCGCAAATCGCCGCCGCGCTCGCCGGGGCCGGGGTCGAAATTCGCGGGGACGAAACCGTGCGGAAGCTCGTTTCCGGCGAAAAGATCGTCGCCGCTACCGAAGCGGACTGGACGACCGAATATCTCGACCTGATCCTCGCCGCGCGCGTGGTCGACGGCCTCGACGGCGCGCTGGAGCATCTGGCGGCCTACAGTTCGCATCATTCCGACGCGATCATCACCGGGGACGCGGCCGTGGCGGAGCGCTATCTCAACGAAGTCGATTCGGCCACCGTTTATTGGAACGCCTCGACCCGCTTCACCGACGGCGGCGAATTCGGCTTTGGCGCGGAAATCGGCATCAGCACCGACAAGCTCCACGCGCGCGGCCCCATGGGCCTCGACGAACTGACTTCCTATAAATACGTCATCCGCGGCAACGGGCAGGTGAGGACTTGATCCTTAATTGTCGGTCATGGAAACATTGAGGATGACCACGGTTCCCGTTCCGGGTGGGAAGGCCAGCGTGATCGTTTTGTCCTCGAGAGGGGTAAGGCCCGTGACCCCGGATCGATACGTTTGCGGGTCGCTCGAACCAAGCTTGGGTTTGATCTCGTAATAAGTTCCGTGAGAGCTGCCGAAATCGGAGATGAAGACGACCCATTGTCCAGGCGGCGTATTGAAGGCCGCCCACGCATCATAGCCGATGTGATCCGGCATGTTCACATAGTCGTCCGGCTTGTTCGAGAAGGCGAGATCCGGCGACACCATGTAGGTGATGCTGATGACCCCGCTGGCGCTTTTGCCTTTGAAATCCTGGGCGACCTTGGTCCAAGACACATGCTTGAGCGGAATGATAAGGCCCTTGCTCGTGAAGGGATCGGGTTTTGCGAAGGGGTTGTCCGCGGCGAAATCGGCCGGAGCCCGGCCATCGCCGTGCCAGTGGGTGATGCCGTCGATAAAGTCTCCATTCTGGACCCAGTTGTCGGCCTGGAGGGGGAGGGCGCACGCGAGAACCAGCAGAGCGAAGAGGAGGGTTTTCATGTCAATGCATGGCTACCAGACCGCAGGCGTTTGCCAAGGCCGTTAATGTAGCGGCGATCGACCGGCTGTGGCCGCGGCGCATGATGGATCACGGCGCGAGGTAAACGTCACTGCCCTTCTCCGCGAACTCCTGCGATTTTTCGGCGAGGCCCTGCGCGAGCGCGTCCTGCTCGGCGACGCCTTTTTCGGCGGCGTATTTGCGGACGTCCTCGGTGATTTTCATCGAGCAGAAATGAGGGCCGCACATCGAGCAGAAATGGGCCGACTTCGCGCCTTCCTGCGGCAGGGTTTCATCGTGGAAGGAGCGCGCTTTTTCGGGGTCGAGGCCGAGGTTGAACTGGTCCTCCCAGCGGAACTCGAAGCGGGCCTTGCTCAGCGCGTTGTCGCGCTCGGACGCGCCGGGAAAGCCCTTGGCGAGGTCGGCCGCGTGGGCCGCGATCTTGTAGGCGATCACCCCTTCGCGCACGTCGTCCTTGTTCGGCAGGCCGAGATGTTCCTTGGGCGTGACGTAGCAAAGCATCGCGCAGCCGTACCAGCCGATCATCGCCGCGCCGATCGCGCTGGTGATGTGGTCGTAGCCGGGCGCGATGTCGGTCGTGAGCGGCCCGAGCGTGTAGAACGGCGCTTCCGCGCACTGCTTCAATTCCAGCTCCATGTTTTCCCGGATGAGCTGCATCGGCACGTGGCCGGGACCTTCGATCATGACCTGGCAATCGTGCTTCCATGCCTTCTGGGTCAGCTCGCCGAGGGTGGCGAGCTCGGCCAGTTGCGCTTCGTCGTTGGCGTCCGCGCCCGCGCCCGGCCGGAGTCCGTCGCCGAGCGAGAACGAGACGTCGTAGGCGCGCATGATTTCGCAAATTTCGTCGAAGTGGGTGTAGAGAAAATTTTCCCGGTGATGCGAGAGGCACCACTTCGCGAGGATCGACCCGCCGCGGCTGACGATGCCGCAGGCGCGGCGCGCGGTCATCGGGACGTAGCGGAGCAGCACGCCCGCGTGGATGGTGAAGTAATCGACGCCCTGCTCGGCCTGCTCGATGAGCGTGTCGCGATAGAGGTCCCAGGTCAGTTCCTCGGCGCGCCCGCCGACTTTTTCGAGCGCCTGATATATCGGCACCGTGCCGATCGGCACGGGCGAATTGCGGATGATCCATTCGCGCGTCTCGTGGATGTTTTTGCCGGTGGAGAGGTCCATCACGGTGTCGGCGCCCCAGCGGATGGCCCAAGTCATCTTTTCGACTTCCTCTTCGATGGAGGAGGCGACGGCGGAGTTGCCGATGTTGGCGTTGATCTTCACCCGGAAATTGCGCCCGATGATCATCGGCTCGCTTTCGGGATGGTTCACGTTGGCGGGAATGATCGCGCGACCGGCGGCGACTTCTTCGCGGACAAATTCGGGCGTGATGACGGTGCGATTATTGAGCCGCGCGCCGAAGGCCTGGCCGGGATGCTGGTGGCGCAAATCTGTCTGGGGATACTTGCCCGCGATTTGCTGGCGGCCCAATGTCTCGCGCACGGCGATATATTCCATCTCGGGCGTGATGATGCCTTTGCGGGCGTAGTGCATTTGCGAGACGTTGCCATCCACCACGGCGCGGCGCGGCGCGCGCTTCAGACCCGGAAAGGGCTGAAGCCGGCCTGCTGTTTCGCGCCGGCTGGCGAACTCGGCGTGACCCCGGGTAAGATAGCCGTTGTCGCGCGGCTGCACTTCGCGGCCCGGGTAAGTTTCAGTGTCGCCGCGCTGCTCGATCCATTCGGCGCGGATCGGCTTCAGGCCTTCGCGGATGTCGATCTTGACCTCTGGATCGGTGTAGGGGCCTGACGTGTCATAAACGCGCAGAGGCGGATTTTGCGTGAGTTTTCCCTCGAAATCGCGCGTGGGGGCCTGGGTGATTTCGCGCATCGCGACGCGGACCTTGCTGCCGGGCGCCTCGACATGGACCTTCCGCGAATTTGGGAACGGCTTGGTGACGTCGCGCAGGATTTTCGATTTTCCCGGCTTCCCGCTCGTTTTTTTTGCGGCGTTTTTTTTCGCGGGGGCCTTAGCTGGGTTCAAGGGCTGAATCATAAATTGTCTCCACTACACCGGATATTGTCGGGGAGGAATTCGCGCACCGCACGGCAGTGCGACAACTCCCTCCGCCGGCATGATCCGGATCAGGTTCATCGGGTCGTTTGCAAGCGTGCAGCCTAAGCAAACCTCTCAGCCCCTTCGGGCTCCCCGTTGTTTTGTTACAATAAGGCGACTGCGCTCAGGTGCAAGACGGTTTTGTAGGAGGCTCAATTTTACCAACTCTCATCCCTCGACAAGGTCAGGATGACGGATCATGATTGAGATAGTCGATATGGCGAAGACCCTCAAAGACCTCACGGCGCAGGAAGTCCTCGCGCTGGCCATCCAGGCGGAGGAGGAGGACGGCCGCATCTACGCCGATCTGGCGGAGCGCGTTGGCCAGGATTATCCCGACACGGCGAAGTCGCTTGCGGCGATGCACGACGAGGAGGACGGTCATCGGCACCGGCTGATCGAGCTTTACCGGCAAAAATTTGGCGAGCACATCCCGCTCATCCGCCGTCAGGACGTGAAGGGCTTCATCACCCGCAGGCCGCTCTGGATGAATAAGATCCTGACCGTGCCGATGATTCGCAACGAAGTCGAGACCATGGAGGAGACGGCGCGCAATTTTTACCAGGCGGCCATCGGGCAAACCAGCGACGCGGCGGTGCGGCAATTGCTGGGCGATCTGGCCGCCGAGGAGAGCAAGCATTACGACATGGCCGAGGCGATGGACGAGCGGCAAAAGGCGTCGGGCGCGCGCGAGCAGGAGGACAAATCCGAGCGCCGCCGGTTCGTGCTGCAAATCGTGCAGCCGGGGCTGGCCGGGCTGATGGACGGCTCGGTCTCGACGCTCGCGCCGGTCTTCGCGGCGGCGTTCGCCACGCACCAAAGCCGGGACGCGTTTCTGGTCGGCATGGCGGCTTCCATCGGGGCGGGAATCAGCATGGGTTTTGCCGAGGCGATGTCGGACGACGGCGTGCTCAGCGGGCGCGGCCATCCCTGGGCGCGCGGGACGGTCTGCGGCCTGATGACGACGGCGGGCGGGATCGGCCACACGCTGCCGTTTCTGATTTCCAATTTTCATTGGGCGATGGTCATCGCCGTGGCGATTGTCGCGGTCGAACTTGGCATCATCGCCTGGATTCGCCATCGCTACATGGATACGCCGCTGCTCGCGGCGGCGTTTCAGGTCATCGTCGGCGGCACGCTCGTTTTCATCGTCGGGATACTGATCGGGTCGGCGTAATTGCCTTTGGAGGGACGACCTCCCGGTCGTCCGCGGACGCGCAGGAGCGCGTCCCTCCAGCGACGGTCCGCCGCTACATGATTTACTCCGCCCTTTTGTCTGCTTACACTTCGGGCATGCCCGCTTCCCTCAACCTTTCCGACGAAGCCAAAACGAAGCTTCTGCCCTCCACGCAACAAAATATCGCGCGCGTTTACGGCGATCCCGCCGCCACGGACCGCGACCGCGCGAGCATTAACGAGTTGCTCGCCGCGCGGGCGTGGACGGAACTCGACGACCGCTTTTTCCGCGACCTCGCCTTCGGCACGGGCGGGATGCGGGGCCGGACCATCGGCAAGATCGTGACCCAAGCCGAGGCGGGTCGGCCGCAGCCGCTCGACCGGCCCGAATTTCCCGGCACGGGCACGAACATGCTCAACTTCGGCAACGTCCATCGCGCCGTCTCCGCGCTCGGGGCCTACCTGATCGAGGGCTATCCGGGCGAAAAACTCAGCGTGGTGATCGCGCACGACACGCGCTTTTTCTCGCCGGAGTTCGCGCAGGCCGCGGCGAAATCGCTGAACGCGCTCGGCATCGACGCGCTCCTTTTTTCGGAGGACCGCTCCACGCCGCAGCTTTCGTTTACGACCCGCGTGGCGGGCGCCCATGCGGGAATCATGATCACCGCCAGCCACAATCCGCCCCACGACAACGGGATGAAGTTTTATTCGCGCGACGGCGGCCAGGTGGTCGAGCCGCACGCGTCGGGCATCACGAAACATTTCGCGAAACTTTCCTCCGATCCCGCCGCGCTGCCCGCGTTGCTCAAGACCGTCGCCAAGCCCGGCAAGGTCGTCATCCTCGAGGCGGAAATGGACGCCATCTACCAGGACGCGGTCGGCAACCTCGTCCTGGAACCGGAGGCGATTCTCGAGACGCGCGACAGAATCAAATTTGTCTACACGCCGCTGCACGGCACCGGCATTCGCGCCGTCCCGGCCCTGCTGGATCGGTTCGAGTTTCGCTATTCCATCGTCGAAGCGCAGCGCCAGGGCGACGGACGTTTCCCGACGGTCAAGTCGCCGAATCCCGAAAATGCCGAGGCGCTCGAACTGGCGATCCGGCAGGCCGAAGCCGAGCACGCCGACGTGGTCATGGCGACCGACCCCGATGCGGATCGCATGGGCGTGGCGGTGCGCGACGCGGGCGGAAAGATGGTCCTGCTCACCGGCAACCAGATCGGCTCGATCATGGCCTACTACCGCTGTTCGCGCCTCGTGGCGCAGGGGATTCTGACCGAGGGCAATCGCAAAAGCGCGGTCATCATCAAGACGTTCGTCACGACCGATCTGCAGAAGCGCATCGCGGAACATTTCGGCGTCGGCTGCATCGAAACGCTGACCGGTTTCAAGTACATCGGCGAAAAAATGCACGATTACGAAAAGGCGCACGGCGATCCCGCGTTCGCGAAACGGCCCGCCGCGGAACAACGCGCCGCAGCCCTGGCCGCCAGCAAGTTTGTCATCTTCGGGGGCGAGGAAAGCTACGGCTATACCGGCGGCGATTATGTGCGGGACAAGGATGCCAACGCCGCCTTGCTGATGTTCGCCGAGGTGGCGGCGTGGGCGAAATCGAAGGGCCAGACGCTGGCCGAATATCTCGACGCCATTTACCGCGAGCTGGGCTTCTACACGGAGCGGCTCGGCACGCTGACCTTCGAGGGAGCGCAGGGCGCTCAGCAGATCGCGAAGCTGCTGGCCTCGTTTCGAGGACAACCGCCGGCGCGGTATCAGGGGCAGGCGGTCACCGGGGTCGACGATTTCGGCCTGCAGGATTTCACCGATGCCGACGGAAAGAAAATTCCGAAGGAGACGATGCTTCTCTTTCACATGGCCGACGGGAGCCGGATGGTCGTGCGCGGCAGCGGCACCGAACCGAAGATCAAGTTCTATTTTCTCACTCGTGCCGATGCAGGAAGTGAAAGCGATCTCGCCGTCATCAAGGAGCAGCGCAAGGCGTTCCTCGAAGCGTGGTGGAATGAAGTGCAGGAGGATGTGAAGAAGCGGGTGGGGTAGGGAACCATTACGGAATTACCAAATTTTCCAAATTAACGGAATTGAACGGAATGGGTACGATGTTAAATACGGGTTCGTCGGAAATGCAGCTTTGTTTCAAGTGCGCGTTCTGGCTTTCTCTGCTTCTGCTCGTCATTTCATCTTGGAGTATGCGGTATACATACACGCCCGACTTAGTCGCCGCAGGTCTTGCTTTACCTAGTCTTTTAATCAAAGGCCGGACGCACAAGATAATGGCAATAGTGGTTATTTGCTTTGCCCTTCAGCAGGCAAGGTACAGTGAGTGGCTTATGAATGTTGAAGCGCCTTATAACTAGCCTTGCAGCCAAGAAATTCCGTTAATTTGGAAAATTTGGTAATTCCGTCATTGCTTCCCTCAAGTATTGCCCGGCGGACGGAACTGCGGCAGGATGCGAAATGCCGCGATGGATAAGCTTGCCTCCACGCAAGCTTGTATCAAAATCAGGAATGGCAAAAGCAGCTTTAGGAAAGGGACTCAGCGCGCTCATGGGCGCGGGGAAACTCGCGACGCCCGAACCGGCGGCGGAACGCGGCGAGACGATCCGCCATGTTTCACGCTCGGCCATCGTCCCCAGTCCGCTCCAGCCGCGAAAGACTTTTCGCCCGGAAGAGCTGGCGGAGATGGTCGATTCGATCAAGGAACGCGGGATCATCCAGCCGCTCATCGTCCGGCTGGTGAACGGCAAATACGAACTCATCGCGGGCGAACGCCGCTGGCGCGCGGCGGGCGAGGCGGGCTTGGAAACGCTGCCGGTCATCGTGCGCGAGGCGAGCAATCGCGACGTGCTCGAACTGGCGCTCATCGAGAATCTCCAGCGGGCCGACCTGAGTCCCATCGAGGAAGCCGAGGCCTACGCGCGGCTGATGAGGGAGTTCACGCTGACGCAGGAACAGGTCGCGCAGCAGGTCGGGAAGGGGAGGGCCGTGGTCGCGAATGCCGTGCGGCTCCTGACGCTGCCGGGGCAAATCCAGGCGTGGATCGGCACGGGCGACTTGAGCGTCGGCCACGCCAAGGTGTTGCTCGGGCTCGACCGCGCCGAGGAGCAGATGCTCGCCGCCGAGCGCATCCGCAAGGAGAACCTGACCGTTCGCGCCGCGGAACGGCTGGTCGAGTCGATGCGCGCCGGATCGAAGCCCGCCACGAAACGCAAAGCCGCCGCCGCGACGAGCGCGGCGATCTTCGCCGATCTGGAGAAGCGCTTGCAGCAGCACGTCGGCACGCGCGTGCGCATCGTGGGCAAGGCCGGCGCGGGCAAAATCGAGATTCAGTATTTCTCGCCTGAGGACCTCGACCGCATCCTCCAGCTTTTGCGTCTGCCTTCGGGGTGAGGCCTTTGGCAACCCCAACGGGGTTGCAAGCAAATAGCCCAGGGTTGCGGCGTAGCCGCTACCCTGGGAAAGGCGCACGGAAGTTCCAACCCTGTAAGGGTTGAAGCGAGTTTACCATCCATCGGATGGATTCAACCCTTACAGGGTTGGACTGCTTGGACATGTACCCAGGGTAGGCGCTGCTGCGCCAATCCTGGGCTGAATGCTTGCCACCCTTTCAGGGTGGCTCAGCGAAGGGAATAAATCATCAGGAGTCTTGCCGGTGACGCGCAGGTAAAGAGTGTCGGGACAGAGGTCAATTTCATTTCCCCATGCCACCGCTCCAAATTCCGTTACAGTGACTCCGGCGAATACGCCGGGGGTGTTCCACGCGGAGAAAACACCACAGCCGGCCAGATCGGATAAATCGGCCGCACCTTCGATTCCGTCCGAGAAGCGAAGCCAGAGATGGAACCCGTCCAATGGCTTGGCGGCGATAATTTTTTTCACAACCAAAATGTTGCGCGGAATCATGAGGAGATCAAGGGCGATTACTTGCGCGGGGTGTTGCTTCCACCCCCTTGCTTTCGAGCGCCTTGAACATCAGCCGGCAACGCACGCCGCCCTCCGGGCGATTGTCGATTTCGATTTCCCCGCTGTGGAGATCGATGATTCTTTTGACAATGGCCAGGCCGAGTCCCGTGCCCTGGCCCGTGGCCTGGGTGGTGAAGAACGGATCGAAAATTTTGCGAAGGACCTCGGGGGGTATGCCGCCGCCGGTGTCCTCGATCTCCACCCTGACCACCGTGTCGCCCGCGTAAAAATGGCCCGCCTCGCGCGAACCCAAATCGCGATGGGTTTCCGCCAGCCGCTCGGCCCATGTCTTCACCGTCAGGGCGCCGCCTTCCGGCATGGCGTGGATGGCGTTGGTGAAAAGGTTGACCAACACCTGCTCGATCTTCATGCCGTCGAGGGCCAGCGGCGGAAGCTCGGGCGCGAGCCGCGTTTGCAGCTCGATCCGATGCAGGCTCAAGGGGTGTTTGACGAGCGCCAGCGCGTTGTTCACCAGGGCATTGAGGTCCTGCGCTTTCAGTTCAAGATCGTCCGGGCGGGAGAAATCGAGCAGTCCCCGGATGATCGTGTCGGCCCGGTTGGTGGCGTTGCGCATCTCGTTGAGCACGCCGTCGAGGAGCGGGTCGCGGTCGGGCAAGCGCTGCGACAAATAGTCGAGGCTCATCAGGAGGATTTGCAGCGGATTCTGCACCTCGTGCGCGACTCCGGCGGCCATCCGGCCCACCGTTTCCAGCCTCTCGGCATGCATCAACTGCTGGTGAGCGCTCCTGAGCGCTTCCCGCGACTTCTGCAGGTCCTCCACGGCCTGCTTCAAGGCTTCCTCCGCGCGCTTGCGTTCGGTGATGTCGCGCGAAATCCCGAACGTCCCCACGATTTCCCCCTCCTTATTGCGCAAGGGCAGCTTGGTCGTGGTCACCCACGATACCGTTCCATTCGGCCAGGTTTCCTTCTCGTCCTTGCCCACGAGGGGCATTCCCGTCCGCAAAATCTCCCGCTCGTCGGCGAATGCCTGGGCCGCATGTTCCTGCGCGAAGATGTCAAAATCCGTTTTGCCGATCGCGTCTTCGGGGGATTCCAGGCCGAAAATACGCGCCAGGGCGGGATTGATCAGGACGAACCGCGATTGCCGGTCCTTGAAATAAATGTAGTCCGGAATGTTTTGCAGCAGATTCTGCAACAGAAATCCGTCTTTGCCGAAGGCAAGCTTCTGCGATTCGGAATTCATACAAGACACTGTTCCAAGGCCCGGTTCCCGTCCCGGCGGCTGGCGCCGGCTCAAGAACGGATGTGTTCCTCAATCGCGCTGACCAGTCCGGCGGCGCTCACGGGTTTGGCGATGTAGAACGATCCGCCGATCATCCCCTTGTGCTCGTCGACCTCCTTTTGCCGCACGATCGCCGTCAGAAAGATGATCGGGATATGCTTTAAGATCGGATCCGCCATCAATTGCGTATGGACTTCGCCACCGTCCAGTTTCGGCATGACCACGTCCAGAATGATGATATCGGGCCAGAATTTCCGGGCCGTGGCGATGGCCTGGCGCGGATCATTCTCGATGCCAACCTCGTAGTTTGCTTTCCCTTCCAAAGTCAACTTGACGATGTTTGTAAAAGCGACTTCATCGTCGATAATCAAAACTTTTCTCTTCTTCATTGCGCACCTGCTTCTTTTAAGATACCGCCCGTTCCGGATTTTCAACAAGGACTTTCAATCTTGATTGATGTTTTGGGTTTTAATTGATGTTTTGGGTTTTAAACATGAGCCGGCAATGCGCGCCGCCCGCCGGGCGATTGCGGATCTCGATGCTGCCGTTGTGAAGATCGAGGATTCTTCTCACGATGGCCAGGCCCAGCCCCGTTCCCTTGCCCGTCGTTTTCGTGGTGAAGAAAGGGTCGAAGATTTTGTGGAGCGCCTCCGGCGCGATGCCGCTGCCGGTATCCTCCACCTCGACCACGACCACGGTGTCACCGGCGTAAAAATGCCCCGCCTCGCGCGAACCGGGATCGCGATGGGTTTCCGTCAGCCTTTGCGTGGAAGTCTTCACCATCAGGTCGCCGCCTTTCGGCATGGCATCGATGGCATTGGTGAAGAGGTTGACGAGCACCTGCTCGATTTTCACGCCGTCGAGCGCCAGCGGCGGAAGTCCCGGGTCCAGGTCCGTTTGCAGGTCGATGTGGTTCAAGACAAGATTGTGCCGGACGAGCAACAACGCCTTTGCAATCAGCGTATTGAGGTCCTGCGGTTGCATATCAAGGGTGTCGGAATGGGAAAAATCGAGCAGTCCGCGGATAATCGCGTCGGCCCGTTTGGCGGCGAGGCGCATGTCGTTGATCACCCCGTCGAGAACCGCGTCATGCGCGTCCGCCATCCGTTGCGAGAGGTAATCGAGGCTCATCAGGAGGACTTGCAGCGGATTCTGCACCTCGTGCGCCACCCCGGCGGCCATCCGTCCGACGGTCTCCATTTTTACCGACTGGATGAGTTGCAAATGGGCCGTCTTGAGCGCGTCCTGCGACCGCTGCAAATCCTCAATCGCCCGTCGCAAGGCTTCCTCCGCCCGCTTGCGCTCGGTGATGTCGGAAATCAGCCCGTCGTAACCGATCGCCCGGCCCTGCTCATCCCTTCGCAGAACCGGGGTGTGCCTCACCCAGCGAACGGAACCATCCTTGTGGATGATGCGATGTTCCAGCGGGTGAGGGTGTCCGGCGAGGACTTGCGCGGCCTGGTCACGGACCATGGTCCGTTCCTCATCATGCACCATTCGGTACCAGAGATACGAATCCCGGTCGAAGTCCTGCGACGTATAGCCGGTGACCCGGACGCACCCGGGTGCATGTGAAGTTGAGACGACCCGGCCATTCTCGACTTTCGCGGTATAGATGTAATCCGTCACCGACTCCAAAAGCCGTTTGTAGCGTTGCTCGCTATCCTGCAGGGACCGACGCAGGGAGTGGCGCTCGATCGCATAGAAAATAACCCGCCAGAGCGCTTTCCCGTTCATCGTTCCCTTTACGATATACTCCTGGGCTCCCGCCCGAACGGCCTCCAACCCAAGCGACTCGCTTTCAAAACCGGTCAAAAGGATGATCGGTGTTTCCGGAGCACGGGCATAGAGCCGGGTAAAGGTCTCCAACCCGCGGCTATCGGGAAGGGAGAGATCCGAGAGGACAACATCAAATCTGTTTTCGTTGAGAAGCCGTAGGGCATCACCGACTTGCCCGGCCACCGTGAACTCCAGGCGAGAGGGGGCGCCCTCTCTCAGCGTTTCCTGCAACAGGAACGCATCCGCCTCATCGTCTTCGACGATGAGAATTTTAGCGGAAGGCTCCGGGGATAAGGGCATGGCGGGACTTAGGGTGTGTCTTCAAAATAGGGCACGGTCGCGTTGCAAGTCGATTTTGGATTGCACCGACGCGCGGGGAAGAAGCATACCCGAAGGCCTGTGACTGACGAGCAACAAAGGTGCAATCCAAAATCGACGCAACCCTTTCCACTTCGCCGGGGATCTTTTGCCTTCCGGCTTCGTCGCTCGCTCGTCACGTAGCTTTGGCTATGCTCCTCACTTGACTCCTCGCAAGCAGGCAAAAACCCTCCCGGGGCAACCATGTCCTATTTTGAAGACACACCCTCGGGCCTTCATGGGGGATGAATTTAAAGTTACAAGCGCTTTCCCCACTGGCAAGGGACATGCCATGGCTCCTTTTGCAATGAGTTCCAGACCCTGATAACTTCATAAATACGTTGCGATTGCGAATTTCGCCATTGAACATTTTCCGAAATAACTATAAAAACGACAATTATGGCTGACTCCGCTACTCCCGAGGGCTCGGATCCGAAAACCCCCAAGCGCGAAACGCTCCGCATCAGTCTTCCCCCGCGGCCCCTCAAGCCGGCGTCCGCGAAGATAACGTCCACAACGCGCCCGAACGTCTCGGCGGCATCCACGCTTCCGATGACTACCTCGAGCCAATTGGAGCCGGCGCCAACCTCGAACGTCCCGCCCGCCTGGTCCACAGCGGTAACCAAGCCCATGCCCAGCGCCTCGAAGCTCTCTTCGAACGTCATTCCCCAGCCACCCCCGAAGCCTTCCGCTCCGCCCCTGATCGGTTCTCCTGCCAGCGCGAAGACGACTCCTCTCTTTCCGCAAAAAAATCCCTCCCAACCAGAGCCCACCAGCCTGGGCTTGACCAATCCCCCGGCGACGGAACGCCCGGTAACCAAGTCCATCCCCGCCCCTGCCGTCGAATTGACCACCTCGTCAGGCCGCATGGCCGCTCAGCCCCCCCGGGTCATCGTAGCCAATCCCCAGGCCAAGGTGTTTGTACAGAGCGGCAAGGTCGAACCGCCGGAAGATCTCGAACCCGTTCCGCACCGGACGAAACCGCCTGCTTTGCCCGCCACGCAACCGCTGCCCGTCGTGGGCAAGTCAGAACCTCTCCCAACTCCAAGGCCAACGGTTGTCCCGGCTCAGCCGTCCGCGACTCCGCCCGCGATCGCCCAGACTCCGGCGACACTGCCGCCCCAGCCGTCTCTTACTACTGGCGCCCCTTCGACGACCAATCCGGCGGATGCTCTGGCCCGGTTGCAGGAAGGTGCGCAATCACAATTGGGCGTTAGTCCATCGCCGGGACGTCCCCTCCAGACCGAGCTTCCCCCGCCTCCTTTTCGGGCCAAAAAGCCGACCGGATCTTTGCGCCTCGTTGAGCTTCCGATCCCTCCTGGGGGGGGGCAGTCCGTTACGTCGCCCCTGGATGTTACCAAGGCCCCGCCGCCGCCTCTTCCATCGCCGGTGGCAAAGGCAGCGCCGCCCCCGATCCAGGCGGCCAAACCTCCGCCGCTGCCCATGGTTTCGGCGAAGGCAGGATCGCTTCCCGCTGCTTCCCAGCCTCAGGCATCCGCCCCGATGCCGCCGCCTGTACCCACCATTTCATCTGCGCCCAAGCCGCCCATCAGCGCGCCCCCGGCGGCGCCGCCGACACCGCCTGCTCCAGTTGTTCCCGTTGCGTTAAAGCCCCCGACCGGTTCGGTCCCAACCGCACCCCCATCGGCACCGCGTAAAACAGCCGCCATACCGCCTCTTGCGACAGGAGTTCCATTAGCAGCGAAGCCGCCAATGGGCTCGGTTCCGATCTCGACCTCGCCGGTGCCTGCCCCATTCGTTCCGCCGAAGAGGATCTCCGGCCCAATTTCGGGCACGCCTCCATCTCTGGCGAGTAAAACGGCGGTCATTCCGTCGCCAGCCACGGGAGTTTCGCCTGCATTGAAGCCGCCCACCGGCCCGGTTCCGCCGGTCACGCCCTTGGCACCGCCAGCCACGGGAGTTTCGCCTGCGTCGAAGCCGCCCACCGGCCCGGTTCCTGTCACGCCCTTGGCGCCGCCAGCCACGGGAGTTTCGCCTGCATTGAAGCCGCCCACCGGCCCGGTTCCGGTCACGCCCTTGGCGCCGCCAGCCACAGGAGTTTCGCCTGCGTTGAAGCCGCCCACCGGTCCAGTTCCGGTCACGCCCTTGGCGCCGCCAGCCACGGGAGTTTCTCTTGCATCGAAGCCGCCCACCGGCCCTGTTCCGGTCACGCCCTCGGCGCCGCCAGCCACGGGAGTTTCTCTTGCATCGAAGCCGCCCACCGGCTCGGTTCCGGTCGTGCCTCTATCTCCGGTGAGTAAACCGGAGGTCATTCCGCCGCCTGCCACCAAAAAGATCGAATCCGCGCCGCCCCTTCCTCCCCGGCCCGCGACAGTGGCACCGGCTTCGCTCGCAGCACCTGCCCTTGCGGAAACGGCAGTCGATCCGTTTGCGCCCAAGAAAAAGTCGAGCTTGGTGGTCTCTCCGCCTCGCGTCTCTCCGGCGACCACTGTGATCATTCCTTCGACGAACGCCCCGGCCTCGATAGCGCCAACCCCAGTACCTCCCGTCTCTTCGCCGGAGACTGTCGCAGCTCCGTCCCCCAGCAGGCAACCCGCGGCTCCCCCCCCCAGCCCAATATCCCCATCTGGCATACCCAAGGCAGGCACTCCTCCTCCAGTCACGCCCGCAACCGTCGTTGTGTCTCCGGCGAAGCCTGCGATGGCTCCCGCCCCGGTCCTGCCTGGAGCCAAACCGGGCCCGGGAGCCATTCTTCCGGTTAGTCCCATCAAGCCCGTTGTTCCGGGCGCCGTTGCTCCATTGAGTCCCATTAAGCCCATGGTTCCGGGCGCCACTCCGGCCATGGCCGTGATTGGTCGTCCCTCTCCGGGCAATGTGCCGCTGAAGCCCGTCTCCTCCACTCCGGCTTCGATTTCCGAACCGAGTAGTAAGACGGGGACTTCCAAGACGGGGACTTCCATCGTCAAAGCCGCTCCCCCAAAGGAAACGGCCCGCATCACGGTCAAACCCAATCTTCCCGCTGCCGCGGTTCGCGTCGCCGGCAATTTTCCCATCGCAAAACCCGCTGCGGGAGGCCTCCCGGTTGTTGCCGCCGCTGTTGCGGCCAAGGCTGTTGCCAAGCCGGCGTTTGCTTCCAGCAAGCCAGCCACGACTATTGTCAAAACTGGCGCCGCCAAAGTTGCTTCGGCCACGGTCAAGCCGGCTGCGAAAACCGCGGCACCCGCGCCTGCAGTTGCCGTGACATCGACCCAGTTCCAGGAAGAGGGTTCAACGACGCTTACCACCGTGCTCGCCGGGGTGCTTGCCGTGCTCACCTGGGGAACGGCGGGCGTTTTGATCGCTAGCTATCTTGCCTGGATCTGATAAATTGCTCTTCAATGAGTACCAATGTTTCTCCCGTAGGTGCTCTCGATTTCGAGAGCGAAGTGCTTAAGGCCGACAAGCTGGTCATCGTCGATTTCTGGGCCGAATGGTGCGGCCCCTGCAAGATGATCGCCCCGTTGCTGGATGAAGTGGCCAA
>Ga0182030_10012961_pt1 | contig 16644 bp, 17 predicted proteins | sample 812S3MmetaG_FD_121299 | JGI IMG/M metagenome (GOLD analysis project Ga0182030, IMG submission 121299) | Permafrost microbial communities from Stordalen Mire, Sweden - 812S3M metaG (Illumina Assembly) | ecosystem: Environmental > Terrestrial > Soil > Wetlands > Permafrost | place: Sweden...
CCTATCAACAAACCTTTTTCCGTGATAATGCGCGGTCCGTCCACTTGCTTGGACATTTGCCGTTCCAGCTGGGTAGTCGGAATATTTTGCCGGTCCGGAAAATGAAATAGGGTGGCAAGCTCGATTGAGTTTAATATATTCCGGTTATTTTCCGGCGGGAAAAATCTTAGGATATAAGCCGTTACAAAACGTTCCATGTCTTTTGCTACGGTATATTTGAAGCCGTTTTTGCCTTGCGAATCATAAAGCGCAAAACTCGACACCATGTTCCTTAATATGGCCTGGGACTTATGGCTGATATTGGACGAAGCGACTACCCTGATCAGGACTTCAAAGCCCGGATACTTAATTTTGTCTTCGATCGCGTCGCTGATCGCCTGGTCTAAATTCGAGGCCTTATCTTTATTGGGATCACCCTGCTGGTTGTTTTTTTCAGCCCCCATTATCTGCCCGAGCAGACTCATGCCCTTACTGCCGATCGGTTTCTTGCCGCCTTGGCCTTTGCGTTTCTGGCCGGCTATCATGCTAGCGGCTTTACGCCAACTGGGATTGGCTGGGCGGATTAAGATCTGAATTCCGGCGCTATCTTCTTTCTCCAAGGTTGAAAGCGAGTTTAGCATCGACTGCATGGGATCGCTCTTTATTTCCTGGTAAGTAGCAATCGGATAAGCATAGTTTTCTTTTAGGGTCAGTTCGCCGCCGATAGTTCCGGTCAGCTTGCCGATCGGGCTAAAAATATTTTGTTCCTCTTCTTCTTCCATCCGGGCAGTCGGATAAGCGCTGATTACGGCTTGTTTGACAACCTCTACCAAAGCAACCGGAACCGAAGCGTAAAAGTTAATCAGGCCCTTGGAGCCGACTATTTCAAACGTAAAGTGCCTTTGGCCGTAGAATTTGGATTTGTAATCCTTTTTAAGGGTCCCGGCGACGATACTGTACAGGGTCTGGGCTTTGGATATATTCTCGTCGACTACGTCGCGGGTATCGCGGCCGTTTAGGGCAATATCCTCGCTGGGAGGGGGTAAGTATATCTTCAGCATGACCATTTTCAGGCCGCGCTCATAATTTTTTTGCTCCCTTAAGATACGCCTGACCTGTATGAAAGCGATAGGACCGCCGACGATAATAACAAAGAAGATAAAAGCTAGTGTGGCTATTAATGTGCCCATAATTTATTCGCTGATCTTTAACTTATTCTTAAAACGTTTTTGCTGATAATCTTCCTTTATTTTGGTTATCTCATTGCTTTGGACATATGGATCGTCTTTGGTTTGGGCGACTATGGCTTTTGCCTTCTCTACCCAGGCTTTTTCGATCAGATCCTTATCGTCAGCAATCAGGTCGGCTGTAACGACCGGTATTTTTCGCGGCTGCACCGGATTACCGGCGGCCGGATCGTTTATTACCGGCAGAGCATTAACGGGCATCGTCGGCACTGGCGGCAATACCGTCTGGGAGCCCGCCGTAGCCATGCTGCCGTGTTCTATAGCCTGTGAAACCGATTTTTCGGCGGCCTTCATTAGACCGGGTGCTTCAACATCGGGCTCAGGCTGCTCAACCTTCACTTCCGGCAGTTTTAGGGGGGCTGTTTCGTTATTGTATTGTTGTGGATTCATAACTTCATTCCATAGTATATAGTTTCAATTAACACTCTTCAATTTATTAAAAGCTAACCCTTACTTATTAATATAGCCTCCAATGGTTAGCGGCAGCGCATTAAGACTTAAGAAAATCTATTTTTAGCAAATACCAGGCGATGCATACGATCAGGGCTACCGCCAGCAGTATATCCCTAAATGTAAACTGTTTAATTGAAGCCAGTACTATTAATATTACCGGCATCAAGGCGCTCACTCCCGATATAATGATAAGCCTGGTTTTGGATAAGTGCTTGGCTGCGCTGACTTTCCGGCCGACTATCAGATATACGGTTGTATATATTATCGCAAATACTATCAGTATTGGTAAGATCAACAGCGGCAGCGGCAAGTTCTGCGGGTTGGTAAACAGTAGTATTATCGGCAAGCTCAAGTACAGGCCAACCAACAGAAAGCGCTTCGTATATCTATTAGCCTTAAGGTTCGCCATACTAACATTCTCCCATACATTAGTTCAAAATTAAAAAATACGCACCTAAAGATAGGCGCGTAAACTACTGGCAAATAAAGGAAGCCTTGGCGATAAATCCGCTCAATTGTTAAAGATTAAATAGCAGTTATCGCACAAGACTTTGACTGACCGCTCTCAATACGAGAGCGATATCGACTTTTTAAGTCGTTTTGGTAAGTTTTTGTTTTTAACCCACGTAAAAACATTAGCATTTTATCAAAGTTATGTCAATAATTTTTAGTTGTATAAATAACATCTTATATCTAAATTACTGAATATATGAAAGGATTTTACCCTTAATTGCCTGTAGTAATTTTTGAATAAAATTTGCCTGAATAAAATTATGTATTTTGAACAAAATGCGAATACTTGTCGACCGTTTTAAGCCGGTTTTTAGTTATTTTCTGAGTTATAAATAGTTATTTTTTCCTACAATATTGGCGAGTTATTTTGGCAGTATTGCAGCGTATTTAAGCCATTATTAATTGCTATTTAAATTGGCTTAACCTTTATCCTGAGTCATTTTTTTACCGGAACGAATATAAAGTTTATGTAGATTTCTTTTTTAACATTAAGTTCCGGTTACATTTAGGTTTAGCTAGCCTACTTTAGTCTTGGCGAATTCGCCAATTAAGAATTGGCGGTTAGTGGGTAGATTTAAAAATTGTTCCTAAGCAGTTACTGGAACGGCCATAACTAGAGCTATCCAATTGTTCCCTCCAGCCGCGTTTAAAGGCCTGCCTGCTGTGCTGATGCGCCGGCATGCGGTATTTTACCAGTCGGCTGCAGTACTTGTTAAATAAGGCCTGCCCTATAATTACTTAAATTCCCTTATCTTCAACCATAAACCATATGGTCCCTTCAAGCCAACGTTTAGCAACCTATTGTTTTAATACCGGCGTTTCGTGGACGGCATTGGCAGCAACCAGTCTGAAAAAAAAGCCGTTGCCCGGCCGCAATCATCCATGCGCCAAAATATCGTTTACTAAAATTAAAAATAGGCTGATGTTCGAACAGCATTTTAAGCCAGGCTTATTTTAAAAAAACCGGTCGGCTAAACCGCGGCACATGGACAATATTTTAACCGGGCGATTTATAAATAATTTTTAATTTAATTTTCCTGCTAAAATTCAGCTCGGTTTGGTTTAATCTAAGTTTAACCTGTGGTTATCCACATCCCCGCTGCAACATGGCATTTTAAATTAATAATTATTGCCATAATCGTATTGACAAGACCAAAATGTTTGAACTAATATAAGCAGAGTACTTTGAATAAAAAAAGTACTCAAAAACAAAAAAGACCTCGTAACAACGGCTTCTCGCAAGCCGTTGTTCCTAAGAAAAAGTTACACAAAAATTTACAAAAATATACACCAAAAGCTCTTAAAAAATAACCTGCTCACATAGAAGCAGGTTATTTTTTTTGTTCTATTACCTAAAACCAACTGCCTATTTTCATAAGAAGAAACACTAAAATAAATCGTTTTGAAGCGTTTTTTCAATCCAAAAATAACCAGATTATCCGGCTAATATCGCCGGATTTTATTAATAATTAAGTTTATACTTGATATATACCATTACTATCTGTTATAGTAGCCAAAATATAATATGTTATTAAGGAGAAGGATTCTATAGACAAGAATATCCGCTTGAATGGATTTATTCGAGCAGCAAATCTTAGGGTGATCGACGAGGATGGCAAACAGCTGGGGATCTTAACCAAAGACGAAGCACTAAAGCTTGCCGCCGAAAGCGAACTAGATTTAGTTGAAATTTCACCGAATGCCAACCCTCCAGTGGCTAAAATTGTAGACTGGGGTAAGTTTAACTACCAGCGCACCAAGCAACTTCAGAAAAACAAGCGAAGCGCGAAAATACTGGACTTAAAGCAGATCAGGTTCGGCCTAAAAATAAGCGACCACGATTTAGGCGTAAAATTAAAGAAGGCCGACGACTTCCTCAAAATTGGGCATAAAGTAAAGTTCACAATTTTTTATCGAGGCCGGGAGTTAGCACATAAAGATTTGGGATTTAAATTAGCTGATAAAGTTATCGCCGGTTTCGGAGAGACAGTGATAGTCGACCAATCACCTCAGCTTGCCGGCAAACAGTTAAGTTTTGTTATAAGGAGCAACAACCATGCCAAAGTTAAAGACACATAGCGGCACAAAGGACCGGGTAAGGATTACCAAAAACGGTAAGGTCTTGACCCGTCATTCGATGACTAATCACTTTTTGGAAAAGAAAAGTAAATCACGCAAGCGCCGGTTAGCTACCTCCACGGTAGTAGTTGGTAAGAATAAGAGAACTATAAAATTGAAATTAGGAGTTTAAAGTAATGCGCGTTAAAAGAGGCGTTGCCGCCCACAAGAAACATCACAAGATCAAGTTAGCCACCAAAGGCATGACCCGGTCAAACCGGTCCAGTATCAAAAGAGGCCGCCAAGCCACTACCAAAGCCTTGCAATTCGCATACCGCGACCGGCGCAATAAAAAAAGAAGCCTTAGGGCTCTTTGGAATGCGCGGATTAATGCCGGCGCCCGCATGAACGGCACGACCTACAGCAAACTTATTGCCGGTCTTAAAAAAGCCAGCGTCAATTTGGATAGAAAAATCCTAAGCGAACTTGCCGTTAACGATCCGAACAGCTTTAAGGCGATCGTTGAAGTAGTTACGAAAAACCAGTAAATTTAAAACGACCTTCTTTTCTAAAAAAATGAAGTTCGTTTTTTTAATTATTCTAAAGCAGCCAGATTATCTGTAAGCCGGGTTCTGTCGTGGCTAATCATCTATCTAGTTCTAACGTCGCCGTTAGAATCGAGCGGATAATTGACGATGCGCTGGCGGGAACCAATTGATAAATCAATATGCACCATCACCTTGCAGCAGGCAGGGTTTACCACTTCTAGCAGTCACCTGCTAAAACTGTGAGCTCTTGCCTCACTCTTTTCACCCTTGCCAATAAATGGCGGTATAGTCTCTGTGACACTTTCCCTAAGATTGCTCTCGGTTGCTGTTAGCAACTGCCTTTCCCTATGCTGCCCGGACTTTCCTCTTGCTGGTAGTCATACCAGCAAGCGATCAGCCGATAATCTGGCTAACGCGATATTATATCAGACTCACTGGGTATATGCATCCAGGCACTTATTGACTTCCGCATCGGCCAGCTTATTTAATTCCCTCGGAACGTGCGTAAAGCTAATAAAATTAAATTTTTTCGACAGGTCTTTAATGGCTAGAAAAATCGGTATCAGGTCCTGTTTCTTGATTTTATAAGTGCCATTTATCTGGTTTACGACCAATAAACTGTCTAAGTACACGGTCGCATTTTTGACGCCCATCTCTAAGGCGTCCTCAAGCGCGAACTTAAGTGCGTTATATTCTGCTTGGTTGTTGGTCGCTACGCCCAAATATAGACCGTTGGATTTGACTACTTCGTTATCCATAGTCATTATCACATATCCGGAAGCTGACGGTCCTGGGTTGCCTCGTGAGCCCCCATCGGTATATATCTTCGCTGACTCGATATCCAGGTCGACTCCTTCACTGATGCTTTTTGGTTCCGGATACTTATCAAAATCAAAGTAGACGACTTTAATTTGGCTGTCATCATTAACCATACCCAGGTCGTCATATGATTCTTCCAGTTCGCTGAGCAAGTCCGGGCTTGAGTCCTTTAAGGCGCGGTAAAGCGTTACTATGATCTTATTAAGCCTTGCCTTGCCGAACGTAACGTTCGACTCATTAAAAAGCTCGACATCGTCGTTAAGCGACAGGTCGTCTTTATCATCGATGACCAGCAGGTAGTTGAGCTTGTTTAATAATATTTGCTCTAAAAGATTTTCTTTAATTTTTAGATATTTCACTTTTACTATTCTATCTCACTTTTATTTAGTCTATTCTATATTATGAAAACTATCGGGGTATGGCGCAGTTGGCTAGCGCGCACGGCTGGGGGCCGTGAGGTCGCAGGTTCAAATCCTGTTACCCCGACCAGGATTAATAGTTTTCGGGGTGTAGCGCAGTTGGTAGCGCGCAGCGTTCGGGACGCTGAGGTCGGAGGTTCAAGTCCTCTCACCCCGACCAAGTGATATTTTGCTTAAATCAACAAGCATATCATAGGGTTTATTGAGCTTAATAACAGATATAACGTCATCAGCAGCTCGTAGGTTCAACACTACTTCGTTCAGGACAGCGTCTAGTTCCAGTAAATCCTTTGTACTATTGATAGTTTTCAGATATGAACGGGTGAGTTCGTAAAACTCTTGACGAGTCGGCAAGGCTGTCTTTAATTTATCCAACTCCGCATTTGCCACCTTAATGTTAGCCTGAGCAACGTTAATAAGGTTCTGGTGATACTCTAGTTTACCGCTATGGTGCTTAGCGTATTCTTTGGGGAACTCGCTTTGAAAGTCCTGATACTTGGCGTACTGTTTGTTATTCAGGGTCAGGCTTGCTTTCGCTTCGCTTAATTTACGCCTTGCAACGGCTCTATCCTGAGCAACTTTAACCTCTAGTTTATCAATGTAAAACTTGTAGGCTTCCTCGCTTTTTTTGGTGCATTGCTTCAGCATTTCTTTGACTGGTTCAACCACCAGCTTGCCCCGAATACTCTTTTTAAGAGGTTTGCCAAACTCCTCAACAGCAAGTTTACTATTATGCCTGATACAGTTCTGGCGGTTACGACAGTACCAGCTAATTAGCCATTTGCCCTTGTTTTTACCACGCTTAATTTCTTGGTGCTGCCATTGCATTGAGCTATCGCAGTAGTCGCAAATAACCTTACCCCGAAGCAGTCCGTATTCTAGCCTAGCTGAGGCTGTACCTTTACCAGCATATTCTTTACAAAAGTCGGTAGCTGCTTCACGATTTAGCTGTATGTATTCGTCTGGTGTAATAAGTGGCAGGAAGTCATAGACATCAACTAAATCAGCAATCGTTTCACCATGTCGGTATAGCCCAAAATAAAACGGGTCTTCAAATAAGTTACCAATCTTGCTTTTAGTCATCTTAACTATGCGGTAGTCATCATCAGTGTAGGTATGTTCGCTTAAATATGAAGCGTTAAGGAAGTCAGCTATTTCTTCATTGGTTTTACCTTTGTAAAGACGCATATCAACCGCCTCTCTGAGCAAGTGCCAGTTATAGCCATCAGGTATGAAGTGCCATGTGTTCTTATCAACGTAGTAACCCTTTTTAATAACACCGTTGTACTTACCCTCTTTGATGTTACCGCTAGTACCTCTGCTCACATCTACTGACAGCTTGTCTGAATATTGCTTTGAGGTAGCAAATAATATACCGAGTAGCATTTTACCGTTGGGGTTATTCTCAAATTGATACGTTTTGAATTGCAAGTCTTGGATTTTCTCAAGGTCAATTAGCTCAATAATTGCTCCCGCTTCTTTCATGTTTCGTGATAACCTATCTGGCGACCAAGCTATAAGCCCGTGATACTTGCTAGTTTCAAAGTCTGTCATCATAGCGTCAAATAGTGGTCGTTTACCAGATAATTTAGCGGACTCTGACTCCTCAATAATGTCTGACTCCCGAACTGTAACTCCCAGCCTTTCAGCAAGTTCCAAACACTCTATACGTTGGTCTGGCAGTGAACGTACTTGCTTGTCCTCGCTGTCCGTAGATTTACGCAGGTAAATGACGTAGCGTCTTTTTTCTTTGGGCAGTATCTTAGTAACGCCCTCTTTTTGCTTAATAAAGTAGCTAGTAAGGTCATCAATGGTGCGGTTGCTGGTAGGCAACTTAAACACATCTGGGTTATCTAGCACTCGTCGCTCAACGGTTTTTTCTACCGCTAGTCGTTTCTTTTCGGGTAGTTTAACTACCTTGCGTTTTTTGCGGGTCTTCTTGGTTTTATCTTCGGTTGCTTCGTCAGCCATGCCTAAAGTATAGCTAATTCACCTCATAAATACCCCACTTTTACCGTACTTGTAAGATGTTAGGGTTGTAAAATGTTAAGGTGCAAATTAGTGTAGTTTTAGTCTAGTTTTGGTACTAGCCGTTCCAATAGTCGTTGGTTTTCATTTTAGAAAAGTCCACTAGCTCATCTTTAATGTATGGCTCGGACTTAAAACGTACTTGGGTTGCTTCGTTTTTCAGCTTTTCGCTTAATGTGTCAAGTAGCTCAATCAGCTTTGGGGTTGGTATGTCTCCCAAGCCTCTAGTTTTAAGCTCCTGTCGTACCATTTCAAGCTGTTCTGACCACAGTTCTAGGCTGTGTTGGTGTCCAACCTTGTAGCGTTCCTGTAGGGCTTCTAAGGCAATAGTTTTTAGGTTAGCTATATCCACTTCATGTTCTTTAGACCAAGCAACTAAGGTGGTCTTACTAACCTTCAATTTCTTTGCAATCTTGTAATAGCTCATGCCTTCAGCACGAAGTTCCACAAACTGCTGTCTGGTTTTTTGTGTTATAGCCACCGTTTTTACCTCTCTATATATTATACCAAGCAATAATTATCAAGAATAGTCCACAGTAAGTCTAAAAATCTGTTGTAAATAGCAAAAATAACATCTATTCTAAGAGCATTATTACAACAAGGGAATAACTAAAGTGGGCAAATTACAGAAAAATCAAAAAGGCTTCACAGCAGTAGAAGGCTTGTTAATTGTACTAATTTTAGTAGTCATAGGTGCAGTTGGATACATGGTTTATCACAATGAACACAAGACCAAAGCATTAAATGCTTCTACTTCAGCGTCAACAACATCAACTAAATCAACCGTATCTAACAACGATAAGACAGTCTCTACAGTCAACCCATACGCTGGTTGGAAATCTTATGAGCTACCTAATGATAAGCTTAGTTTTATGTATCCTAGCGACTGGTCGATAGATACCCCTCGGCCAATATCACCAATAAGCTCTACGCAAGACTTTGTACAATTCAAAGCAGCTGATGGGTTTTATTTCGATATTAGTGATGGGGGTTACCAATACGGCACGAATGGCTCGTATTTGGCATCAAGTACGATACCCACAAAATTTATAAGTCAGTCTTGCTATTTAGTGTTTGAGTACTCATCTTCCTATCCACATGGACCTAATCAAACAGGTGGTGTTACCGTATCAAATTTAGCCTATGGAGGTATCTTACTGACGAATGCAAGTAATCAAAATTCATTACCTAACGACCAAAATGCGGTAGGTACAAATACATTTGATGGCACAAGCAACAGTAAGGCCATATCTATTAGCTTTGCATTTCCGACACCAATTACCGTAGCGGAAGCCACAAGTAATTCAGACACTAAAAACACTGAACTAGTTATAGCCTCTATGCATTACTAGAGAGTAAAACTTTAACTGGTTCTTCTACTTAAATTGCTTAGACTAACTATTCTAGTCTAGGTTCTACACTTTATTGGTTAATAGTACGTCGGGCTATTTAGTATTGTCTGACTGAGGTGATTTGCTGTTAATTTTCTCATCATCAAAGTCTAGTATATGCTCTCGTCCGTCTGGTGCTGTATAAGGCGTTTCTGGCTTTTCAGGCTCACCAGCATTAATACTTGGGTTGTTTTTATTATCTGAGTCGTTATTATCTGGGTCATCATTTTGCATAGTCTTATCATATCAGAAACTGTTTTTCAGGTGTACGGCTATGTGGACTTAACGTTTCTACTAAGTGGTTGAGGCTGTCCAAACTTTCTTTGAAGCTTTGGTGGTTTAGCAAGGCTTCAAACATCTGTAGTAATATGGGTTCGTCAGCAGTATTAGTCTGTCGACCATTAGACTTTTCAAGTATCAACCGCCTTTTGACAAGTACTACCATTGATAGTATAATATTTTATATTATGGGAACTGAGAGCGGTCCAAGTAGTTGGGAAGAATTAGTCGAAAGAGTTGAATTGCCTGTTAGCGATGAGGTCTTACGCTACGCTGTCGTTGATCCTGAAGCTAGCGCAGTCTTATTTGCCAAGGATCCAGTCCTTTGGTTGCGCAGTACTATCGGTTTTGATACGGAACGTGGGGCCTCTTGTGTCACAGACGTTGAATTAGCACGAAGACATAGCGAGGGTGGATTTTATGAATGGGCCCCGAAAGTCGCGCAAGCTGTACGAGCATACCTAGTTAGCAGAGGCTTTGTTGGTCTCCGCGGTTCAAGCGCAGACGCTGTTTAATAAACTCTTTCCCCGCCGTTCAGCCTTTTGAGTCTTAGATATTGAATCTACCAACTAAATTGTTTAACAAAATTTCAATTTAAACTATAAACCGGCTAGGTTATTACCTTCTTTAACCTGAGAGAACCCAGGTGGGTGTTCTCACGCAGCAACCACGATCGCTGACAAATATTGAACTCCCTATAATTAATTATCAGATTAATTTTGGTAAGCCTAGTCGGTTCAGTTAGTATTATAGCGCGTAAAGCGGGCCTAATAAAAGATGAAGCACGTGGGCCGTTAAGTAAGTCAGCATCGGGCTAATAACCGGCAAGAGTATTATCAAGATTATCAATATAACAAAAAATCCCATCGACTCGATTCGATACATAATCTTTTGCAACCATTCCGGCGCGAACGCATATAAAAGCCGCGAGCCGTCTAGTGGCGGAAACGGAATCATATTAAAAACAAAGAAATAAACGTTAACCACTACGAAAAATGCCGTAAAATTACCGAGAACCTGTGACATCGGCACCGTCCTAAGCAATAAGGCGCCAATTGCCGCCAATATAAAATTAGTTACCGGGCCGGCGATACCAACCAGGGCGGCACCGTACTCACCGAACTTTACCCGGTTAGGATTAAATGGAACAGGTTTGGCGGCAAATATTGGACTGAACCCCATCAGTATTAATACTACAGGAAGTAAAACCGTTGTAACTAAATCAATATGTTTAAGCGGATTCAGTGTTAACCGGCCCATAACCTTAGCTGTATCGTCTCCCAGCGCATAAGCTACATAGGCGTGCATGGCTTCATGGATTGCCATGGATATAAAGATAGCGGGGATTATATATCCGAGATTGGCGGCAGTAAACATAATAAGTAGTATAACAGCCGCGTTGTGTAAGATTTAGTAACATTTAGCGTCTAAGCGCCAAAGGCATTGACTTATCAGATTAAAAAACATACAATTACTCTTTAAAGTTAACGAGTCTAATATGCAAATATGCGATTTAACCGGTAAAGGTAAACAATACGGAAGCAATGTCAGCTTCTCTCAGCGCCATACTAAAAAAGTCTGGAAACCCAACCTGCAAGCTAAAACGATAATGATCGACGGCAAAAAGGCTAAAGTTAAGATCAGTACCCAGGCTATTAGGACCTTGAAGAAGAAAAATCTTCTATAAAGTCTTATCTGAATTAGGTACCCTTAGGAACGCTCAATAATCACCAGGCTAGTTGCCTGGTCTTCTTCGAAAGTATTCGGCTTTACTTTGTATTTGGTAACGGTTTCTTTTGGCTCCATTGATAATTCTTTGATAGCTTCACTTAAGGTTTCCTGGTCAGAATAAAGGGTCGGGATAACAATATTAGGCTCTATTTTCTTAATGACTTTAAGAGCGTCTGACCCACTTAAAGTAACATCCTTATCGCCGACTGGTATGAATAATACTTGTACTTCGCCAAGCATCTCCAACTGGCTGTCAGTCAATTCGGGATAGCTGTTGCCAAAAACTACCGCACTGGTGTCTTCATATTCAATTTTAAAAATCGTGTTAGTGAGCGTGTTCGACTCGCCCTTATAGGCCCGGGCCGGAATTCCCTGGATCTGCACATCAGAAACTTCATAGTCACCCGGTTGGACTACAAGCAATTTAATATCTTTGCTGGTACTTGGTTGGGCCGAACCGGTATAAAGAACAACGTCGCCGTCTTTGATAACTGGCTTAAGCCCAAGCTCAGCCAAATTGTCATCGACCACTATATTCGTCTTTTTAGTTGTAATCCTCAGGCAGTTAACGCCGAAAAATTGAAATTCCATTTTTATAAACCCCTATTTCTTTATTTTATGGTTTGTTTACTAAATTATGCTTGTCGACTAAAACCTGTTTCTTTGAAGCCAGGACTAAGCTAACAAAACGATCGTTAACTTCCTTCCTGTAAAGAAACTCACTTAAAGATAATACAGTATAACGCATATCCATGCCTTCATGTTTTTCGACATCGCCGATATATTTATTAAGCTGGGTCGGGTTGATATCGCCGACAATCAGGATATCTACTCCGGCGGAATCATCGCGGGTGAAATGGCCGGTATAAATTGCAAGCTCGACATTTCCAATTGATACAATTGTATTATCGGCGGCAGCAGTACTTACGGCCTGCTTTCCGGGCTTAGCAGTCGTGTCGCTAAATATTTGGAAAAGCGGCTCGTAGTAGTCGTACTTTTGGTTTACCTCATAGTAGAGCCGGTTGTTATTTGTTTCCGACGAAATAATTCCGATACTCAGAAGATTTGCCAGTTCCCGGCGAACCGAATTTATTTGTTCATCAATTTTTCTAGTAATCTCTCTAACGTAAAAAGATCTGTTTGGATTAGAATAGAACAACTGCAGCAGTTTTACTCTGGTTTTAGACCCAAACAGTTGCTCAATCATGTAGGCATTGTATCAGATGTTTGCTTAAATAGCATCTAAATTGTTCAAAAATGTTGTAAGAATTTCTACTATACTACCAGTGTTATCGAACCACTGAATACTTTTATTACGTTTGAACCAAGTTCTTTGTTTCTTCGCCAGGCCCAGCGAGTTACTAATTATTGACTGCCTTACGGCAGCTAATTCCTTTGAGCCATTAAAGTAGTCTTTAAATTCCCTATAGCCTATTCCCTTCATGGGCTCAATATCCCAACCGTACATTGCCGACAAGTTTTTGACTTCCGCTTCTAGTCCGGCAGACAGCATCCGGTCAACTCGCTTTGCAATATTAGCTTCAAGCTCCGTTCGATCGATTTTTTTACCAATAACTATTGTGTTTTTTCTTAGGCTCCCGGCCGTAGGCCGGATGCCCTTATTTTCTAGCAAGCGGATAACCCGGCGCTTATTATTTAAATCGATGCCGTCCAAGTCGTAGCCATGCTGGCGTGCCGTTTCAGCTAGTTCGCTCAAGCCCATAGCGTTATAAACCGGCCTGAGGTTCGGACCCTCATCGGGCAAAAAACTATAATTATATAAGACGCTGTCGATATATAAGCCAGTTCCTCCGACTAAAAACGGCAATTTACCCGACCGGCTGGTAGAATTTATCTGACCGACAGCCAGCCGCTTAAAAGCCGCGGCATTGAAGCCGGTTAAGGGATCGGCAATATCGAAAAGATGGTGCCTGATTAGTTCCCTGTCTTCTCGGCTGGGTTTGGCAGTACCAATATCAAAGCCTTTATAGACGCTCCAAGAATCGGCGTTAATAATTTCACCATTGAAACGCAGCGCCAGGTCCAGCGCAAGGTCTGACTTTCCGGATGCCGTTTCGCCGACAATAACTACTAGGGGGCTTGGTTTGGCGACCACAATAACTCACTTACGTTAACTTCATAATCTTCGGATACTTGAATGCATTCTGCCTCTAGCTGCTTTTTATGCTCGAGCCTACCGCCAGGGAACCCGTTTGCCAAGCCGCCGGACTTACTCACGACCCGCTGCCAAGGCAAATCGGGATGCCCGAAGTGGGCAATTTGGCCGACTTCCCATGCGGCATAAGCCGCGCCGCACAACGCGGCGATTTGCCCATAAGTCATTACCCTGCCCTCGGGGATTTGGGCAACCAATTTAAAAACTCTATTTTTAAATTCAGGATCGACTCTGGGCATAGCTTAATTTCGGATTAAAGGTAAGCTTTGGATGAGCGGGCTTTAACTTCTTCGCTGAGTTTTTTAAGAAACTCGTCGACGGAGTAAGAACGGGCTTCATCGTTAACTTTTAAGTCTTCGCGGATTCTCGGAATAAGCTGGCCGCTGTCTATTTCTTTAGAGCCTATTACTAATATATAAGGTACTTTATACATTTCTGCGGCCCGGATCTTCTTGCCGACCGATTCGCTTTCAGCATCCAGATATACCCTTAAGTTCATTGCCTGCGCCTTTTCAACAATACCCTGGGCAAACTTCAGCGTTGTCTCGTCCTGGTTAACAGTTAGTAAGCGGACTTGCTCCGGTGCTACCCAAGGCGGGAAATGGCCCATACTATGTTCAATATAAGTTGCCAAAAAGCGCTCAATGGAACCCATGATAGCCAAGTGAATCATGGCGGGCGTTTTATCCTGGCCCTCTTCGTCCGTATATTTCAGGTTAAAACGTCCCGGCTGGATCAGGTCTAGCTGCGCTGTTGCAACCTGCAGTTCTTTACCAAGCACATCTTTAGACATAAAATCGATTTTTGGACCGTAAAATGCCGCTTCTCCCTTGCCTACGTAGAACTCTAAACCGGATGACTCAATGACATCTTTCAAGATACCCTCAGTCATATCCCAAAGTTCTTTGCCGCCGAGATAATTATCAGTGTCGCCGTGAGTTGAAAGCCTGACGTTCAGTTCATATCCAAAAGTTTTATAGAAGGCCAATACGACTTTGACTATCCCCATTAAAATTTCTTTCGCCTGATCGGTCGTGCAAAAGGCATGGCTGTCATCCTGTGTTAGCGCTCTTACTCTGGATAAGCCCAGCAACTCGCCGGCTTTTTCATCGCGATAATCCGTGGTTGTCTCCATATACTTAAGCGGCAAATCCCGGTAGCTATGCTGCCTGGAGGCGTAAATCTGCTGGTGGTGCGGACAATTCATCGGCTTCATAACTAATTTATCGTTGGTCTCCTGGCTGGTTACTGTTAACCATTCGTCGCCAAATTTTGCCCAGTGTCCCGATACCTCATAAAGTTCCTGTTTTGCGATATGCGGGGTCCAGACATTCTGGTAGCCAATATTTTTTCTCAATTCTTGGGAATAGCGGTTAAGCTCGTCCCTAAGGACCGTGCCTCTAGGTGTAAACATCGGCAGACCGGAACCGACAAGCGGCGATATGACAAATAAGTCCAGTTCTTGGCCGAGTTTGCGGTGGTCATACTTTTTAGCCTTCTCGATTCCTTCCAGATAAGCGCCCAACTCAGCCTGGTTCTTAAAGGCAGCGCCGTAAATCCTCTGCATCTGCGGGTTTTCAGCCTTGCCGCGCCAGTATGCTCCAGAAATACGCATCAGCTTGAAAGGTCCCGCTTCCGCTGTAGAACGGATATGCGGTCCCCGGCACAGGTCTGTAAAGTCGCCGGACTTATAAAATGAGACAGTCTCGACTTTCGACTTACTATCCGTAGCTAAACCGAGGTTATTAGCGTCGATATCGCTAACCTTAGTGGTCCCCTCGCGTTTCAAGTCGTTCAGCAGTTCCAGTTTATAAGGCTGCTTGGTTTTTTCCGCCCAACCGATCGCTTCGTCAATTGGGAGGTCAAAGGTCTCGAACAGCTGGTTTTCCTTAATGATCTTTTGCATTTCTGCGCTTATCTTAGGCAAATCGTCTTCCGACAGGCTCTGATCGCCCAAATCGATATCATAATAAAAACCGTCGTTAATTACCGGTCCGACACCGAATTTAGCATCCGGCCATAAATGCTGAATGGCTTCGGCCATAATATGCGCTAAACTGTGCCGCTGGCGTTCTAGTTGTTCTTTTTCTTCCATAAAATTAAAAAGCTCACTTACTTTTTAGTTATTTTACGACCTCTATAATTCGCGAATAATTATACCATAAAGCCGTGTTTTAAAGCTCGCTGCATTTTCTGGTGCTTAAAATAAAAATCGGTTGAATGCCCTCGTAAATGCATTCAACCGATTCTAGGAAAGAACCTCGAATATCTTGCCTACCAAAAGATGATAGCAGTAACAGTACTATATGGCTAGCCTAATAGTATTGTTAATATTACAAAGATTCTGGGGATTACTATACAAAACTGTCGATAACTTTGCAATATACCATATAAGATATTTTTACTACCCTGATGTTTTTATATAAAATTTTTAAAACTACCATATGTGATATAAAGCATAAAAATTAACCGACAAAACAGATGGATCGAATTTAGCTAACAGATGTAGTTGAATTTAAAGAGATCTAAATGAAAATCAATGCCAAACGACAAGAATCACTAAGATGCAGACGATTAAGACTACCGCCAAAAGTTCGATTAAAGTATAACCGTGTTGTTTATTTATAATGTTCCGCACCTTGGTAACCCGATATTTCATTAGTATGCTTTTAAAGCATAAGAGTAAATCTACCAGTAGTCAACACTAGTGTGGCGGTATTTAATGGCAGCCGCTTGCTTTATCAGACAACACTCAAGAAATAGTTTGCTATAATTGTGCTTAAGCATTAATAAAGTGGGAATAATGAAAACGAAAAATTTAGGCGAAAAAAAACTTTCCAATAATGCGATTAGTTTCAAATTGTTAAATTTATACCTGTTAGGCTTGTTTTTTTACGGCCTACTATTTTTTGCTCCGGCGACCGGGGCCTTAACTCTAATTTCCCAGGGGTATTAGACGAGCAGCAACATTCCGGTGCGCTCCATCGTTAGCCTGCAGGCTAA
>Ga0182030_10012962_pt1 | contig 16643 bp, 16 predicted proteins | sample 812S3MmetaG_FD_121299 | JGI IMG/M metagenome (GOLD analysis project Ga0182030, IMG submission 121299) | Permafrost microbial communities from Stordalen Mire, Sweden - 812S3M metaG (Illumina Assembly) | ecosystem: Environmental > Terrestrial > Soil > Wetlands > Permafrost | place: Sweden...
ACTCCTCACCACGACACTGGCCTTCGGCCTCCTCGCGGTCGCAGCGGTGGTCGCGGCCGTGGTCGGGACGTTCCACCTTGACCTGGCTCTGCAACTTGCCGCGTTCGTCGTCGCGGCCGGCGCGGGACTTGGCTTCATCCGCCCGATCGCGCTCCGGCATATCAAGCAGCCGCCTCTGCTGCGTACCGGAACCGCCGCGCTCGTCGGCCGTTCGGCCATCGTTCTCGAAGAAGTCACCGAACACAGCGGCCGGATCCGCATCGGCGGCGAGGAGTGGTCCTCGCGTCCGTACGACGAGTCGCTGGTGATTCCGGTCGGCGCCAAGGTCGACGTCATGCAGATCGACGGCGCCATCGCCGTCGTTTACCCTCGGGAGTAGCCATGTTGGTGGCGGAACTCGTCGTCGCGGCCGTGGTCGCGCTCATCGTCGTCATCACGGTGACGCGTTCGGTCCGGATCGTGCCGCAGGCGCGCGCGCGCAATGTGGAGCGGCTCGGCCGCTATCGCAAGACGCTGGAACCGGGGCTGAACTTCGTCATCCCCATGATCGACCGGGTGAAGCCGATGATCGACCTGCGTGAGCAGGTGGTCTCGTTCAACGGCGCGCCGGTGATCACCGAGGACAACCTGGTCGTGCTCATCGACACTGTGCTGTTCTTCCAGGTGACCGACCCGCGCGCGGCAGACTACGAAATCGTCAACTACATCCAGGCGATCGAGCAGATCACCGCGACGATGCTGCGCAGCGTGATCGGGTCGATGGACCTGGAACAGACGCTGACGTCGCGCGACAAGATCAACGCCTTGCTGCGGGGCGTGCTCGACGACGCGTCGGGGAAGTGGGGCATCCGGGTCACCCGAGTGGAGCTCAAGGCCATCGACCCGCCGAAATCGGTCAAGGACGCGATGGAGAAGCAGATGCGCGCCGAGCGGGAGAAGCGGGCCGCGGTGCTGACCGCCGAGGGCGTCAGGCAGTCGAAGATCCTGACCGCGGAAGGCGAGAAGCAAGGCGCCATCCTGACCGCCGAGGGCCTCAGGCAGGCAAAGATCCTTACTGCGCAAGGCGAGGCCCAGGCCATCAGTGCGGTCTTCCAGGCCGTGCACGACAACGACCCGGACCCCAAGGTGCTCGCCTACCAGTATCTGCAGACGCTGCCGCAACTCGCGCAGGGCCAGGGCAATACGTTCTGGGTCATCCCGAGTGAGGTGACGTCGGCGCTCAAGTCGGTCGCCAGCGCCTTCGGCGTCGGCCCGGAAGCGCCCCCCGCGGCCGGGCCGAGCTCCGAGGCACGAACTCGCCGCGAGCCACCCGCGGTGCCTGCCGATCCGGCTCCCGCGATAGCCCCCGCCCCGGCGGCCAGCACCGTGGCCAGTCCGCAGGACGCCAGCCTGCCGACGGCCAGCGCCAGCCCGGGCGCCATTCCCGACGTGTCCGACACGGTGAGCGCTATGCTCGCCGCCGCGATTCCCGGGGTCGCCTTCGCCGACCCGCTGAGTTCCGCCGATACCGCGAGCCCTGAAACCCATGTGCAGGACGCTGACCCGGCCGCAGTCAATGGCACCGAAGCCGGAACCTAGGAGACCGCGCTAACTAAGCAGTAGCACCAGGGCACTGCCGATGAGCGCGGCGATGACGATAATCACCAGCAGCCTCGCCGGGAAGAGCCGGTCTTTCTGGGGGGCATGTTCGGTCGCCGGCATCCTCTTGGCCGCAGTCTCCGTGGAGCCGGTGAACCCCGCGGATGCCGTGGCGCCAGTGGATCCCGTGCTGCCGGCAGAGGCCAGGGGCGCCGCCGCAGTGGCGGACCTGGCGTTGGCTGTGGCATCCGCCGCAGGCTGCTGGGGGCGCTGGGAGACGCCCGGCCGGGCCGGTGAGGTTGCCGTCGCTGTGGTCTCGGCGGACGAGGGCCAGTCGGCCTGCGGAGGTTCCTGTTCCTCGATCCGGTACGCCGTTACGGGCAGCTGAAGGTCGGCTGGGGCCGCTGTCCGCGAGGTCGTCCAGAAATCTGTCCGCTCGGGCGGCTTCAGCAGATCGTCTTGGTGCGGCGGCGTCCATTCATGCGCGGTTGGCTCAGCCGCTGTGCCGTCGACGTCGACGGCGGCCGGTGCCGCCTGCCCAGCTTCGGCCTCAGCAGCTTCGGCCCACCCATTGTCGGCCCAACGATTGTCGTCCCGCCCGGTGTCGTCCCGCCCGGTTGCTGTCGGCCCAGTATCGGCCGACCATGAGCCCGATCCGTTGTCCGGTAGCCAGTGGAACCGATCGGTCTGTTCCGCGCCTTCGGCGGAATCCGCCGCGACTACGCCGTCGAACGGCTCCCGGCTCCATGGGCTGGCGGCGTGATTACCGTTGGCCGTCTCCCTGCTGGGGTCGCTGGCTGCGTCCCAGCCCGGACCACTGGCTTTGCGGGCACTTTGGTCCGAACGCTGGTGGCCACCCCTCAGCGCCGCCCTGATCCGCTCCGGGTCGTACACGTCAGGCGGTGCCACCCCGATCCCCGCACGGGCTCCGGCGACAGCGGCCGGACTGGCCCCAGCGGGCCGGACCGGAAGACCGGGATCCTCAGCTACCTCGGCGGCGAGGCGACGCCAGCGTTCCTCCCAGTCGGGGACGTCTCCCTCGCACGCACGGACGTAAGCAGTGAGGATAGGCAGGCCCGGCAGCAGGGGCCCGTTCTCAGCTTCTTTCAAGATGTCGCTCGGGAAATGAGCCCGCGCGGCGAGCTCGTCGTATCCGATCGCGGACATGTCGCGCAGCGCGCGAAGGTCGGCCAGGAAGCGTGCCTCATCGTCGCCTGGTCCGGCCGACCACATTCCCCGGATTTGCAACTGGGCACCTTTCCCGTTAGGTACGCATGCGCTTAGCCACGCCCCGCGCCTGCACCTCGTCACCTGGGATTACCGGGGAGGCTACCGCGCCAGGAGCCGCGACGCCGCTGTTACCGTTCTTTTCCTACCAAGTGTCTCTCGCCAGGCCTGCATACCGGGCCAGAATCCGAGCATCCGGGTCACATCCTGTGCCTTGCCCACGTGGGCCGCGGACGGCCGGGTAAGGAACTGGGCTGTTCGAACCAGGGCTTGTCCGGCGCGAGCAGGTAGCGGTCGGCGAGGTGATTAAGCACGCGCCGGGCCTGCCGGAACCGGCCGGCCACGTCGCCGACTACCATGACCCGCGCGGTGGCGGCCGGTGCCAGGTCGCGTGCGGACCGGTACCAGCGGGCACCGAGGTATTCCCACAGCTCCATGGCGGGCGAATCGGCCAGCCGCTCGTGCTCCGAGGAAGGCAGGCCGGCGGCGCGGATCAGTCGGCCAGCATCGAGCGGGCCGAGGGCCCGCGTGGTCGCGTAGTCGGGGAAAACGCCGGTCAGAAAGAGCGTCACGTCGCCGAGCCTGCGATAAACGCCGGGCCGTTCGGCCTCAGGAACCGCGTCCAGCAGCCCGGCCAGCCGGAGGGGGTCGAGCTCGCTGAACCGCCGGGACCGCATCCGCCCGCCCGCCCGGACCTGATAGCGGCCACTGGCGACCCGGGTGAAGGAGGCCAGCAGCTCGGCCAGGAACAGCCGCCGGCTTGGCTCGCTGAGGAAGTCCCGCAGCGCCGGTGCATCGAACAACGGCACCCGCTGCCGCAGCCCGGTGCGCTCCGGCACGTGGTCCATTGACGCCAATTCCACGGCGGCTTGCTGGACGAACACGGCGAACACGAGGAAGGGCGACGCTAGAATCGCCCATCCATATGCGTCATCGTGCGGGCTGAGCACGGCGCGGAACGCACCGGGATGCTCCAGCAGCCGCAGCAGCGCCTCCGGGTCGCCGCGCAGCCACGAGGCATCCAACGGGTCCCTGGCCCCGCTGATCTGACCGGCACCCGCAGGCGCCTCGGCCACCGAGGCAAGCAGCCTGAGATCAGCATCGGTCAGATGGCTCGCATACTCACGGCCGACCAGTGAACGATCCATGAAACTACGTTATGCCGTGCTGCTCCGATGGAGATCACCGGCATTTCGGACAACCTGTCGAGTCCAGGGCTAGCGGCGCGGGATCGCGTCTAGAGTAAGTGCCCGTGCAGACGTCTCCGCTCCGGCGTGCCATCAGGCCGCTCCTGACTGCCCTGGCGGCCCTCGCGATGACGGGCGCCGTTGCTGTCCCGGTCTACGCCAGCGCCATGACACCGACCGCTGCCAAAACCCTGGCCGCCTTGCACGATGCCGCCACGCCGACCGCGACTCCTACTCCCATCCCCGGTCCGTCCGGGATACGGATAAAGGGCGGTGCCCTAGCCAACGCCGCGACCGGCAAGATCTTGTGGAGCGAGGACCTCAGCACCGAGCGGCCCATCGGCAGCATCGTGAAGGTTATGACGGCGCTGGTGGTCATCAGGGCGGGCGACCTGGGCCGGACGATCACGGTCCCGAAGTCGGTCATCGCCTACCTCAAGAAGCAGGACCAGCCGAGCACCGCGGGCCTGCTCCCGGGAGACAAGCTGACCGCGCGGGAACTGCTCGAGGCGCTGCTGTTGCCGTCCGGCTGCGACGCCGCATACACGCTGGCGCAGGCCTACGGCCCCGGGCTGGACGCGTTCATCGCCAAAATGAACGCAGAAGCCAGGAAACTCGGCCTGACCAGTACGTATTTCTCGAATTTCGATGGCCTGCCGTGGCCGAGCGAGCACTCGACCTGGTCGACCCCGGCGAACCTGATCACGCTGGGGCGGTATGCGATGAGGTACCCGGTGTTCCGGGCGATCGTCGGTCAGAGCACCTACTGGCTCCCGGCCGGTGACGGACACCACGCCTACCTGTGGCAGAACACTAACCCGCTGATCGGCACCTACGTCGGCGCGACCGGGATCAAGACGGGCGACACCAAGGCGGCGGAAAATTGCCTGCTGTTCGAAGCGACACGTAACGGCCTGACCCTGATCGGCGTAACGCTGGGCACCCCTGGTGGCGATATTGCCGACACCGGCCCCGTCGCCACCAAGGTCTTGAACTGGGGCTTTGCCCACTTCTAGCGGCTAGGTCCGGTGCGGGTGTCCTGGCGGGCACCGCAGGGCGGAGGTGGGATGGATTGAGAATCCGAGCAGGCCTGGCTAGCGTGGCCGCCGTCCTCGGCATCTGCGGCTGCGCCGCGGCCGGGACCGCCCATCCCCAGGCAGCGCAGGGTCACTCCACCTCGGCATCAAGCGCGGCCTCCGGTACATCCGCCGTCACATCCTCGGCTGCGCCAACTTCGGCTGCACCGTCTACGGCTGCACCATCAGCGGCCGCGCAAGCTGCACGCACAACGGCAGCGTCGGCGGTCCGGGGGACTGTCGGCCAGCTTGTCACCGTGACAGCAGCGTCCTACGGGGCGACGCAGGCGGAGCTCACCGCTTACCGGCGGGTAGGCGGTCAGTGGCACCGGGTCTTCGGGCCGTGGGTCGCGTGGATCGGCCGTAACGGGATGGCCCCGCCCGGCGCCAAGCGGGAAGGCGATGGCCGTACTCCTTCTGGGACGTTCGGCTTCGGCTTCTTCTTCGGGGTCGATCCTGATCCGGGAGTGCGCTTCCCGTACCGGAGGGCGGATGCATTCGACGTCTGGGACGACGACCCGTCGAGCCCGCTCTACAACGAGTGGGTGGATGACCGGTACGCCAACCCTGGCGCCGATCCCGAGCCGATGGAGGTCTCGGCCTACGACTATGGCGCTGTTATCGCGTACAACACGGCTCGCACGCCCGGGCTCGGCAGCGCCATCTTCCTGCATATCAACATCGGCATGCCCACGGCGGGCTGCGTGACGTTGCCCGTAGGCGAGCTACTGGAGATCCTGCGATGGTTTAACCCGGCCGCCTCGCCGCGGATCGCGATGTCCGTCCGGGCATGATCAGCCGAGCTTCCAGGGATCGATGAGTTCGACTCCCGCTTCCTCAAAGTCGGCGGTGTTGCGGGTGGCCAAAGTGGCGTCCAGGTCGCGGCAGATGGCTGCGATCTGAGCGTCGGCGACGCCGATGGGCCTGCCGATTCGCTCGCGCCCGATAACGATCTCCGCGTACCGCGCGGAGGCGCGCTCATCGAAGGGGAGAACCCGGCCGTGGAAGTCCTCGGTCAGGATGCCGCGGATCACGACCGTCAGGTCCCGCTTACGGTGACCGTCGGGAAGCCTCGCGACGCCGTACCGCAGTTCGGCGGCGGTGACCGCGGTCGTGGCCACGTCGGAGACTTCAAGGGAGTCAAGCCAGGAGAGCACTCCGGGGTCGGGCGCCTGGCGGCCCAGCTCGGAGATGACGTTGGTGTCTAGGACGATCACAGCTCGAACTCCGCCGCGCGCGGCAGTTCACCGCTGCGGTCGGGAAGCTCCAGATCACCTTCAAGCCCCTGGAAGCGGGCCCGGATGCGGCTTCCAAGGCCATGTTCGGCGGGGCTGAACATCAGTTGCTCGTGGAGGATTGCCCGGACCTCGGCTTCCATGGACCTGCCGTGCCGTGCGGCCTCGACGCGCAGCCGCGCATGCGTGACCGGATCAAGCCCCCGGATCGTAAGCGTCGCCATCGCGTCCTCCTCCAACTCGTATTGACTACAATGCTAGCATTGCTTCTGATGACAGCACAACACGCCGCGCTCACGGCGGAAAAGGTCCTCGCCCACGGCGGATTTACCATCGTCGATGGCAGCGGTGACGGCCAGAAACTCGAAGCTGAAATGTGGACCTGGCGATAAGGCACCTGGATGGCTGGCGGACCCTCCGGGACGCTTGGCGGCTAGGCCGCCGGGTGCGGTGGGTTGCTGAAGGCCTGGCGGCTGTGGTGCAGGAATTCGCGCAGAGCAGGGCTTTCTGTCGCGGTCCAGATCAGGGCCAGTACCGCGGGTGTCCGGATGTCGTCGATGACCAGGGCCTTCAGCCGGGTGTCGTGACTGGCGGCTATGGACTCGGAGAGGATGGCGACGCCGAGCCCGCGGCTGGCGAGATCGGCAACGGCGCCTGGCGCGCTAGCTTGCAGCGCGATGTCGGGCTGAATGCTCTGGGCTGCGCAGGCCTGGTCGAGCACCGTCCGGATCCCCGTCCCTGCGGGCATGCACACGATCGGGTACGCGGCGATGTCCGCCAGGGTGATTCGCGGCCGTCCGGCCAGGGGGTGACCGGGCGGCACGGCCGCGACGAGCCGTTCGCTGACGATCGGCAACGCCCCCAGCCCTGGGGGCGGGGTACCGGACGCTCCGATGAGGGCCAGGTCCGCTGCGCCGGTGCGGACGCGTTCGATGAGCCGGTCGGAGCCGTCCTCGATCAGGGTGATCTCGACGCCGGGATGGGCGCGGTGGAACGCGGCGAGGGCATCGAACAGCAGGGTGACGGTGCACGCGGTGACCATGCCGACCACGAGCCGGCCGCGGATCAGCCCGGTCACGGCGTCCACTGCCTGCTGGACGGCGTCGGCGGATGCGAGTACGGCGCGGGCGCGCGGCAGCGCCGCCGCTCCCGCGGCCGTCAGCGTGGCCGTGCGGCCCGACCGGTCGATCAGCGTCGCGCCGAGGTCGTGCTCTAGCTGCCGGATCTGGGCGCTGACCCCCGACTGGCTGATATGTACGCGCTGCGCCGCGCGGGTGAAGTTCGCTTCCTCGGCCACCGCGATGAAGTACTCCAGCTGCCTCATTTCCATATCTGCAGATTCTAGTTACCAGCAGAACAATCTGTTGGACTTCTGACTTGGGGACGCCCAGGATTGACAGTGTTCTAAGTCGCTCAATGGAAGGAACCCTCTGTGCCGGACAACGACAGAGCCCTGAAGCCGGAAGACCTCACCCGCTTGTTCGTCGAGCGTGCCAACGAGGGTGATGCGGTCGGCATCGCCGCACTTTACGAAGAGCATGCCGTCATGGCCTACCCGCCGGGCGGCCAGACGGTCGGTCGCGACGCGATTCGCGCGCTCTGGGAAAAGGTGCTGGCGAACGCGCCGCACTTCGAGCAGGAGCCGCCGCTGCCCACCCTGATCAGCGGCGACATCGCGCTCACCGCCACCGCGCCCAAAGATGCCGCGGGCGCTCGGGCCCAGGTAGCCAGAAGGCAACCCGACGGTACCTGGCTGCGACTGCTCGACCAGCCTGAGTTCATCCCGACCGTCCCCGACTCGGCCTCCGGCACCTGACCAAGCCCGCATCTCCGCGCTCGGCCGGTGCGACACCGGTCTGTTATCGCTCGCTCGGCTCTCGCCGAAGGTGTGAAAGGTCAGGGACACCCTAGGCTCGAGCAAACCGGTCTTCGATAAGCTCGTCACAGACCTTCAGCGAGGCGGAGAAGACTGGCGGATGCTGCTTCAGCAGGTCAGGCGGCACTGGGGCACTCCATGCCAGGCGCTATCATGCACCCCGCCCGCTACGAACAAACATGCCGGTGCGGGAACCGCCAAAATACGCCCGTCTTGCGCTCATGCCGAATTGAGGGCGTTGCGTGTCCGTATACTTATGTGCTGGACTGTATATCCCTGACGGCTACGCCGATCGTCAATTCTCCCATGTCGTTCGTACCGGGAGCGCGCCTCCGGACTCTGCTCGATAGCCAGCCGAGGCTGCGGTGCGGGTGATGGTGCACAGAGCATCCTGATCGGCGGGCCTCCACCGCCGGACTGGGACTACCACTGGTCCGGGCAGTCATTGCCAGGGCATGGCATGCCCGTGGAGGATGTGTGTAGTGTTACCAGCGGTCGCTCCTGGCCACCTACCACCGCCGTGGCTTTGGAGGTGATGGTGCGTCAGCCCGTGCCGTCATGCCGGCCAGCCCACGCAGGCTGGTGGCCTGATAGGGAGCCTGGCGAGTATCTGGGGATCGACTTCTGGGTGGCCGGCTGTTGTCGCAATGCCGACGGTCCTGCAGGAGGGGAGAAGTCCATGCTGATGCTGACAGATTTCTACACCGCTTTCTCGCCCGCTTGTTTTTCTCTGCTCGCTCTATGGCTCGCCATCATCACCCTCAACGCTCCCGCCTGGCTGAACCTCCCGGAAGGCGACGCGGCAACCCGCTCGCCGGAGTCGCGGCGGCAACAGCTCACGCATCGCCAGCGGCAGGCCTACATAGTGGCACTGTACTTCGCCGCACCTGGGACCATGAGCCTGCTCGCCTTGATCGACCCCCAGAGTACTTCCTGGTGGCGAAGCTTTTTCATCATCGTTTCCGTACTCGGCGTGGCTGGCATGCTCCTGTTCGGTCCCTTTCCCAACCGGCAGCCCCATCATCTGCTCGACGTGAGCGATCACGTGGTCCACTGGATAGCCATCGGCCTGTATCTGGCGATCGCGGCGCTCGCATTGCCTCCAGTGCACGCGCTGCGCATCGAGGGCGTGCTGCTGACGGTCCTGGTGCTGCTCGGCGTCCACGTCGCCCTGCGGCTAATGTTCGCCACCGGGGCCAGCAAAAAATAGCCCGCACCGAAGCGTGGATTGAGGTCCGCACTCACCAACATGACCGGCGTCGCCAGCACGGCACCCGATCATCCAGATCTGCGCGCATCGCGGGCGAGGCCGTCCTGCGCCCGCGATGCGCGCAGATAGGCGGCTACGTGCGCAGACAGTAAGGGACCCCCACGTGTCTCTCGGCGGCCTTGCCGACCTCGGTTCGATCCGGCGAGCGGTTGACCGGCTTGCATAAATATGCATCGCCCGACCGCTTGGAGAACGTGCGCTCATGCCGCAATTGTCCCGTGCCGGATAAGTCGGCCCGTTGCCAATCAATCCGGCCCGTTCGCGCGTCCTTGACAACGATCCAGTCCGAAGCCTCCTCAGCGGACGCGACCGCGCCACGACCCTCGCACTCTGCACCAGCACGAACACGCGGATGAGGCCCGCTGTGCGTCAAGGGGTAATCGGGCCGGATTAACTGGCGACGAATCCTCTCGAAACCGATTACAGCCCACCTTGGACGGCAGAAGGCAGCTTGATCGTTTGCCGCTCAATCAGGCCCGCGCAGGTACTGGCCACCACTCCAGGCCGACTTATCTGGCACGGGACAGCAATGAATGTCGATCAGCGCCGGGAACTAGCCACCCTGGCTGACCTTCTCGCCATCGCCGTCGTCATGCCACGATGGGGTCATGAGTTCGCAGCGTTTCCGCGCCGTCCTCGCCGCCGGGCCCAAGGACAGCGCGGTCATCGTGGTGCCGTTCGACCCAGATGAGGCGTGGGGCGCTAAAGCCGATCATCCCGTCAGCGGCACGATCAGCGGCTGCCGGACCCGCACCAGGCTCGTGTCGGCCGGAAGCGGATGGGTGCTGCCCCTGGCCCCCGGGCGTCTGATCGCCATGGGGATCGCGATCGGCGATGAAGTGGCTGTCGAGCTGGCTCCGGAAGGCCCGCAGCGCGGTGATCTCGCCGACGATATCGCCGCGGCGCTCGCAGCCAACCTGGCGGCGGGCGCATTCTTCGATACCCTGGCGCAGTTCTACCGCAAGGCGTACCTCCGCTGGATCGACTCGACCACCCGCCGGCCGGATCTGCGCGCGGCCCGCATCTGTGAGGTCGTCGGCTTGCTCGCGGCGGGGATCAAAGAACGTCCACGGCCGTGAGGCAGGTTGCCGGTGCTGTCATAGGTCACGGTCTCGATGGGCAGCCTCCAGCAGCAGCCACGTCCATGACACCTCGGCAGAAACGCGCGCACATGCCGCTGGTCGGTCGTGTCCGCCGACTGCCGCAGCGGCGAACGCTACCTATTGACTTGGCGCCGTCCAGAGACTCGCGAATGATGTCGGCTTGGCCGACGTGTTGGGCGGTCTCGGCGCTCAAGTGCAGCAGCACCCGGCGTGTCGGCCAGCGGGCGCCGGGCAGAAACCAGGTCGCGGGGCAGCGGATGCGGCGAGGTCGGACATGTCGAAGTTGCGTGAGTACCCTGGGCGTCAGCAGTAACTGCGTGGCGATCGGAAGTCGACATCAGGCACTCTAGGTGACGTGACCGAGTCCGCTGGATCTGCCGGGATGCCCCTTTTTGATGGAAGGGCAGTGCTTGCGCGGGCTGCCGAACTCGTGGCGGATTTCGAAGCTACCAGTGTGACGGCTCTGCTGCACGCGGCGTGCCGTAGCCCTACGGCACGGCAGGCGTTGGCTAGCTGTGCTGCGCTGCTGACGTCATCGTGGGCGTCAAGTCCCGCGGGATCGAGGATCGCGACAGCGGAGGACCTGGCGCCTTTGGTGGAAGAGCTTCGGGCGGCTTGCCCTGACCTGGCGACGGTGGAGGACTTCATACCTCTGGATCCAAGGAGGCCTGTGCACTTCCGCGCTGCTTCCGATGGCCGATCATGGGATTTCCGGGTGCATCCCGGAGGGCTTGAATCGCCGCTTCAGGCGCTGCAGGCAGTTGTTAACTACGCCGAGGTGCTTGATCCAGTCCTGCTTCCCCGGTTCGGTTACGGTGTGGCTGACATGCTCCAGGTAGCAGGCCAGATGCTCAAGGCGGAGCTGGTCATCCTAGCCCCGGCGTGGGATGGCCAGGAGGTGTCGCAGGAATCCGCGCCCGCCGTGACCGTCAGTATCTGGTCTACGGATGGTAAGACTGCCGGCAACCTGGGGACTTCTACGAGCGCGACCGGTCCCGCTGCGGCGATCTTACGTCGGCGGGCTGCTAGCGGCGTCGGCGTTGTCCTGCAGGTCCCAGTCGCTGTTGTCCAGCGCATACTCCACGACCTCGAGCTGGCCGCCATCGACCGGGTGGGGCGACGGCTGATGGAAGGTCCGCACCAACGTCAGGCCCGCTTTCTCCATCACCCGCCGCGAAGCCTGATTGACCGCCATCGCCTCCGCGACCACACGCTGCACACCGAACTCAGTGAAGCCCTTACGGATCAGCGCACGCGACCCCTCAGTGGCATACCCTCTGCCCCAAGCCGACTTGCGCAGCCGGTACCCAAGCTCGACCTCGCCGGGCGCGGCGTCCTTACCCGGCCGGAAATGGAACCACCCCAGGAATTCCCCGGTGGCCTTCTCGATGACCGCCCAGAAACCGAAGCCCTCATACCGCCGGTAATAGCCAAGGAATGCGGGCAGATATACATTTTCGATCTCCTCGCGGGACGTGGGCGTCCCGCCGGGGACGAAGCGCATGACATCGGGATCAGCATCCAGGCTCACCAGGTCGTCCGCATCAGCAACGCTGAACCGGCGAAGCACCAATCGCTGCGTCTCCAGGAAAACCTGCATCGCCCAGCCCTTCCAGTACTGCCACGCTACCCGCATCCGCTCATGCGCGCCGGGCGCGGGCCGAGCCAACTCTGTATGCCCGCAGTATCCTCAACCAGGCGACTGTTGGATCCCGGCCGCCAGCAAGAGGCCGCGTCTTCGGGCCCGCGGCGCCGTATAGCACGACTCTCGACTCAGCCTGACCGGGCCGATCCGTAACCGGAGGTCTCACCTATGCCCAAAGCGCCGGGTGTCCCTGCCACCAGGTCCCCATACCTCCTTGACGGGCGGCGGGTGACGGTTTCGGACCTTGTTACCGGCGGAATGCTCGCGGCAGGGACAGCCCTGAAATTCAAACGACCGCGCATCGGCGAGACGCATCGTGCCGTGGTCACAGATGCGGGCGGTATCAAACTAGAAGACGGCCAGGAGTTCAGGTCGCCGTCCAGGGCAGCTGCAGTAGCCGCGGACATACCGGCGATGGACGGATGGCATGCATGGGTCGTCGACTCGTCGCGGCGCTCATTGGACTCCCTTCGCCAGGAGTTCCTCGACCAAGTAGCGGCCCGGCCGGATGGAGAGGCCGAAGATGCATCGCCAGATCCGTTGCGTCCTCATGAGTTCCTGAAGGATGCTCGCACCCGGGCCGATGCCAACGACCCGGTGGAGATCTCTGTCCGCGACCTGCTCACACTGTGGACTGCGAAAAGCCGAGGCCACCGCATCAGCCAGCGGATCGAAGCCGATTTGGCCAACCATGGGCTGATCACCTCCCCTAGCTTCCGCGCAGTGACGCCCGACGCGGCCGTTCGCCTGGTCACCGCGCCCCTTGAGTCCGGGACGTCCGGCACGGTACCAGCTGACGCAGACGACATGGAAGAACTAGGCGTCGGCCTGACCGTCGGTAATCTTCCCTCTGCGCTGGGGGGAGTGGCGTTTGTGGCGCCCACCGCCACGTTTGAGAGGCCATAACGCAGATGCTCCTCAACGACTACTCGCAGCTGGCAGTGCTTTCCGGTGCACACACGCTGCGGGGCGGTGACCTGGAAGTCGATCGCGCAGGCCCGCCACGCCAGTCCGTCCGCCGGATTCGGCGCCGCCATCGTCCGCGCTCACGAGGCCCGGTATGACCAGGAACTGATCGATGTACTCACCACGCTGGAAGCATCCGACTTCGTTTTCGTTCGGGACGAGAAGAACGCTATCGCCGGCATCCTGACCACAGCTGACGTAGTGCACGCTTACGGTGAGCTCGCGACGCCGTTCTTCCTTCTGGGTGAGCTTGACCAGATGCTCCGCCATGTGATCTCTCGGACATTCACCCTTGAGGAGGTGACATCACTCTGTGACACCGACGGTACACGGTCGATCCGCTCCTTTGACGACCTTGATATGGGCGACTACCAGCGCTCGCTAGAAAATCCCGGTAGCTGGGCCAAACTGGGCTGGCCTTTGGATCGTGCGGCCTTCGTCAAGCGTCTCGATGAACTCCGCGGTGTCCGTAACGACGTGATGCATTTCAACCCCGATCCCGTGCCAGCGGATTCGGTGGAGAAGCTCCGCAGCATCCTCAACCTGCTCCGCCAGTACTGCGATTAATCCGCGTTCTGGAAGATAATGGTGCGCCTGGATCTTCTCCTCGTTGACGGACAATGCAGCGTTCGGGCCGCCTTTCACATGGGGTGTCGGACGCACTCTATTGCCGCGCCGAGTGTTATGGCCGGGAGTGCCTGTTCAGCTCGCGCCGTGACCACCGGTGAGCGGCCCGCCAGCCGAGCGCGGGTTTAGAAGAACCGGTCGGCGGGGTTCGTGACCGCGGTCGGTGTAGTCGCCGAAGCGGCCGCTGAGGAACGCCAGGGGTTCCCCATCGCGGTGGCAGGTGCGCTGCGCGGCGCCGAACACGATGACGTGGTCGCCGGCGTCGATGTGCCGGTCGAGGGTGCAGTCGAGGTGGGCGAGTGCGCCGGGCACGGCGGGGAGCTGGTGGTGGCCGTAGTTGGCGGTAGCCCGGCGAAGTGGTCTTCGCCGCGGTCGGCGAAGCGGCGGGCGATGGGCTCGTGCCGGGCGGCGAGGATGGACACGGCGAAACGGGCGGCGTCCAGAACCGCGCCGGCGGTGCGGGTGCCGTGGGTGAGGCAGGCCAGCAGCAGCGGCGGGTCCAGGGAAACGGAGGTGAGGGAGTTGACGGTCATCCCGTGCGGGCGGCCGTTGCGGTCCACGGTGGTGATGACCGCGACGCCGGTGGTCCAGCAGCCCATGGCGTGGCCCATTGCGGACTGGCCGGCGACGGGCACGGGGGCGAGCTGGGACATCGGTGCCTGCTGGTCATCGGCGGTCAGGCGCGATAGCGGACTTCGAAGGTGAGGCAGCCGTCCGGGCTGTGCCAGGGGCCGTGCGGCATGCCGGGTGGCCGGCAGACTTAGATGCCGGCGGTGAAGGTCTGGTCCAGGCGCAGGCCGGTGATGGCGCTGTCGAGGATGCAGGCCTCTTCGCAGAAGTCGTGTACCTGCACGCCGTCCGGGGTGGTGCCGGTGCCCGGTTCGAAGCGCCGCATCGGGGTGGCCGGCCTGCCCGGCCGGGAAGTATTCGTGTCCGGGCTTGGCCATGGTGCATTCCGTTGCGGTGGGTACAGGTCAGGAGCTGGGGCCGGTGCCGTAGCTGGCGAGGAAGTCCTCGACGTCGGCGACGTGCTGCTCGTAGCCGTAGTGGCGGTAGGCGTAGCCCTTGACGACGAACGGGGCGCCGGCGTAGAACATCTCGTACTGCTGGTGCCGGCCGCCGAACTCAGAGCCGACCGCGTCCCAGGCCAGCTTGAACAGCTTGACCCGCTCGGCCGCCTCGAGGCCCGGGGACTGGACGTAGCGGTCGATGTCGGCGCGGGTGGCCGGGTTCTGCAGGTCCGCGACGCTCGCCGGGAGCTGCAGCACGCCACCGCCGGCCAGCTCCCGCAAGATCGCGATGACGCGCGGGTAGAACTCGGCCTGCAAGCCCATCGCTCCATACAGGAAGCGGGGATCGGGACGCCACAGGCCGCTGTGGTCGGGAGCGGCCTGGTATTCGGCGGCAAGCACGGCGGCCTCAACGAGCGAGGCGATGCTGGCCAGCTCGCCGAGCCTTTCCTGCACGCCGGGGAACGTGTCCGTGCCGTTCACGGCGGCGATCTTGCGGGCCAGGCCCAGGATGAACTGCAGCTTGACCACGAACCGGATCTGCGCCTGCCAGTTGCCCAGCACGTGAGCGCCGGTAGCGAAGAACTGCCGTCGCAGCCCGGCGACGTCGCGGTCGACGAACACCCGCTCCCACGGCACCAGCACGTCGCCGAACACCACCATCGCGTCGGTCTCGTCATAGCGGGTGGACAGCGGGTAGTCGTAGCGGCTGCTCGCCGCCGGCGCGTACGGGCGCCGGCAGTAAAGCTTCAGGCCGGCCGCGGCAACCGGGACGGTGAAGCTGACGGCGAAGTCGCGGTCCTCGGGGGTGAGCGGCTTGATGCAGGAGACGAAGATCTCGTCGGCGACCGCGGCGCCGGTGGCCAGCATCAGCGCACCGCGGATCACGAGGCCGTCCGGGCGTTCTGCGGCCACGCCGGCCTGGATGAACTCGCCGTCCCAGCCGTGCGCGGTGGTGGCCCGGGAGACCTGCGGCGGGATGAGCGCGGAGGACACGAACAGGCTTTCCCGCAGCAGCCGGCGGTAATAGCTGACCACGTTCGCGGCCAGGTCATGCGGTTCGGCGGCGAACGCCTCCGGGTGCGCGGCGAACCCGGCCAGGAAGGAGCCGACGTGATCCGGGCCGCGCCCGACCCAGCCGTGGGTATGCCGGGCCCAGGCCTGGATCGCACGGCGGCGGGAGGCCAGATCGGCCTGGCTGCGCGGGATCGAGTAGACCAGGTTGGCCGCCTCGCCAGTTTCCGGCGCGGTACAGGTCATGGCGGCGGCCGGGTCGGCGGCCAGGTCGAACAGCTCGGCCACCGTGGCGGCGATCGGCGCGAATGCCGGGTGGCTGGCCACGTCGTGGACCCGCTGCCCGTCGATGTATATCTCCCGGTCGTCCTTGAGCGCGGCCAGGTAGTCAGTTCCGGTGCGCATCACACGCTCCTCCGTTTCACCCCTACAGGAATGCGCCAGGGCGCGCGCTCACCATGCCGGCGTCCCATTCTCCGGCCAGCTCCCGGCCAGGAACGTGTCCTGGGCACCGGCCATTCCGATGTGCTAACACACGCGCTCGCATCACACGTCTAACCGATAAGGAATGCTGATCCTGCCTAACCCGCTGACGGAGCATACGTGGTGGCCTAGAAGATACAGACGCTGTTCATCCATGACCTTGACGGCCGCAAGGCTGACGATACCGTCCAGTTCGCCTGCACGGCACGGAGTATGAGATCCACCTGAACGCCGAGCATGCCCGGACGCTGCCAGACGCGCTGGCGCGCTGCGTGGCTGCGGCTCGCGCGTCGGAGCGGAGCCCCCCGGCCAGCGCGGACGAACGCGGGGCCTCCTGGGAGCGGGC
>Ga0182030_10012964_pt1 | contig 16640 bp, 15 predicted proteins | sample 812S3MmetaG_FD_121299 | JGI IMG/M metagenome (GOLD analysis project Ga0182030, IMG submission 121299) | Permafrost microbial communities from Stordalen Mire, Sweden - 812S3M metaG (Illumina Assembly) | ecosystem: Environmental > Terrestrial > Soil > Wetlands > Permafrost | place: Sweden...
CGCCTTGCGGCAGGCGTCGATCAGCAGCGTCCCCGCGGGAGCGGTCAGCTTCTTTCCATCGACTGTGAAATTAACGTCTGCCATTTATTGGTCCCGGTCATTCCCCTTGCTATCAACCCTAACAAAACTCTGTCACTCGACCCACTACCACTCTGTCATCCTGACCCTGAGCTTGCCGAAGGGGCGGCGAGTCGAAGGACCCGCGTTTCCGTTTCGCTTATCAACCCACAAACTCTCCGTGCCCCATCCATTTCGCGTTCTTTGCGAAATGGGTGGGAAACCACGAACCTCAACTCGCACCTAAAACAGGTACATCAATCTCCAGCCATTCAACAACGTAGTGATCTACCGACTCATCCCGAATCTCCGCAAAATCAAAGCTCGTTGTCGTCGGCACTGGCAATTCGCATCCATCCTCGGCCGTGCCTTCCACGTGTAATTCCAAACACTCCTTCATCATGCGACGCATTTCTGGTAAATCATCACCAACTGATACAGCGCCCAAAATGTCTGGTGCAAACCCAGAGTAGTTGTGTTCCAGATGCTCGTAAATAACCATGAATCGCTGCTTCATCTCAATCCTGCAGCTTCATCAATTCCCAGGTCTCAGAATCGAGACCTGGGCCACCCACCATCCTGCTCAATGATGCGAATGATCTCTCTGGCTTTCATTCGCACTCCGACGTGGATATGCTGCCGATTTCAATTGGGTCGATCCCCCTCACCCACGTCTTGCCTTGTTCGCTGACGTAGAACCAAAGTTCGCCTATTCGTTCATGATTGGGTGGCGCTGTGGTTAAACGAAGGCGTCCCTCATACACTTCATAAACGTCAATGTCCTTATTCGCGATGGATTCAAGAAGAGCCTCCTCAATTTGGTAAACATTCGGAGCATCCGGGGAGTCTTTCGTCCATTTTGCAATCTCGCTCACGATCATGCTGTACTCTTCGTAGTCGTCGGCGCAGGCTGCCATGATCAGCCGACTGAGCTCCGAACGCTTAACGCACCTTACAGGCATTTCGCGCATTCCATCTTCTCCTGCCCTTACACAACCGCCAAATCCACATGTTTTGCAAACGGGCATGGCTTCCCGTCCAGATGCTCCTCGAACTCCTTGCGGAACTTCTTCACGAAAGCCAGGATCGGCATCGCCGCCGCGTCGCCCAGCGGGCAGAAGGTCCGGCCTATCATGTTCTCGGCAATGTACAGAATGTTGTCGATGTCCTTGGCTTCGCCGAGGCCGGCGTGCAAGCGGGTCAGCGACTTCTTCAGCCAGTCGGTGCCCTCGCGGCAGGGAATGCACCAGCCGCAGCTCTCATGCTGATAAAAACTAATCGTCCGCAGCGCGAATTCGACGATGCAGGTCTGGTCGTCGATGACCACCACGCCGCCCGAGCCGAGCATCGAGCTGGCCTTGCTCACCTGGTCGAAGTCCATGCCCAGGTTCTCGATCTCTTCGGGCAAAAGCACCATGGTCGAGCAACCGCCAGGGATAACGGCCTTCAATTTGCGCCCGCCGCGCACGCCGCCCGCTACTTCGTAGATCATCTTCTTCAAGTTGTAGCCCATGGGCAGCTCGTAGACTCCCGGCCGCTCCACAGAGCCGCTGATCGAGAAAAGGCGCGTGCCGCCGTTGCGCTCCGAACCCACCGCCGCGTAGGTCGCCGCGCCCATCTGGATCACGTGGGGCACGGTGGCGATGGTTTCGGCGTTGTTGATGACCGTGGGCCCGCCATAGAGGCCGACGACGGCCGGGAAGGGCGGCTTGATCCTCGGCACGCCGCGCTTGCCTTCGAGCGACTCCATCAGCGCCGATTCTTCTCCAACCTCGTAGGCTCCCGCGCCCGTTTGAGTGACGATCTGGAACTCGGTTTGCGAGCCAAAAATGCCTTTGCCCAGAAAGCCCTTGGCGTAGGCGTCGGCGACGGCCTTCTCCATGATTTCGAGCAGGTATCGGTACTCGCCGCGCAGATAGATGAAGCCCAGTTTGGAGCCGATGGCCAGCCCAGCGATGATCGCGCCCTCGATCACCGCGTGGGGATCGTGCAAAAAAATCAGATGATCCTTGCAAGTGCCGGGCTCGCTCTCGTCACCGTTGACCAGAACGTACTTTGGCTTGTCGGACTGCTTGGGCACAAACGACCACTTCATGCCGGTGGGAAAGCCCGCGCCGCCCCGCCCGCGCAGGCCGCTGGCCTTCATTTCGTTTATGATCCAGTCGGGACCCTGAACCGGACCCAGTTCCACGCACTTCTTTGCCGCCGCATAGCCGCCCAGTTCGATATAGCGATCGATCTCGGCCGCCCCCTGGCCAAAGCGGCGGGTTACGATCTTCACTTCATCGGGATGCGAGACCAATCCAGGCAGAGCAGCCTTCGCAGCCGACTGTCTGTAACCGGCCAGAATGCCCGGCACCTGCTCTGGCGTCAGTTCGTTGTGGAATTCGTAGTTGACCTGGATGGCCGGGGCCCACGAGCAGGCTCCAATGCACTCCACCTCTTCGAGAGAGAAGACGCCGTCCGCGGTTACGCCTTTGTGGCCGATGCCCAGTTCCTGCTGGAAGCGGTCATAAATATCGTAGGCCCCGCGCAGCAGGCAGCTGATATTGGTGCACACCTGCACGTTATACTTGCCCGCCGGCTTGAAGCGCAGCATCGAGTAGTAAGTCGCCACGTTGCGCACCTCGAGCTCGGTGATGCCGAAGCGCAGGGCCGCTTCAGCGATCACCGCATCGGAGAGGTAGCCGATCTCGTCCTGGGCGTAGAGCAGCATGGGAACCAGCGCCGAGCGGCGGACCGGGTACTTCTCGACCAGCGCATCCAGACGTGCGGCAAGTCGCGGCGAAAAGACGCTCATGGTTTCAAGACTCATTGCATCAATACCCCTCGTACCGTGACAGTGTGAATAAGTAATCTCCCAGGTCCCAAAAGCGGGACCTGGGGCACCCGGTCCGTCGGAATTTGTATTACTGAATCACACGGTCACGCTGCTAGCCATTCCTTAGCGGTCCTGCTCATCGCTTCCTCGCGACTGCTTGGGAACTTCCGCACATCTCCAATTTGCTTAATCACATTCCCCACAGGCTGAAGCCCCGCATATTTTGCAGTCTTTGCGGCAACCTTCGGCTGCGCTCGGGGCAGGCAGCCGGCTCAACCAAATTCGCAAACCAGGATGCTCGAGATGATATCTGCCGCGACGCCGTCGGGACCGGATACGGCAACCACCGAACCCCCGTCCTTGCTTTCGTGTCTCTCCACGACCGAGGCATCCTGGCTGACAGAGTATTCCTTTCGCGCAATCTCGTATCCGTTGGGGGGGCCGCTGATCACAGCCTTGATCGAACTTCCTTCCGCTTGGGCTTCAAGCTCCACGCAGCACAGCAAATAGGTTCCATAGGTGAGGCAAATCTTGCCGCCGTAACTGGGCAGGTAATTGCGGCTAATCGTCCCCGCGCCCCTCTTGCGAAGCTCCGCATTGGCCTTGTCCATCTCCTCGACGATATGGGCCTTCACTCTTTCAAAAAAGAGCTTCGGATCCGATCTCTTTCCGCTCTGTCTTTCGGCGGCCAATTTGCCGGCATCCTGTTTTGCTTTTGCTTTTTCTGCCAGCTTTGCGTAATCGATCACTGGAATCTCCTTTTACCTGTCGATCTCTCCCAAAACAATATCGATGGAGCCAATCACGGCCACCACGTCGGCCAGCATCCGGCCCTGGCACATGGTTTCCAGCGCCTGCAGCGTGGCAAACGTCGGATTGCGCATGTGGACCCGGTAGGGTTTGGCCGTGCCGTCGGAAACCACGTAGTAGCCCATCTGCCCACGCGGCGATTCAATGCCTTGATAGACCTCGCCGGCGGGAACCGTGAAGCCTTCGGTGACAATCTTGAAGTGATGGATCAAGGCCTCCATCTGGGTCTTCATCTTTTCCCGGTCGGGGAGAACAATTTTTGGCGCATCGGCCTTGATCGCCCCCTCCGGCATTCCGTTGAGCGCCTGCTGGACGATCTTCACGCTCTCACGCATCTCGATGAGGCGGACTTCATACCGCGCCCAGCAATCGCCGCCGGTCGAGACGGGCACCTTGAACTTGAATTTCTCATAGCCGGAGTAGGGCATGTCGCGACGCAGGTCGAAGTCCACGCCCGAAGCACGCATCGGCGGCCCGGTCACGCCCAGGGCGATGGCGTCGGCGGCCGAGAGATAGCCCACGCCCTTCAGCCGGCCCTGGAAGATCGGGTTGCCCGTCAGAAGGTTCGAATACTCGTCGATCTTCTCGGGAAAGGTATTGATAAAGGTCTGTACGCGGTCGAAGAAATCCAGTGGCGGCTCCATCGCCAGTCCGCCGATGCGTATGTAGCTGGTCATCATGCGCTGACCGGCCAACGCATCGAAGATTCTGAGAATGTCTTCGCGTTCGCGAAAGGTGTAGAGGAAGAGGGTAACGGCGCCAATATCCATGGCGTGGGTGCCCAGCCAGACCAGGTGGGAGTTCAGGCGGGTCAGCTCCGAGAGCAGAACCCGCATCCACCGGGCCTTTTCCGGGATTTCCAGTGCCAGCAGACGTTCGACGGCCAGACAATAACAGAGATTGTTGGCCATCGGACTGAGGTAGTCGATGCGATCGGTCAGTGGAACCACCTGCTGATAAAATTTGGCCTCGCAGGTCTTCTCGATGCCGGTGTGCAGGTAGCCGATCTCGGGGTAGAGGCGGACCACGATCTCGCCGTCGATCTCCAGCACCAGGCGCAGAACGCCATGCGTGGACGGGTGCTGGGGGCCCATATTGAGCACCATGTGCTGATCGCGAGCACCCTCGGCCACAGGGGCTTCGAGGATGGGTGTGAAAAGACTCTCCGTCATCGATACCCCTCCACCGGATAGTCCTTGCGCAACGGATGCCCTTGCCAATCGTCCGGCATCATAATGCGGCGCAGGTTCGGATGCTCCTCGAAGCGAATGCCGAAGAGGTCGAAGACCTCGCGCTCATAGTAGTCGGCCGAGGGCCAGACCGGAGTAATCGATGCCACCGACGGGCTGGCCTCGTCCAAAAGCACCCGCAACCGGATGCGCTCTTTATAACTGTGCGACAGAATGTGGTAGCTCAACTGGAAGCGCGGCGAGGAGGGAAACCAGTCGACCGCGGTCAGGTCTTCGAAGAAATTGTAGCCAGCCTTTTGCGCCGTGGCGGCGGCCGCGCGAATCTCCTCGGCGGCAATGGTCAGGGTCAGCTCGCCCCGGTCAAATTTCGCATCGACGAGGGCCTCGGCGTTCCACTCCACCATGGCCTTCACCGCCGGGTGGGCGGGCAACCCTTCCAGCACCGCAGCCTTGCCGGTCAATGTATTCTTCAAGGTCTCGCTCATCCTAAAGGTCCGCCTTGTCCTGGCTCCAGTTCAGGATGCCTTTGCGCACAATGTAGTAGAGCCCCACGGCCACAAAGCCCAGATAGACCAGCATCTCCCAGAAGCCGAAGAGCCGGGAACCGGTGATCGCGGGCAGCTTGCGATAGATCACCGCCCAGGGCATCATGAAAACCGTTTCCACGTCGAAGAGAATAAACAGCACGGCCACCAGGTAGAAGCGCACGCTAAAGCGATTGCGGGCATCGCCCACAGCCACGATCCCGCACTCGTAGGCGGCCAGTTTGGTAGCCGTATTGATATGCCGCCCGACGAACCAGGAGGCCACGACCATCACCAGCCCAAGCCCAAAGGCGGCATTGATTTGCATCAACAGCGGTAGATATTGCCATGGGTAGGGAATCATGGCCGTCCTGTCCTGAAAAATCGAGTCGAATTGCTCTTGATTGTACCCGGCGCACTGGGAGGTGGGTCGTCTGCAGCGAAGCAATCGGGTACTGGTTCGAGATTAGGTTTTCGGCCTCATTCCGTCAAGGTAGGCAGAGGCGGCTTCCATGGCCGTGGGAGAAATACGGATTTGCTGAAAATACAGTGGTTGGCAGCAACCAAACGCTGCCTTCTCCCTATCTGGCACTCTATCTGGACCATCAAATCCAACAGATTCGAGCCACTAGGTCACTGACCGCTTGATTTTGTACCACCATTGGGTGCCCCAGGTCTCGATTTTGAGACCTGGGAAAGCATGAACTCAATGAAACTTCTTCATCCGGTCACAGACCTTGAGCAAAGTAAAACGCCTGAGTTTCTATAGAAGAACTGCAATTTAGTACATTGTCATCCCAAAATACCATCGGACCTCATTGCTTCAAGAGGCGATCGCATTCCGGCGATCGCCCCGGCGCTGCTCGCTGGTCTCGGTAACTTCGATGGATAAGAGGGGGAAATAGTCTTGCAGACCTTCCTGGCGGCACCTTTATAGCAAAATCAGAATAAACGTGCCCTGATAAAGAGTCTCAAAGGTGGCTTTTTCTTGAGGAAAAATCCACTTGGCAGCATCGCTTTCGGGGTACAGCAATTCTGATTTTGCTTTAACCCTCCATTCGTCATTCCATTGGTATAGTGGGGGCGCCTGCAAATCGATTCCCAAACCGGCACGGCGCGATCTTCAGTTCATTTATGGGATACAGTACCTTCGTAATCTGAAGAAGAGTACGATCAGGTCGAAGAATAGGGTGAGAATAAAACCATGGCATCCACCACCACGATTGGCCACTCGATTCCGGTTTCTGCTTTGGCCGCGTTCCCTGCCTGTGCTCGTGCTAACCATCGCCGTCGCATCACTCCCCAGGCAGGGCGCGCTCTGGAGAAACTGGGCCATGCGATCGAATACCTCACCGACGAGTTTGTGCATATGGGCGGTTCGTTCTGTGCCCACAACGCGCATGGGGAAGCCGTGGAGATGCTCATGGCTCTCAATCGTCAGGTCTATTTCGAGTGCCCGGAAATTCCCAGCTTAAAGGAGCGATTCCGTTCCTTGCTGGGGCCATTCCAGGCGTAGCCTTGGCGCCCCGGCCATCGCGGCGGCTCTTTCCGGTCAAGCCTGATTTCAAGTCCAATTCGTTCTACGGAATTCGCTTTGCGGACGCCCACACTATAGCGGAATCAGAGTAGCTGCACCCCGAAAGCAAGGACGTTAAGTGGCATTTTCCGTCCGGGGTCCCCAGCGACAGGTCTTCGTCGCTGGGGTGGAAGTAAATGCCACTTCAAGACACTTTGTAAAGGCATGTTTACTCTGATTCCGCTCTGCTGGGGCGCTATGGTGCGTCTCGACCAACTCCGGTTGGCAATGGGTGATTGAGCGAAGAAGAAATAAATTCTCCACATCCTGATTTCAGGCAACCGGCATTTGTCCCTCGCGCTATGGCCAAGCCTGGCTATGCAATTTATGATCCGCAACAGAGTACCATATTACGAGATCGTTCTCTTTGTATGATCATATTATGAGGTCATGCACTTTGGATGATGTTGTGTGCTCGGGCTCACGTCCGTGATCCTGAAAAATCGACTAGTATGTACATAGTTTGAGGGAGTCGCAAATGTCCCGCATCATTGAAATTACAGAACTTGCTCTTCGAGATGCCCATCAGAGTTTACTGGCCACCAGGATGGCCTTGGACGACATGATTCCGGTCTGCGAAGACATTGACAATGCCGGATACTGGTCGGTGGAATGCTGGGGTGGCGCAACCTACGATTCCTGCATTCGCTTCTTGAATGAAGACCCCTGGGAGCGCCTGCGCACCTTTCGCAAGCTGATGCCCAAGAGCCGGTTGCAAATGCTGCTGCGCGGCCAGAACCTGCTTGGATACCGGCATTATGAAGATGGGGTTGTCGAGCGCTTCGTCGAGAAGTCGGCCGAGAACGGGATGGACGTCTTCCGTATCTTCGACGCGCTCAATGACGTGCGCAACCTCAAGACCAGCATCGATGCGGTGAAGCGGACCGGCAAGCACGCGCAGGGGACCATCTCGTACACCGTCAGCCCGCTGCATACCGTCGAAGCTTTTGCCGAGATGGCCGAGCAGCTCCGGGAGATGGGATGCGATTCGGTTTGCATCAAGGATATGGCCGCGCTATTGAAGCCGCAGGCCGCCTACGATCTGGTGAAAGCCATCAAGCGGCGGTGCGGCAACGAGATGCTGGTTCACGTCCATACCCACGCCACCACCGGCGTGACCCTGGTTACACTGATGAAAGCGATCGAGGCCGGGTGCGACATTGTGGATACCGCGGTCAGCTCTCTGTCGCTCGGGCCAGGACACAACCCAACCGAGAGCCTGGTCGAAATGCTCGAAGGGACCGGTTACGAGACCCGCGTCAATCTGGATCGCATTGCGCGCGTATCGCGCCACTTCGCTTCCATCCGCCCGCGCTACCGGGAGTTCTTCAGTCAGAATACGGGCGTGGATACGGCGATCTTCAAGAGCCAGATTCCGGGCGGAATGATCTCCAACATGGAAAGCCAGCTCAAAGGACAGGGCGCATCCGACCGGTTGCAGGAAGTCCTGCTGGAAGTGCCGCGAGTGCGCAAGGATTGCGGCTATCCGCCGCTGGTCACGCCTTCCAGCCAGATTGTGGGATCGCAGGCAGTCTTCAATGTGCTGATGGGGAAATACAAGGTATTGACCGGGGAGTTTTCCGACCTGATGCTCGGTTACTACGGGAGCACGCTGGGGGCAAAGAATCCAGAGGTGCTTAAATTGGCCGAGGCCCATGCGCAGAAGCCGGTTATCACCTGCCGGCCCGCCGACCTGCTCAAGCCGGAATGGGAGAGCCTGAGCGCCGCCGCGCACGCCCTGGAGGGCAACAATGGCACAGATGAGGACGTGTTGACCTATGCCATGTTCCCGCAGGTGGCGCCAAAGTTCTTCAAGACTCGCGCCGAGGGCCGCAAGAATCTGGGCAAGGATCCGGCCCCGAAGGCGGCGGAGCCAAAAGCTCCGGCAGCGGCGAGCGACGCACCGGCAGCGGCAAGCGACGCCCCGGCACTGAGCGCCAAGGTGAGCTATGTCATTACGTTGAATGGTCAAGAGCACCGGGTGACCGTGGCTCCGAAAAATTAGAAGCGGATTCATATTGGCACTGGGAGATTCAGGAGCAGGAATGGCTAAGCAAGAAGAGATTCCAAAGAAGAAGACGCTCAGCGATAAGATTTCCGAGCTTAACGCAAGGCGTGCCGAGGCCGAACTCGGCGGCGGCAAGGAGCGCATCGACGCGCAGCACGCGGCCGGCAAGCTGACCGCGCGGGAACGAGTCGCAAGGCTGGTGGATCGGGGCAGCTTCGAAGAGATCGGACTCTTCGCCGCTCATCGCGCAACCTATTTCGGGATGGCCGAAAAGGAAATGCCTGCCGACGGAGTGGTGACCGGATGCGCAAACATCGACGGGCGCCTGGTGCATTTGGCTAGCCAGGATTTTACCGTCGCAGGCGGAGCTGCCGGCGAGACGCATAGCGACAAGATTGCCGATATGATGCGCCTCTCGCTCAAAACCGGGAGTCCGTTCGTCTTTATCAACGATTCGGGCGGCGCGCGCGTTCAGGAGGGCATCGACAGCCTGGCCGGATATGGCCGCGTCTTTTACAACAATGTCATGCTTTCGGGAACGGTTCCTCAGATCTCGTTGATTTGCGGACCCTGCGCGGGAGGAGCGGCCTACAGTCCGGCGCTTACCGATTTCATTATCCAAACCCAGCAGGGCAGGATGTTTATCACCGGGCCGCAGGTGATCAAGCAGGTCACCGGTGAAACCGTCACCGCGGAAGAACTTGGCGGTCCCGAGGCGCAGATGAACGTTTCGGGAGTGGTGCATCTGATCGCTCAGAATGACGACGATGCGATTCGACTCTGCCGGCGGCTGCTCAGTTTCTTGCCATCCAATAACCTTGAGGATCCGCCCCGCATGAATTTCACTGGGCGGGTGAAATCCGATCCGGAATTGAATGGGGTTGTACCGGCCGATCCCAAGGTTGCTTACGATGTACGGGGCGTCATCACACGCGTTGTGGACAATCAGGATTTTCTCGAAATTCAACCCGGCTTCGCTCCGAATATCATCATTGGTTTTGGACGTTTGCAAGGTCGGCCAGTCGGGATCGTGGCCAATCAGCCGAATGCGATGGCCGGCGCACTGAATATCGACGCCTCCGACAAAGCGGCGCGATTTATCCGCTTCTGCAATGCCTTCAATATCCCGCTGATTACCTTGGTGGATGTGCCGGGCTTTTTGCCCGGCGTCGAGCAGGAGCGCGGCGGCATTATCCGTCATGGCGCCAAGATGCTCTTTGCCTACTCGGCCGCCACGGTCCCAAAGATCACGGTCATCTTGCGCAAGGCCTATGGTGGAGCTTACCTGGCTATGTGCGGCAAGGATTTGGGCGCGGACCGGGTTTTGGCCTGGCCCACGGCCGAGGTTGCCGTCATGGGCGCCGAAGGCGCCGCGGGAATTGTCTTCCGCCGCGAGATTGAAGCAGCGGAGGATAAGGTGGGGCGCCGCAAGGAACTGGTCGAAGCGTATCGAGATACCTTCGCGAATCCTTATGTGGCGGCTGGCCGGCGGCTGGTAGACGATATCATCGAGCCGTCGGAAACCAGAAAGGTTTTATTGCAGGCTCTTGAATCGTTGCATGCCAAACGGGAGTTGCGTCCGCAGAAGAAGCATGGGTTGATCCCGTTATGATGAGGAGCTCAGCGTGGTTTTGAATGAAGAAGATTTGGTTCAGGCACTTTCCGAGCGGCAACTGGCGACGGAACGCCAACTGAGCGAGCTTTGCAGCGCATTGAAAGCGCTGGAAGCGCGAGTGGCTGAACTTAGCCAATCCGAGGCGTCGCTGTCGGCGGCCGCTCAGAAAACTGCCATGGAAGCCGCGTCTTCCGCGGCAGGCGCAGTGCAACTGAAAAAAGAAGAAGTTACGCCCGAATTGCTGATCATGCTTGCTGCCGCCGCAACCGCATTTCTGGGCAAGGATGTTCGAATTCGCACGGCCAAGATGTTGCAGTCGCCCTACGAAGTCATCAATCCATGGGCTCAGCAGGGCCGGGTATTTGTTCAAGCCTCTCACAATTTACGCTCGAGGAGATAAGGCTGCTGAAAATTCTCTCGAGGGAAGGAACTGGCAATTTGAAGCTTCAGATCGGAATTGACGGAAAAGCGTATGAGGTTGAAGTCGAGGTTTTAGAAGATGACGAAGCTCCCCGTCGTCATCATGACGCGACGGCGTATCCTCTGATTCCCGCGACGGTGTCGTCGATGCCTGCTCCCGCCGCGCAAATCAAGCCTCCACTGGCAGAGGAAAGAGGGGACGAAGGCAAACTCTGCCGCAGTCCTGTTACCGGCGTGGTCATCAAGGTAAATGTTGAGTCTGGCCAGCAGATTCAGGCGAACGAACTGATCATGGTGCTCGAAGCCATGAAGATGGAAGCGAATATCATGGCCCCCGGCGCGGGAAAAGTGAAGAACGTGAGAGTGGCGCCGGGCGACTCCGTCAAAGTGAATCAGGTCGTCGTCGAGTTTGAATGATGGAGCGGTTTTCCGCTTGACGTGAAATCGCCTGTTCCAAGCCGCTCGGGTCTTTGCGTCCGGCTTTGCGTAGAAGAATTGCCGCAGGAACCGCTGCGGCACCCCACGAAATCAGACCTCTACGCGGGAACCCGGCGGATCGTAGCCGCCCGATGCGGGGTTTGTATTGCAGAGATTTGAGAACCGCTGCCTCTATCGCTCGATAGGCGGGTTAGCGGTTTCACGATAGAAAGAGGAACGAATGAACGGTATTCATGACGATTTAAAAAATATCACAGGGATCAAGTTTGTAGATCACATTGCCATTTCCGTGAAACAGGGAGATTTGGACGCTCAGGTCAAGGCCTACGAGTTGATGGGCCTTCGCGAGATTCATCGCGAAGAGATGCATGGAACCGATATGGTGCGCGAAGCGCTGCTCCAGATCGGCGACGGTCCCAATTTGATCCAGTTGCTCGAGCCGCTCACTGCGGATTCTCCCGTGCAGAAGGCAATCGAGAGAAACGGCGGCCGTGGCGGGCTGGCCCACGTTGCTTTTCGCGTCGAGAGCGCTCAGCAGGCCTTCGATTCGCTGAAGGCGAACGGATTTCAACTGATCGACAAGGCTCCCCGCCCCGGCTCGCGAGGCACCACAGTCTTTTTCATTCATCCGAAGTCGAGAACCGACAATCCCTTTGGATTTCTTATTGAAATTGTCGAAGCCCCCGAAAGCTAGTGATCAATATGACCGCCGAGAATCTGCTCCAGGAGTTTCCTCCCGTAAGTACCCAGTCGTGGGAGGAAGTGATTGGCAAGGATCTGAAGGGCGCCGACTACGCCAAAAAACTGATCTGGAAGACCGACGAAGGTCTGGCCGTCAAGCCCTACTACCGGGCTGAGGATATTGCCGGCCTGGATTTTCCGCTGTCGGCGCCGGGCGATTTTCCTTATGCGCGCAGCACCCGCTCGACCGGCGGCTGGCGCATCAGAGAAGAGATCGACGAGAGCGATCCCGAGAAGGCGAATCAGGCCGCGGCGAGCGCGGTGGCTGCCGGGGCTGAGGAGATTTCGTTTCGCAATGTTGCGATCGGGAACGCTTCAGACCTGGGATTGCTGCTGGCCAGCCTGCCGGAGATCCCCGTACATTTTGAGAATGCCGATGAGCCGCTGCTTCGCCTGTTGATTGACCGGCTGAGCAATCGGCAGGCGGCTGCGCCGCTATCGACGGGATGGAATCCCCTCGCCAACCTGGACTTTGCCGCCGAAGTTCTTCGCAGTGCTCCCTCCTCGTTTCTTTCTTTCACCTTTCACGGCGAGGAGTTCGAGCAATCGGGGGCTACCGCCGTCGAGGAAGTTGCATTCACACTGGCGGCCGCGATCGATTTCCTGGCCGAGATGCAATCGCGCAACGTGGAGGTTGATCGCGCCGCGGCTTCCATTACATTTTCCTTTGCGATCGGAGCGAATTTCTTCTTTCAGATTGCCAAATTGCGCGCCTTCCGCATGCTGTGGGCGCGGGCGGTCGAGAGCTTTGGCGGATCGCACGAGAGCGCGAAGGCTCGGATTCATGCCCGCACTTCGCGCTGGAATGAAACCATCTACGATCCTCACGTCAACGTGCTGCGCGGAACGACCGAGGCTTTCTCGGCGATCATGGGAAGCGCCGATTCGATCACGGTCGCGCCCTTCGACGAGTGCTACAAAACGCCCGATGATGCCAGCCGCCGTCTGGCCCGCAATACGCAGATCCTTCTCAAGCAGGAGTCTCTGTTATCGCGCGTAGCCGATCCCGGCGCCGGTTCCTACTGTCTGGAATTCATGACCGATTTCATTGCCCGCGAAGGTTGGAAGAGGATGCAGGAGATCGAGGCCGCGGACGGTTATCAGAAGTCGAAAGGGCTGATTGCCCTGGCGCTCGAGCGGTCGCTGGCCGCCAAGGAAAAGGACGTGGTGACCCGCCGCCGCATCTTTACCGGGACCAACCAGCAGGCGAATCTCACGGAAAAGGCTCTGGACCGTATCGACGCTTCGCTGGCGATCGATGAGCGGCGCGGAACCTGGGTCTATGAGCAGCTTCGTTTGCGTACCGAACGGCACGCGGCCCGGACCGGAAGTTCTCCGCGCATCCTGCTGGCTGAAATCGGGGACGTGAAGATGCGCTCGGCCCGTTCCGGCTTTGCCGCCAATTTCTTTGGCTGCGCGGGCTTCGAACTCGTTACGCAGCCTTTCGAAAGCGTGGATGAAATTGTAGCCAGCGATGCCGCGCTGATCGTGCTCTGCAGCTCCGATCCGCAGTATCCCGCGCTGGTCGCGGAAGCGATGTCGAAGTTGAAGGCGTTGGGACGCAAAACGCCGGTGATCGTTGCCGGCTATCCCGATTCCGCCGAGCAATTGAAAGCGGAAGGCGTAGCGGATTTCGTGCATGTGAGGAGCAATCCGATTGAACTTCTTGCCAAATGGCAGCAACGGTTAGGGATCGAGGGCTAGCGATGCGACCAGATTTTGCAAAGATCGACTACAAGGCCGCCGTAGACAAAGCGGCGGCGCGTGAGAGCGAAGAATGGCTCTCGCCGGAGCACATTGCGGTCAAGAGTTTCTATACGAGCGAGGATCTCAAGGGGCTCGATCATCTTGAGTACGCGGCGGGAATCGCGCCTTTTCTGCGTGGACCGTACAGCACAATGTACGTCATGCACCCCTGGACGATTCGTCAGTATGCGGGCTTCTCCACGGCGGAAGATTCCAATGCCTTCTATCGCCGCAACCTGGCTGCGGGACAAAAAGGACTCTCCGTCGCCTTCGATCTTGCCACGCATAGAGGCTACGACTCCGATCACGAGCGCGTAACCGGAGATGTGGGCAAGGCCGGCGTAGCCATCGACTCGATCCTCGATATGAAGATCCTCTTCGATAAAATCCCTCTCGATCAAATGTCGGTATCGATGACCATGAATGGCGCGGTTCTTCCCATCATGGCCTTCTACATCGTGGCCGCTGAAGAGCAGGGAGTGGCGACAGAGAAGTTGAGCGGAACCATTCAGAACGACATTCTCAAAGAGTTCATGGTCCGCAATACCTATATCTATCCGCCGGGCGGCTCCATGCGGATCATCGGCGATATCTTCCGCTTCTGCGCGGAGAAAATGCCCAAGTTCAACTGCATCAGCGTCAGCGGTTACCACATGCAGGAGGCCGGAGCCACGGCCGACATCGAGCTGGCTTATACGCTCGCCGACGGCCTCGAGTATCTGAGAACCGGAGTGAAGGCGGGTCTCGATGTCGATAACTTCGCCCCGCGCATTTCGTTCTTCTGGGGCATCGGCATGAACTACTTCACCGAGGTTGCCAAGATGCGCGCCGCGCGCATGATATGGGCCAAGCTGGTGAAGACTTTCAATCCGAAAAATCCCAAGTCGCTGGCCCTGCGCACGCATTCGCAGACCTCGGGTTGGAGCCTTACCGCCCAGGACCCCTATAACAATGTCGTCCGCACCTGCGTCGAGGCGCTGGCCGCGGCCCTGGGGCATACGCAATCGCTGCACACCAATGCGCTCGATGAGGCCCTGGCGCTGCCCACGGATTTCTCCGCCCGCATTGCGCGCAATACTCAGATTTACCTGCAACAGGAAGCCGAGATTACGCGCGTCGTCGATCCCTGGGCCGGCTCCTTCTATGTGGAACGGCTTACCAACGAGCTGATGCATGCGGCTTGGAAGCTGATCGAAGAGGTCGAGGAGCTGGGCGGAATGGCCAAGGCCATCGAGACCGGCGTTCCCAAGATGCGCATCGAAGAGGCGGCGGCCCGCAAGCAGGCTCGCATCGATTCGGGCAAAGACGTGATTGTGGGCATCAATGCCTATCCTTCGCCCGAGGAACCGCTGATCCCGGTCCTCGATATCGACAATGCCGCGGTGCGCGAATCGCAACTGAAGCGGCTGGCTCTGTTGAAGAGCGAGCGCGACCCGGAAGCGGTGCGCAAATCGCTGGAGCAGCTGGAGCTGAGCGCTCGCAACGGCCAAGGCAATCTTCTTGAGCTCGCGGTGAATGCGGCCCGCCAGCGCGCCACGCTGGGCGAGATTTCAGCAGCTCTGGAAAAGGTTTGGGGCCGTTACGCGGCCACCACTCGCACCATCTCCGGCGTTTACTCTTCCGAGAGCGGCAACGACGAAGAGTTCAAGAAAGCGCGGCGGATGGTCGAGGAGTTTGAGAAAGCGGAAGGACGCCGTCCCCGGATTCTGATCGCCAAGATGGGTCAGGATGGCCATGATCGCGGCGCCAAGGTCATCGCCACCGCCTTCGCGGATATCGGTTTCGACGTCGATGTGGGTCCCTTGTTTCAGACTCCCGGCGAGGTAGCGCGAGACGCGGTCGAGAACGACGTGCACATCGTCGGCGTCTCTTCGCTGGCCGCCGGACACAAGACCTTGGTTCCGCAGTTGATCGATGAGTTGCGCAAGCACGGCAGGGATGACATTCTGGTGGTGGTGGGCGGCGTCATTCCGCCTCAGGATTACGAGTTCCTCTTCCAGGCCGGCGCGGCCGGCATCTACGGGCCGGGCACATTCATTCCGATCGCGGCGCAGCGGATTCTCGACATTCTGAACGGTACTCCGGCTGCCCGATAGGGGAGCGTTCGCGATTGGTAGACCCAACTGCATTGAGCGTCAGTCCCGGAGTTGCAGCGCCGGAGCCGCCGGCGGAGTTGCTGGCGAGTTTGTCCAGACGCCGCCGGACGCTTTCGCGCCAGCAATACGTTGACGGCATCTTGCACGGTCAGCGCACCGTGCTGGCCCGCGCCATTACGCTGATCGAGAGCTCCCGAGCCGCCGACCGGGAAGTGGCGGAGCAGATTCTTGAAGACTGCCTTCCCCATTGCGGCAACTCGATTCGCGTTGGCATCACGGGCGTTCCCGGTGCCGGCAAGAGCAGCGTGATCGAAGTGCTGGGCCAATATTTGATTGGCGAATTCGGGCAAAAGGTCGCGGTGCTGGCGATCGATCCCAGCAGCCAGCTCTCCGGCGGAAGCATTCTCGGCGACAAAACTCGCATGCAAACTCTCTCCGCAAACGAGAAGGCCTTCATTCGTCCCTCACCATCGCGCGGATCTCTGGGCGGCGTTGCGCAGCGCACCCGCGAGGCGATGCTGCTCTGTGAAGCGGCAGGATACCAAAACATCATCGTCGAAACGGTTGGAGTCGGGCAGTCCGAAACCGCGGTTCACGA
>Ga0182030_10012965_pt1 | contig 16640 bp, 12 predicted proteins | sample 812S3MmetaG_FD_121299 | JGI IMG/M metagenome (GOLD analysis project Ga0182030, IMG submission 121299) | Permafrost microbial communities from Stordalen Mire, Sweden - 812S3M metaG (Illumina Assembly) | ecosystem: Environmental > Terrestrial > Soil > Wetlands > Permafrost | place: Sweden...
CGAAGCGCGGGCAAGAAGCTCTTCGTCCTGACCAACTCGCGCTGGTCGTACACCGACAAGATGATGACGTACCTGCTCGACGGCGCGATGAGCGAGTACCCCCACTGGCGAAACTACTTCGACGTCGTCATCGTCGCAGCCACCAAGCCGGCCTTCTTCCAGGAGCGACGGCCGCTGATGGTGCGCGACGGCGACAAGCTGGAGCCCGCCGGCGCCCCGCTGGAGCGCGGCAAGATCTACGAAGGGGGAAACCTGCAGGATCTCGAGCGAGCGCTCGGCGCCATCGGCGACGAGGTGCTCTACGTCGGCGACCACATCTACGGCGACATCCTCCGCAGCAAGAAGGAGAGCGCCTGGCGTACGGCGATGATCATCCAGGAGCTGGAGGGCGAGGTCCTGGCCCACGACTCGTGCCGCGAAGACTTCGTTCGCGCCGAGTACCTGGAAGACGGGCGCGATCGCCTGGAGGACGAGCTTCGATTCTACCAGACGCGGTTCAAGGATCTGTCGCGGCGCATCGAGCACGCGCACCAGAAGCCGAACGGCCTGCACGTGGCCGACGCGGAGGCCGAGCGCGGGCGCATCAAGCGGGCCATCGACCGCGTGCGTGCGCGGCTCCGCCTCGTCGACGCAGAGCTTCACGCCATCGAGCGACGTGTCGACCAGCGATTTCACCCCTTCTGGGGGTCGCTCCTCAAGGAGGAGAACGAGGAGTCGAGCTTCGGCTCCCAGGTCGAGGAGTACGCGTGCCTCTACACGTCGCGCGTCTCCAACTTTCTCTCGTACTCGCCGCAGCAGTACTTTCGCAGCCCGCGCGACGAGATGGCACACGAGCTCGGATAGGCCTAACCGCCGCGGATCTCCACACGCCCGGCGGCTCCACGAGGACCGTCGGACCCACGCGCCCCCGACGAGCCGTTGGACCCCTGCGAGCCGCTCGCTCCGCCGCTGACCGACGTGTAGTGCCCCTGCGAGTCCGTACAGGACGCCCCCGAGCCTCCGGGGCCTCCCGCGCCGCCGGTTCCTCCGCGTCCCCCTTCGCCACCGGCTCCTCCCGCGCCGCCCTCGCTTCGAACGAGCTTCTGCGCGAGCCCCACGACCGAGCCACACTCGCCCGTCGCGCAGGCCACGCTCACGGCCACGTTGCCTCCCGGTCCACCGGGTCCACCGGGCCCTCCGTTGGTTCCGTTCCCACCGGCGGTGCCGCTACCACCCTGACCACCGGGGCTGCCGGGGCACGAACCCGGGCTGCCGGCGCTGCCGGGCGAACCGTTGGATCCATCCATTCCGCGGGTTCCCGGCGTGCCGGTGCCCCCGCGGCTCGCGATCTCGAAGGACGCGGCATCCCGCGCCTCGACCACTCCGACGAGCTTGCCCTGCGGAGCCGCGACCTCGAAGAAGATGCGCGGCGAGTACCGCCGCTCGATGACGACGCGCAGATCAGGACCGCGTCCGGAGCCGGGGCCCTGGAAGACGAGGGCGTCCGGCTGCTCGAAGACGATGGGCCACTCGATGGTGAGGAGAGGGCGTCCCGCGACGTCGAACGGGAGGGGCAGGTTCGGCGTGTCGTAGACGAGCCTCATGGCGTCCTTGCTCGTGACCCGCTCGACGAAGTGAAGGAGGCCCTCCGCGTCGACGTAGACGATGGGCACCTTGGGCTTCACCTCGGCGGGGAGCAGACAGGGCGCGACGTCGAGCGTGGCCGGAGGCGCGCAGAGGGTGACGGCGTCCTTCAGGCCCTCGGCGCGGGCGTAGAGAGCGCCGCGCAGATCGAGCGACGGGATGACCGAGGAGCCGGGTTTCTCCCCTTCGTAGGCGAGCAGCGTCGCCGTCTGCTTCAACACGTCCTGGCGGACCAGCACTCCGCGCACGTGCACGCGCTGCTCGTCGAGCCAGGCGGCGGTCGGAGCGTGCTTCGCGGGATCGATGGCGTTGCGCCCCGTGGCCATCACGGCCGCCTCGACCTCGGCGGCATGCAGCCGCACGTCGGGCGAAGGAGAGGCGGCGATGTGCAGATGGACGATGCGCCTCCGCGCCTCTCGCTCCAGGTTCTCGTCGGGCACACGCAGTGCGATGCGGCGGAGCAGCGTCTCGTCCTTGTCCTTCTCGAGCGCGTCGAGCGTCGCCACGGTGAGCGGCGAGCCGTTCCAGAGTCCGCGTTCGAGATCGATCGTGGTGAGCACCTCGTGGCCGTACTTCGACGCCACCGGCCCGAGGCGACCCTTGGTGAGCACGTCGCGGAGCTTGGCGACGTCGTCATCCACGGCCCCGGGGTGGGGCGCGGTGCCACGGCGACGGAGGACGAAGGCCCCGTGAAGGGCCTCCAGCTTCGCGCGCTCGTTCGCGTCGGTCTCGATGGCGCTGCGGCCGAGGAGCTTGCGATAGGCGTGCGCCATGGCGTCGAGGAGTGAGGACGCCTCGTCGGGCGTCGAGCTCTCGAGGAGGATCATCGTGCAGCGCTGCCAGAGATCAGGACGCACGTCGCCGTCGAGGAGCCCGCCCGTGAGATCCCCGAGATCGTCGGCGCTGGAGCCACGAAAGCGTGGCCCGTCGCTCTTGCGGTCGCAGACCGCAGCGGTGGCTCCGGGCTGCCGCAGGTAGTGGACGAGCGCATCGCCGGTGCCGATCCCGGCCATGTCCTGCGCCGTGAAGGGCGACGGGTACCGCCGTCCGCAGCCGGCAGCGACCAGCAGCAGGAGAAGGAAGGCCCACCCCCGACGGAGCGCCATGCTCAGCCCTTTTCGTCGGGTAGAGGCGAGAGGACGCGCAGGGGGACCGAGCGACGGATGGGCGTGAGGAAGATCTGGATGGGCGAACGGCACTCCGGGTTGGGTTCGTCCTTGGTGGAGTGTCCGCAGCTCTCGGGATCGCCGGCCGCGTGAAGGATGGCCTTGGTCTGCTTGCCCGACGCGTGCAGTCCGGCGTTGCCCATTTCGGCCCCGGCCCCCGCCGAGGCCTCGCCCCCCGCCATGAGCTTGAACGCCCCGACGCTGAGCGCTGTCACGAGGTGCGTGGCCCGCGAGCACTCGGCGCCGGTGGTCGCGTCCGTGGCCGCGGTCCCGACGAGCTGCATCTGCCCCGCGACGGTGGTCTGGACGTGCAGCGAGCCGGAGGTCTTCAGCTGCCCCGACAGAGAAGCCGCGCCCAGCGGGAGCTTCGCGTAGAGGTCGTCCTCGTCGGAGATGTCCGTGGTGTCGGTCGAGAGCGTGGTCCTCTTCCAGGCGTACGTCCCCGCCACCTTGCAGGTGTCGACGATGCGCAGATCGCAACCCGAGTACTCGACCGCGACGACGCCCTCGTGGAGGAGCGCCTCGAGGCGGGCCTTGTAGGACGCGGGCCACTCGGTGACGAGGGGCTGCTCGTGGCTCGCGGCCACCGAGCACTTGGCGAGCGGCGTGGGATCGAGCCCGCCGTTGGGCATCGCGGCCTGGGCCATGACGCCGTTGCCGCAGCCCGCGCACAGCGCCGCGGTCAGCCCCGCGAGCCAGAAAGCCGTGCAAACGGTGCGCATCGCCCGGCCCCTCTTTACCTGAATCACCGCTCGTGTGCACGCTGCCCCGCATGCCCGACCCGGTGGCCCCCCTCCCGCATGGCGTCATCAAGCTGCGCCCGGAGGACTTCGTCGTCGAAGAGCTCCCGGCGTACGCGCCGACCGGCGAGGGGACGCACGTCTTCGTGCGCTTCACGAAGACCGACGTGACGACCATCGACGCGGGTCGGGCCATCGCTCGCGCCCTCGAGTGCGAGCCACGCGCAGCGGGCTTCGCCGGGATGAAGGACAAGCGGGCGGTGACCACGCAGACCATCTCGCTGGAGACGCCCCGGGGGACCACGCCGGCGGCGCTCGCCGAGCGCGCCCGGGGTCTCGTCCTCCCGGGCATCGTCGTGCACGAGGCCACGCCGCACGGGCACAAGATGAAGGCGGGACACCTGGCGGGGAACCGCTTCGAGATCCTGGTCCGGGAGGTACCGCTCGACCGCCTGGACGAGGTGGAACGCTCGGTGGCCCGTGTCGCCTCGGAGGGCGTACCCAATGCGTTCGGCGTCCAGCGGTTCGGACGCGCGGGAGACAACGCGACGCGCGCCATAGCGTGGCTTTCCGGCAAGGAGCGCGGGCCGCGGGACCCTCGCATGCAGAGACTGCTCTGGTCCTCGCTCCAGTCGGCGGTCTTCAACGCCGTGCTCGACGCACGCGTCGCCGACGGAACCTGGACGACCCCTCTCGAAGGGGACCTGTTAAAACTTCGTACATCCGGAGGTCTGTTCCTCTGCTCGAACGTTCAGACGGATGGGGAGCGTGCCGTGGTGGGGGAAGTCTCGCCCACGGGCCCCATGATCGGGGCACGGATGCGGTGGCCGGAGGGCGCCCCGGCCGAGCTCGAGAAGCGAATCGCCGCCGCAACGCTGGGCGAAGGCTTCGATCTTGCTGCCACGCGCCGCCTGGGAGAAGGGACCCGCCGGCCCCTTCGCATGTGGGTGCAGGACCTGCGCTGCGAGAGGACGGACGACGATCCCGGGCATCGAGCAGCCTGCATGCGGGTTTACTTTGTGCTACCGAAAGGGGCGTACGCGACGACCGTGCTCGCCAACGTCTTCGCCGCGCAGACCCGCGACCAGGGGGAAGCCCGCGAAGAAGACACTGTTTCGGAGGATCCCTAAGTGAACGCGCTGATCGAACGAGTGAAGACGGCGATGGTCGGCATCGGGACGGGGTGGATCCTCGTCTTGATGCTCCTCTTGAGCATCGTTTCGCTGGCCATCATGCTCGAGCGCACCTGGCTCTACTGGTCGCTGCGCGACGACGTGGAGGAGCTGATGCGCGACTTCGGCCGATTGCTGCGAGGGGGCGACCTCCCCGGAGCGCGACGGCGTCTCGAGGCCTCACGCAGCGCCGAGGCGGCGGTGGTCGTCGCGGGTCTCGTCGAGTCCGAGCATGGCGTCGAGGCAGCGCAGGAGGCGATGGAGGGTGCCAGCGCCCTTCAGCGGATGAAGCTCGAGAAACGCCTCGCCTACCTGGGCACCGTGGGGAATAACGCCCCGTTCATCGGGCTGCTGGGAACCGTCATCGGGATCCTCGCGGCGTTCGACGAGCTGAGCAAAGGCACGATTGTGCAGGCGGTCGGTTCGTCGCAGGTGGCCAATCAACAGGTCGCCAACCAGGCTCTCATGGGCCGCATCTCCGAGGCGCTCGTGGCCACCGCCATCGGCATCCTCATCGCCATCCCGGCGGTGGCTGCGTTCAACGCGTTCCAGCGCATCGTCCGCGGCACGCTGGCCAACACCGAAGCACTCGGACACCTGCTGCTCGCGCACCTCAAGGCCATCCCGCTCCCGGCAGGAGAGGCGACGTCCGAGACTGCCGAAGCGAAGGCCGAGCGCTCGAGCGCGCGCAAAGATCAGTCCGAAGATTCCGAGAGGAACTGACGGCCATGGCTGGCGGCGCGACCTACCAGGGCGACGACGCGATCACGGGGATCAACGTCACCCCGCTGGTCGACATCACGCTCGTTCTCCTCATCATCTTCATGGTCACGACCCAGATCGCGATGAACCAGACCGTGCCGCTCGATCTGCCGAAGTCCGCGGTGGGCAGCAGCGACGTGCAGGTGGTCCTCAGCATCGTCATGACCGCGGACGGGCGAGCCTTCGTCAACGGCAAGCCCGTGGTGAACGACGACGCGATCGTCGAGCCCGCGCGCGAGTCCGTCGCGGCTCACCCGGACTTGCGCGCCGTCATCAAGGCCGACGCGGCGGTGACCCACGGCCGCGTCATCCACGTGCTCGACCTGCTCAAGCAAGCGCACATCAACAAGATCGCGTTCGGGGTGACCCCGGTCGTGCCGGGTCACTGAGATGGCCGACGCGACTCCGTCACGGCGGACGACGAACGGCAGGGGGCACGCTCCCATGCCCGCATTCGCCGCAGCCGGCGCGGTACCGTACGACGATCCGATGAGCAGGGTGCTGAGACTCGACGCAAAGACGTCTGGCCTGGCCGCTTGGTTCGGGTTCACGTCGGCGGGGACGCTGCTGCTGGTGTGGCTGATGGGGCTGGCCCTGGTCCTGGCGTGGTGGCGGGCAACGCACGTGACCCGACCGGTCGACACGACCGAAGAGATCGAGATCCTCAAGGACGACGTGCCCCCTCCCCCGCCGCCTCCGGTGGTGGAGCCGGAGAACAAGCCCGAGCCGGCGCGGGCGACGCCGCACGAGGCGACGCCACCGCCCGCCCCGGCACAGGCGGCGAAGGTGCTCACGGCGGAGTCGAAACCCGACGAGCCGCTGGACCTCACGGGGAACACCATCGTGACGGGAAACGCCGACACGTTCGCGGGCGGCTTCACGGCAGGCAACGGGACGAATCCAAACGCCGTGCACTCGATGCCCAGCCCATCCGGTGTACCGGGTGGGACGGGAACGCCGCAGGCCGCCCCCGCGCCTCCGCCGGGCCCCGATCGTTCGCGCGCGGCGTCCTTGAGCGGCGGGTCGCAGTGGAGCTGCCCCTTCCCGCCGGAGGCAGATACCGCGCAGATCGACGAAGCGTTCGTGTCGCTCCGCGTCGACGTGCGTGCGGATGGGACGCCGACCGCTGTGAGCGTCCTCCAGGACCCGGGCAATGGCTTCGGCCGCGAGGCCCGGCGATGCGCAATGAACAAGCACTACCAGACGGCGCTCGATCACGACGGCAACGCCATTGCGGGAACCTGGAAGGCCAGGGTTCACTTCTCGCGCTGACGGGGCTACGTCGCTGTGGGACATGAGCGTGGGCACGGGCGACGACCCCAGGGAAGAGCTGGCAGGGCTGGCGGCCTCGTTGCGCGCCTACCTCGAGTGGCAGCAGGACGCGGGGACCGTTGGATTCCCCAAGCGGTCCGCCGGCGCGACCTCGACCTCGACCTCGACCTCGACCTCGACCTCGACCTCGACCTCGACCCCGACCTCGACCCCGATCTCAATCAACCGCCACAGTCGCCTCCCTCAGCTGGCGGCGGAGGTGGCGTCGTGCGTCAAGTGCGGCCTTTCCGCCACGCGCACCCAGACGGTCTTCGCCCGTGGAAACCCGGACGCACAGCTCTGCTTCATCGGGGAGGCGCCCGGCGCGGACGAGGACGCGCAGGGTCTCCCGTTCGTGGGCAGGGCCGGGCAGCTCCTCGACCGGATGATCGTGGCCATGGGCCTCTCCCCGGAGACCGACGTGTACGTCTGCAACATTCTCAAGTGTCGCCCCCCTGGCAATCGCCGCCCAGAGGCGGACGAGATGGCGGCCTGCTTCCCCTACCTCCACGAGCAGCTCGCACTGGTCCGTCCCCGCGCGATCGTCGCCCTCGGCAACACGGCGGTGGGCGCGCTCCTCGACACCAAGCTGGGGATCACCAAGGTGCGCGGACAGTGGAAGCTCTATCGCGGCCAGACGCTGGTCATGCCTACGTACCATCCCTCGTACCTCCTCCGCCCCAGCCCTCAGCAGGTCGAGGCCAAACGCCAGACGTGGGAGGATCTCCAGCTTGTCATGAAGGAGCTGGGCCTGGAGCTTCCGAAGAGGAAGGGCTGACTACTTTCACTACCCTCCGCCCTCCGTTCGTCAGACAATGGCTGGCGCGCGCCCCCTCATGGCCGAACCGATCGACGAGCTCGTTCAACGCTGGAAGCAGAGCCCCAGCCCTGTGGCGACCATCGCGCTCTGCGACGCGCTGCGGGCGACTCCACGCGGCCCGCTCGTCCAGCAGGTGGGCGAGTTCGCCACGCAGCGCCATGCGACGGACGTGGGCGTCCTCATCTCGGTCGCCCGTATGTACATGGAAGCGCACCGTCTGGGCGATGCGCAGGCGGTCCTCGTGGCGGCCGGCAAGCAGGCCCCTCGCGACGGGGTGATCTACCGCTGGCTGGGCGAGGTGCTCCTGCGGCGAGGAGATGCCGAGCGCGCCGAGAAGGTGCTGGAGAGGGCCATCCAGCTCGGGGCGCGGGATCCGGAGGCCCAGCTGTGGATGGAGCGGGCGCGGGTGTTCCGGCCGATGCAAGCCAAGGCGGGGACACGCGCCGTCGCCGCCGAGGTCGCGCATGCGACGGCCCACCCGATGCGACCCCCGCTGGACTCGATGAGCGACAGCACGACGGCGGTGCACGTGAGGCCCCTGCAGGACTCCAGCCCCGACTCGCTGGGCGACGAGGAGCCGACCCGCGCAGGCCCCATCCCGCCCATTCCGGCCGCAGGTGTTCCCCCGCGAGCCATGCCCCCCATCCCGGCGCCGCCTGTCCCTGCCGCGGCCGTGCCCCCGCGCTTCGCGAAAGAGGCGGAGACAGCGCCCCACGCGTTCGAGCCGCCGTTGCCCCCGATGATGCGTGCCCCCGCGCCTTCGGCATCGGGCGAGATCGAGATCTCCGTGCAGCAGCCGCTGCCCACCTCGCCCGCCATCCCCAAACGCTCCGGCAGTCCCTTCGAGCAGCCGACGAACGGAGCTCGCGCCGCGCCCGCGCCATTTCCGCCCTACCAGGTCGCCCAGCGCCCTCCCGCGGGGCCGATGGTGCCTCACCCGCGCGACGTGCTCGACGCGCTGGCTCTCTCGGGGGTGTTCGAGCCGCCGACGGAGAAGTCGGTGGCGGCGGCCGCGTGGGCGAACGCCAACCCCGGCCCCAAGCGAAAGGGAGGGCCGACGCTCATCGTGGGGATGGTGCTGTTCCTGGCGGCCAGCGTGGGGATCTACTTCTTTTACCGTCACAAGCGGGCGGGGGAGCACGTCCAGGCGGAGGCCGTCCTCGACATGGTGGAGGGGGACCTTCACGCCGGCAAGCCGGGGTCGCTGCCGGACTTGCAGAAGGAGCTCTCGCAGGCGTTCCAGCTCGAGTCGCGTAGCCCACGGGGGGCGCTCGACTGGACCCGTGAGCGCGCCCTGGTGGGCCTGATCACGAGCGGCGCCGACGTGGCCTTCGAGGACGCGATGGCGCGAAACAAGGACCTGGGCGTCCCGGAGGAGAAGTACGCGTTCGCGCGCGTCGCCTCGTTCCTCTTTCAGGGGGACACGGCGGGCGCGGCCGCGGTGTTGCCCCGGTGGGACGGCCCGGCTGGCATCGACCCCTGGTACCAGATGGTGGCAGGCGCGACGCTCGAGCGCGCCGGCGATGCGCACGCGCGCGATCGCTACGCCACGGCAGCGAAGCTCGATCCCGACCTCGTCATCGCCCAGGTGGCGCAGGCGCGAGCCACAGCGATCGACGGGGACGCGCAGGAGGGCATGCGTCTCGCCAAGGCGCTTCGCAAGTCGATGCCTGACCGCGCCGAACCGGTGGCTCTGGTGGCGCTCGCGTGGGGGCGCGATCCCAACCGGGAGTCGGCGCCCGCTCCCCCCGAGGTCGACGAGGTCGCGAAGCGCGCCGACGAGCTTCCCTCCGGGCTGAAGTTCGTGCCGCATGCCATCGCAGCGCTGCGGGCCCTGGACAAGAAGAACGCCGACGAAGCCCGCGCGGAGATCCTGAGGGGCCTCGCGGTCGCGGAGTCGCCCGGAGCGGCGGTATGGCTGGGGACCATCGCGCTGCCTATCGGTGACGAAGCGCTGGCGCGCAAGGGGGCCCTCGGGGCGCTGCAGCTGTCGGCCGTATACGAGCCGGCACGAGCCCTCGCGGCTCGGGTGGCGCTCCTCGGCGGACGGCTCGACGAGGCGCTCAAGGCGACCGAGGATCTGGAGCCGACGTCGCCCGACGTCGCGGTCGTGCGGGCAGCCGCGGCGTACGAGCGTGTGGACGCGGACGGCGTGATGCGCGCGCTCGAGGCGCTACCCGCCGAGGCACGCAAGCTCCCCTTCCTCGCAGCGCTCGATCTGGCCCCGGAGGCCCTCAGCGGCAAGCTCCAGCTCGACGCGGCGAAGCTGATGGCGATGGCGGCGGACGACGCACCGTGGAGTGATCTCGTCGCGATGGACATCGCGCTCGACGAGGGCGACCTCGCGTCGGCAGACAAGATGGCTGCCTTGTGGGGGAAGGGCGCCGAGTCGAACCCGTTGCGAGCCCGGCGCCTCGCGCGGCTGGCCCGCTACGAGGGGAAGCTCGACGCGGCCGATGCGCTCTCGCTGACGGCGATGGAGCACGGGACGGTGACCCCGCGGGTCCTCTGGGAACGCGTGTACGTCCTCGTGGCGCGAAATCACGGGAACGAGGTGGGTCCCCTGCTCTCGCACTACCCGTTGGTCCTCGGCCCGCTGGCCAGCTGGCTCAGCGCCTATGCGGCTGCCTCGGGAGGCAACACAGAGGGCGCCAAGGGACGGACCGCTTCGCTCGATCCGCCGCCCGCCGCAGCCCCGCTCGAGGCACGCGTGGTGGCTGCGGCCGCCTTCGGGGCCATGAAGGACAAGCATCGCGGCACCGACTACGTGAAGGACGTCCTCGCCGCGAGCGGCCGGCACCCCGATCTCATCGCGGCGGCGCTGGCTCTCGGCTTCCGCAAGGTGGAACACGGCAAGAAACCGCCGACGTACGACTATCCCTGAAGGCGTAGAGACACCATGGCCTCCGATCCCCCCAAGGACTCATTCGCCTCGCTGTTCGAGCAGACGGGCAACGCGGTGCCACGCAGGCAAGGGCCTCGGGTGGGAGACATGCTCGAGGTCGTGGTCGTCCAGGTCGGCAAGGACGCCGTGTTCGTCGAGCTCGACGGACGACGGCAGGGGTTCATCGAGGCGCTCGATCTCCGCGCGCCCGACGGGACCATGAAGGCCGCCGTCGGGGACAGGATGCGCGCGCGGGTCCTTCACGTCGACGACCAGGGCGTGCGTCTGGCGCCGACCGTCGAAGCGGCGGTGGCCGCCGGAGTGAGCGTGAGCCTCGACGGGAGCACAGAGCCGGACGCGGTGAAGTTCGCCGTGGGGCAGGTCGTCTCCGGCACCGTGGAGCGTGTCGAGACGTACGGGGTGTTCCTGCAGCTCGACGGAACCAAGGGCCGCACGGGACGAGGTCTCGCGCCGGTGTCGGAGCTGGGGACGCCGCGAGGCGCGGACCTGCGCAAGGCGTTCGCGCTGGGAACGAAGATGAAGGCCATGGTCATCGGGCTCGAAGAGGGCAAGATGCGACTGTCGGTCACGGCCCTCAAGGACGACGAGGAGCGCAAGGACTTCGAGGGATTCAAGGGCAAGGAGCCCCAGTCCCCCGCGGCGAGCGGCTTCGGCACGCTCGGCGACCTGCTGAAGAAGCGCCCGACCAAGTAGCGCCTACATCCCGGCCTCGACGCCGATGCTCGGCACCGTCACCGGCCCGATGTACTCGGGTTTGCAGGTGTCGTACTTGAGCGGAAAGAGCGTGCCGTCGCTGTTGCACTGAGCGGAGATGGCCTCCTTGGTGGGCGTCACGTTCATGCCTTCGACGACGAACGCGATGTAGCCGTTGCCGAACGCGCGCCAGCGCTTTTCGAGGCGCACGTCGAGACGGTAGAAAGTCGGCAGCCGCTCGGAGTTGAACGGCGGCACGGGAATGCCCTGCACCGTCGGCGAGTAGGGTCGGCCCGTGTAGAGGAACACGCGCGCGCCGGCCCTCCAGCCGCGCCCGAGATCGATGGCACCGAGGACGTTGAGCACGTGGGTGCGGTCGAACTCGGCGGGGATCTCCTGGAGCGTGTTCGTCGAGGTGACCGGGGGGCCCGTCGGGTTCGTGCTGTTGAAGACGATGCCGTGCGTCTCGCGCGTCGACCGCGAGAGCGTGTACGAAACCCAGCCGGTGATGCGCTTGGTGAGATCGCGACGCGCGAGCAGCTCGACGCCGTAGGCGCGCCCACGCACCTGCTGGGCGAGGCAGTCGTTGCTGGCGTTCGGGATATTGGTTCCGTTGCCGAGGCACGTCGCGGTCGCGTCGTTGAGGCCCAGGTAGTCGTGGAGGAACAGCGTGGAGGTCAGCTTGAAGTCCAGCGGAAGCTCCACTTCGGCGCCCTGGCTCGCCTGGAGCGAGGTCTGGAGCCCCGTGGCCAGGCTGCCCAGGGTCAGGCCCGGGATGGGCACGAGGAGGCTCGGTGGCTGGTGCGCGACACCGAACGTCGAGACCCACGTCACCTTCGGCGTCGCCTGCACGCGCGTCGCCAGGCGCGGCTCGGGCGCCACCGTTGCCGTGCCGCTCATCGGCGAACCGGACACGCTCTGCCCCGACGAGAGGGCTCCCGGCGCGAGCCGCGACGTGAAGACGTCCGTGCGCAGCCCCGGCACGACCTCGACGCGCCGGCTCGCCTTCCAGATGACGTCACCGTAGGCGCCGATCATCACGTCGTTTCGCTGAGGGTAGAGCGCTTGCAGGTCGGAGCCCGTGCTCCCCCCCGTGTCGAGCGAGTAGTGGTAGAGGAGCACGTCCGCGCCGTAGCGCAGCTTCATCTCGGGGCTCAGGCGTTCGTCGCCCTCCGCGCGCAAGCGGACGCTGCTCGCCGCGACGCCCGTCTGCTGCGTCGCGCTCGAGCCCGCGATCGAGTCTTCGACGCCGACCGTGGCGGCGACGCGAAGGTGCCCGCGCGGCGTGTCGTGGTCGTAGCGGAGATCGACGCGGTGAAACTCGGTCTTGAAGACGGGATAGAAGGGGCCGACGCTCTGGCCCGTCACATCGCCGGCCTGGTCGTACGACGTCTGCTGGTCGCGGTTGTCGATCTCGTCGAAGCTGCCGAACGCGAAGATCGAGATACGGTCCTTCGGCGTCAGGCGGTAGGTGACGCGCGCCTGGTAGTCCCAGTAGGCGACGCGGGTGTCGGGCGCGAAGATCTGCACCAGCGCCGCCGTGTAGCTGTAACGGCCCGCGACGAGGACCGTGAGGCGGTCGTCAAGCAGCGGTGTCTCGGCGAGCACCCCGGCGTCGAAGAGGCGGACGTTGCCCTCGGCGTGAAGGCGTGACGCGGGCGGCAGCGTCTCCCCATCGAGGATTCCGCCCGCGAAGCGCCCGTAGCGCGCGGGATAGCCACCCGGGAAGAAGTCGACCTGATCGATGAGCCCGGGGTGCACGACGCTCGGCCCCAGCGCGAGGTGAAAGAGAAGCGGCACGGGGATGCCGTCGAGGAAGTAGCCGACGTTGCCGGGGGGCGCGCCGCGCACGAAGAAGAACGGGAGCCCGCTCACGATGGGCGTCACGCCCGGCAGCGCCTCGATCGCGCGGAACGCGTCGCCGAACGCCCCCGGCATCTGTCGGACCTCCGCCCCGCCGAGCTGGGTCTCGCCGACCTCCTTGCGCACCCCGCGCACCTGGATCTCGTCGGGGGGAGGCGTGGTGCCGAGGGATGGCGCCGTCGGGGCAGAGGATGCCGGAGATGCCGTGGACGGCTCGGGGGCCGGTGCGATCGCGAGTGCGGGGACGAGTGCGGGGACGGGTGCGACCGCCGGCGGATGGAAGTCGACGAGCATGCGGACACGCGCCGAGACACGCAGGTCGCCCCGCCGTGCCGGGGTGAAGCTCCATCCCCGAGCGGCGGCGAGCGCGGCCGAGACGAACGGCTCGTCGCCGTCGACGACGGTCACGTCCCCCACGCGTCCGTCCTTGTCGATCACCAGGTCCACGACCACCGTGGCGACGCCGTGCGCGCCCGGCGGGTACACGACGTGCCCCGCGTCGATGGCGGTCGGCGGCGTCGTCACCGACGTCTGCGCCGCGGCGGCTCGAGGGGCGAGCGCCAGCGCCAAAACCAGGACCCAGGGACGGCTCTTCGTCACGCCGGCCCGCCAGCGTACCCGACCTGCCTCGCGACTCTACCCCCGCCTGCCCTGCAACGGTCCCTGCGTGCCGGGGGTGGCCATCGCCGTGCGACCCTCCATCATCATGCGAAGCTCCTCGGGCTCGACCGAGCGCCCCGTGGCCTCTTCCTGGGAGATGAGGCGGCGCTGGAAGAGCGAGAACAGGCTCTGGTTGAGAGTCTGCATCTGGTACTTTTCCTGCCCGACCTGCATCGACGAGTAGATCTGGTGGACCTTGTCCTCGCGGATGAGGTTCCGGATGGCGGGGTTGGGGACCAGGATCTCGAGCGCCATCACCCGCCCCGGGGCGTTGTGGCGCGGCAGGAGCTGCTGCGACACCACGCCTTGCAAGACGAACGACAGCTTCGAGCGCACCTGCGGCTGCTGGTGCGGCGGGAAGACGTCGATGATCCGGTTGATGGTCGAGATCGCGCTGTTGGTGTGCAGCGTCGCGAAGACGAGGTGACCCGTCTCGCTGATGGTCAGCGCCGCCTCGACCGTCTCCAGATCCCGCATCTCGCCGACGAGCACCACGTCTGGGTCCTGCCGGAGCACGTACTTCAGCGCGTGCTTGAACCCCTCGGTGTCCGTGCCCACCTCGCGCTGATTCACGATGGAGAGCTTGTGCCCGTGCAGGTACTCGATGGGATCCTCCACCGTGATGATGTGGAGTCGCTCCTCGGAGTTGATCTTGTCGATCATCGCCGCGAGCGTCGTCGACTTGCCCGAGCCCGTCGGCCCCGTCACCAGCACCAGGCCGCTCGGCTTGAGCGCAAAGTCGGACACGACCTTGGGCAGCCCCAGCTCCTCGAAGGTGAGGATCTTGAAGGGGATGGTGCGGAAGGCGCCCGCGACGTTCCCCCGCTGCATGAAGATGTTGGCTCGGAAGCGCGAGAGCCCCTTCACGCCAAAGGACAGGTCGAGCTCGTTGTGCTTCTCGAAGTGCGCCCGTTGCTCTTCGGTGAGCACGGTGAAGCAGAGCGCCTTCGTCTCCACCGGACCCAGCGCCGGCAGCTTCAGCGGGACGATGCTCCCGTCGATGCGGAGGAGCGGTGGTGTGCCGGTGGTGATGTGCATGTCACTCGCACCCTTCTCAATCATCGTCTTGAGAAGCTGGTGCAGGTTGACCTTGAGATCGTTCGGTTCGCTCATCTGGCTAGTCGCCCATCGTGACGCGCATGACCTCTTCCGGAGTGGTCACACCGTCGCTGATCTTCCGGATGCCGCTCATGCGGAGCGTCATCATCCCGTTCTTGATCGCCCCGAGCTTGAGCTCCGCCGTCGACGCCCCCTGGAGCACCATCTCCTTCAGCGTGTCGCTGAAGCGCATGACCTCGTAAAGGGCCACGCGGCCCTTGTACCCGCTGCCGTTGCAGGTGCGGCAACCCGCGCCCTTCATGAGCTTCGCGGTGTTGATCTGCTCGGCGGAGAACCCGCAGTCCTCGAGCACCTTCTTCTCGTATTTGATCTGCTGCTTGCAATCGACGCAGATCTTCCGCGCGAGGCGCTGGGCGAGCACGAGATTGACGCTCGCCGTGATGAGGAACGGCTCGACGCCCATGTTGAGCAGGCGCGAGATGGTGGCCGGCGCGTCGTTCGTGTGCAGCGTCGACAGCACCATGTGGCCCGTGAGCGCGGCCTTGACCGCGATCTCCGCGGTCTCGAAGTCGCGGACCTCGCCGACCATGATGATGTCCGGGTCCTGCCGGAGGAAGGCTCTCAACGCCATCGCGAAGTTGAGGCCGATCTCGTCGTGCATCTGCACCTGGTTGATGCCGTGCAGGTTGTACTCGACGGGATCTTCCGCGGTGCAGATGTTGTGGGCGACCTTGTTCAGCTCCGAGAGCGCCGAGTAGAGCGTCGTCGTCTTGCCCGACCCCGTCGGCCCGGTGACGAGCACCATGCCCCACGGCTGGTTGATGGCCCACTGGAAGTCGTCGAGCGGCGCCTGGTCGAAGCCGAGCTTGGTCATGTCGAGCTGCAGGTTGCTCTTGTCGAGCAACCGCATGACGACCTTCTCGCCCCAGATGGTCGGCAGCGCCGAGACGCGGAAGTCCATCTCCCGGCCCTTGCCGAGCTTGAGCTTGATGCGCCCGTCCTGCGGGAGCCGGCGCTCCGCGATGTCGAGCGACGCCATGATCTTGATGCGGCTGATGATGGCGTTCTTCAGCTTGAGCGGGGGCGTCATCTCCTCGGCGAGCACGCCGTCGATGCGGTAGCGCACGCGGAGCTTCTTCTCGTACGGCTCGATGTGGATGTCGCTCGCGCCCTTCTTGATGGCGTTGAGCAGCATCATGTTGACCAGGCGTACGACGGGGGCGTCCTCGCTCGCCTTCTCGAGCTCCATGAGGTTGACGTCGTCTTCCCCGTCGGCGAAATCGATCTCCTTCTCGTCGAAGCCGGCCATCACCTCGTCGTATGAGGGGCCGGCGTTGTAATACTTCTCGATCGCGTTGTGGATCGCGGTCTCGCTCGCGATGACGGGCTCGATGTTGTAGCTCGTGAGAAACTTCAGATCGTCGATGGCGTGGAGGTTCGTCGGATCCGCCATCGCCACGATGAGCGAGTTGCCCGTGCGCGACACGGGAATGACCCTGTGCTTCTCGCACTGCTCCCGGACGACCAGCTTCAGGATCTCGGCGTCAATCTCGTACTCGTCCAGGTCGATCGTCGGGACGCGGTACTGCTGCGAGAGAAAGTTGGTGATCTCGTTGTCCGAGACGTATCCGAGCCGCGCGAGCGTGTAGCCGAGGTTCCCTCCCGAACGCTGCTGCTCCTCTTGAGCCGACCGAAGCTGCGAGAGCGAGATGAGTTTTTCGCGGACGAGCAGCTCTCCCAGACGATTCGTGTTTGCCATTCATGCTCCAAAGACGCGTCCCAGGGCCTCACGGCCGGAAACCGCCCAGTTCTAGCCCAGCGTCCGTGATGACGCACGAGTCGTCAAGGGCCCGTGCGGCCAGGCTA
>Ga0182030_10012966_pt1 | contig 16640 bp, 18 predicted proteins | sample 812S3MmetaG_FD_121299 | JGI IMG/M metagenome (GOLD analysis project Ga0182030, IMG submission 121299) | Permafrost microbial communities from Stordalen Mire, Sweden - 812S3M metaG (Illumina Assembly) | ecosystem: Environmental > Terrestrial > Soil > Wetlands > Permafrost | place: Sweden...
GATGGCATCGAAGCCTCGTGCAAGCAAAGAGAGACCTCAGTCAGACCTGCCCATCAACGAAGCAAATTAGGGTAGGCCTGTTCAATGGGACCAAAGCTCTCCGTGCAGGAGGCTGAGACTAAATGGATTTTCTCGTGCGACTCGAAGGCTTCGAATCAAGGCAGATATATGGGGCTGTTCTACGCCATCGCATGAGCAGCTGCTAGCATTTATCTGTGGCTCGACTGAAAGTGCACTGGCAGGTTTTGGTCATATCCGATGAAATCTTCGGCCAATGAAGCGGCCAAGTTCATCCAGCCACCAACAATGGAGCGTCATGAAATTTATTTACTTCAATTTTACTCATCACTACAATGTCAAAGATGAGAGACTATCTCAATGGAATGAGTAACTGTCTCTCGATCTTCGGAAAAGACAAAACCAGGCTTAAGTCCAGTTGTATTTTGGCCACTCTGGGGCCATGCTGAGAGGACGATGTGCCAGCTCCACTTAGCTGCATATCAAGGTTAGAATCTCGGCAAATGCCCATTCTACCGGATTTGACCTCTCCTGCCAAATAACCTGCCATATGTTTTGGGGCAAGTGCTCCGGCCGTGCACAGTTCGAGGCTTCAAGACTAATAAAGCCTTACGGAGCTACCTCCGTACAAATTTATAAATGAGACTCAATGGCGATGAAAGTCATTCATCACATTGTAATTGTTGATCAAAAGTTTTAATCTGGTCAATGCTGAAATCTAGACTTCTCCTTGATCATTATTTCTGATCATTATTGTTTAGCGGTTGGCGCGCTTCTTCACAAGCCTTACGATAGGACGCTTCTGTTCGGTTTGTTGATTTCAAGTGCGGGGTAGATTTCAATGCATTTGTTGCTACTTATGATTGTACGCGCTTGGATCAGATCCAGGGAGTCGGGTCGTTCAAAGCAATACGATTGGTAGGACCGGCTTTCTGGCAATTTAAAAGCGTGCCATACAAGGAAACTCGGATCTGCGTCCTCTTTGGGACCCTTCAGTTGTTGGAGTAATATGTTGCATACGGTCGATGGCCGTCCACCCTCTTCGTAAAGGATAGAGTGGACTTCTACAGGCCCCGCGGAAAGAGTTCTGCCCTCCGATGCATGGAATTCTTCTGTTCCTTGTTTTAATTCTTTACTTATATCTAAATTAAACTACTGTGTGTTACACAACAGTTGTCAAGCACCTATAGCCGTTTATGTGCCACCTCGACGAGGTTTCATTCGTCTTCTACATGCGTTGAATAAGGATCTCTCTTCCTTGAAGAGTCCTTCTCCATGGCTGCCAACGGATATATTGGCCGCGATGGCATTATAGCACGGTTTCTTTCTAGTAATGGATCCGGCATAGTGGGAAAATATATGCTGAAGGATGTTTTCTGTTAAATGGTGGAGCTCAAAATGGCATTCTACCCAAGGGTAGGGTACCATTCCATTGTGAGTTATGGGAAATTTGAAATATATAACAGCTTAGCAAAACCTCAAAACTTCCCAGTCGTTCTCCCTACGCCGTTTCTTAACAATCTCCTTTATCATTCACATTTGCAATACCAATAATCAACTTCAACATCTAGTATTAGCATGTGCTATAGCATTCAATCTCTCTGGTGGTGCACCAAAAACCACAAAGGATTGCGCTTTGAAAGATGCCCCATTGCACCAGCTTGTGGGCATTACATTGAGGGAGCACGTTTTGAAGATGGAGGTCCTTATCCTGTCGATGATGTTGAAGCGGGACTCTGCCCAATATGCCCTCCAAAATGATACGACCCCAATTCTAGAAGAGATGGAAGGAGGTCCACTGCGCGCAGTCCTTACGAGGACAGGTGAGTGCAATCTTGCGAAGCTTCAAGCTATGAAATGGCAAATAACTGATATCTATTAAAGGAGACGCGAGAGAAGAGAGGTTCAGAGGGATCACGCGGCACGTTGACCTGGGAAGAATTAAGGCTCCGGCATTCGTTGCCTCCTCTATCTAATTACCCTGTCATTGTTTTCTCCTCAACTCATCACGAGTTCAATCGACATCTTCTTTTACTTTTGTCATCCTCATTTACCGAGAACAACCCGACTTGTCTGCTGCCCCTCTTCGCTTGGTCGTCGCTCGACGTCGAATTTGCCGTTCATGCACCTAGGGTCTATCTCGATTTAGTGCCTGGACTCACGGCCACACACCCTCATTCTCTCAGCGAGCGCCACTTTCACGGATCCAACATCCGATTCATTCACCACCCACGAACTATTTTCATTGCAATCTTGTGTGACCACCTTTCTCTTCGGGCCGCTCTCAATTAACCTTGCGTAATATCGTTATCTCGCGCTACACAGGGACCCCTCCTCCACGATCTATACAAGGGTCCTAAATCTAGTCCCACATTCTAGGACCTTACACTTGGGCATTTTCTTTCTTCTTCTGATTTGGTGTGGGAGTATGGTGGAGGTACCTCTAAGTGTGGGGTGGCTGCAATCGATGGAAAATTGACAACTGTATTTACGCCAATTTTGCTTTAATTTTCTTTACGTTTATTATTCTGTAGGTTTGGGCTGTATTTAAATTGATAATGCAAATATGTTCTTGATTGCTAAACTCAACTTCCTCCAAGGGCTCCCCAATGTCTATGCTGAAGTCTCCAGTCCCCGCCTTCTCTTGACTATCGCCCAAACTTTGATTGCTAATCCCCCACGTAAATATGACCGAGCAAAACCAACAGCATCCAATATCTTAACAACCCGTTCCCGCAACAAGAGCCGCCTCCCCGGTCGAGCCGTCTTCTTTTCTCTTCAGCGTTGGTGTTCGGTAAGCTTCCATTCACGGTATGCCGACTCGGAAGGTTGCAATCGCGGGTAAGGAATGGAAGCCATGAACCCGTTTTGCTCGAAAATTGGAATGTGGTGGAATGGAAGCGCGCGAATAGGAAATACCCTGGAGGACAGAGGGCATGCAAATTTTGGAGTGCTGACCGTACAGCCTTATGTCTTCTTTTGAAGAGTTGCAGTGGTGCTGCATAGGCTAATAAATTCCTATTTTAACTATTGGAAGTGAGTAATCATGTGCGGTAATATTTTGGATTTTCGCAGTCATCGTGTAGCGGGTTCAGCGATTAGGATGAGGCCGTCCCTAAAGGAGTCCTCTCTAGGAAGCCCTCGCGCAGAGCCTCACCGTTATATACCACCAGGGCTGTTAATCAGCCTGAAACGCTTTCCACAATATGGAAGTGAGGCTCATTCGAATGGACCCTCTCTCAACTCTTATCGCCTTCCAAACTTGACTCTTGGCTAGTAACGAACAGAACCCGTATTTCCAGCATCAGATGTATGTATGTATACATGCACGATTACTCTTCAAATTCGGGATGTTACGCTGCATTGCAGCAATTTCAGCGATTGGGATGGGACCCTGGTGCTTAGAGACCGGGGATATTCTCACCGTTCTAGCGCATTCGGATCCTTGAGCTCAATGGCGATGTTGGCATAACATTTAAGGTGCGGTGGATGTTTCAGGGCCGGGTGCTAAGATTTAAACACTGTTGGCCGTCCACTTCATTGCGGGGCTGGTGTGCGGTGATTCGTTGTGGAACGCCACTGCAGCCGCTGTGGAAAGCTACTGATTTTGACAGCGGGACATACTCACAGGTTTCTCTCTTCAGACAGAGCACTGCACTGCAGATAGTTGAAACCTGATGTTGTTTGATCGAATTAGATGTTGTGAGCGAAACTTTAAAGATGGCATGATTTGGAACAATCGCATGACTCGAGAGGTCGGTATTTGGAATGGGGAATTGCGAATTTGCGGTGTAACACAAGAGCGTTGGGAAATGATACCTCGTTTTTTCTTCTCTCTTTTGGTAGAGAAGCGGGTCTGCATATGTATCAGAGGATGAGGATGCGAGTGGGCTGTTTAGGACAGCTGGAATCTAGAGTGATGGTGTGAAGCTGGTGCGGATGAGGTGGTGTATATTGATTTGGTCTGTTTATGGGGAATAACTTGAATATGATGAGCGATGAGGTTGGGATGTCAATGGGATGAAGTGTAGGGCTGGTGTGTACCAGGGTACATGGATTGATGAATGGATTGGTAGAAGGATGCATGGTACAAGGTATGTATCAAGCATTAGCTGCCGTGTGGGGTATGCAAGTCACTTTATGCACCGATAAACGTCAAAAAATATAATGTATCATATTAAACAGCGCGGGGGTTGTTCGAGAATTGACCATTGTCTGTGCGCGGCTTGGCGGCGTCGACTAGGTTCATGGTACTTTGGAAACCCCTGATACGCCCGTAGGTTGCAACCTTCGGCGTCGATATTCCAAATTCGATGTCCGATTCTTCATTCAGGGGGCGACTGAATCGTGTTTCGATCCTTGTGTGGATTGGGCTGAACAAAGACTTGCGACTTATGCGGGCTGGTAAATCGCCTGAAGTTCCTCGTTTCAATTGACACATTGGCAAAATAGGACCAGAAGCTCCTCCGAAGACTTAATATGTCATTTTCCACACACATGATATCTGGATCATGTGCTGATTATGCGAGTGAAATGCCCAGTCCATCATCCAAAGCAGCATCTTCATCTTCGAAAGATTCTTGAAGCTCTTGCTCTGTAGCCTCCATTCCTTCCGAGCTCATGAGCTTATTGTTCTTGTCCTCGGCTATGAGAGATTAGCATTGTATCAAATTTTATGATACAATTATCATGGGCGGTACATACTTTGTGGTTCCACAAGAAGATTCTCTTGCACCTCGCAATCTTGTAAGATTGATTCCTCTCCAATTTCACTTCGTCGTCCAAGGATGCACCCAGTCAATTTGCATCCTTTGCCAACAACTACCCCATCCATCAAAAGACATCGAGTGAGCTTCGCCCCCTCTTTAATTTGACAATTTGCTCCAATTACACATTCTTTGATGGAGCACTTCTCTTCGACCGTGACGTTTTCTGCTAGAAGACAGTCTGGTCGAGTGACGGTGGTTTTAGAAGCAATGCCCCCGGGGTATGCTACCTTGTTTTGGTGGGCGAAGGGAGATGATGCATCACGTCCGGTTTGTTCGATTGACTCGAGTTTTGCGAGCTGGAGAGAGACAGATAGAAGGAGTGGAGCGGTATCAACCCGACGGATTAAAGGTACCGTTGGCTTTGTGGTAGGTTTCGAAGGATGAACGTATGCTAAGATTGGCGGAATAATAAGCTTCTTAGAATCTTGTTTTGTTCGCAGGTCTGACGTCCAGGTCGTGCTCAGCGTCGAAAAGTCCACTTCGTCTTCGGGTGGATTGTCCAACAAATTGTCGTCGCTGTCAACAGGATTGACATTATCGAAGACGTCTCGAAGTCCCAATTTTTCACCAAGTCCATCTTGCCATCCTGCCTTCGCCCACCAGCCAATCACATCCTCTCCGATACTATCCATGTGTTCATTATTGCTGATCAAATCCAATACCCAGGCTGGAAAGATATATATATGAGCATCTCGATGAGAACTAAGCATCCTTATTTGAGGGTGAGCACGGATGAGGCTATGTCGGATAGGTAGGGCTTTCTTAGCTTCTGTGATGTCGTTCAAGGTGTCTGTCGGTACTGAGTAAACTAATTTTGAAATATAGGGCAGTAATGAAGTCTTCGAAGGTGGTACTGAGCTTGCTTTTATCGGTGATGTCGCAATGAAATCTGTTTCTTCTCCCTTCACCACGGTCTCCCCTTTCGTTTCATACCAAACACCAAGACCACCTCTCCGACCACCTTTTTCTCCTCCAATGGCCATTTTTGGGCCTGTGAATTCATGGCCACCACCCGTTGCTCCTCCAAGTCCTGCTTCCTTGATCATCCATGACTCAATCAAAGACTCGCCACCGATCTCACATACGAGATCACATGGCAGCACAATGAAATCGCCGTTGACCACAGCACGGACTTCAGGTAATCGAAAGATCTGAGCAGTACCAGTGTTCTGGTCTAGATCCTTTGGTGCCAATAAATCTGGTTTCGGGAGTGGAAGTCCTGTGAGATGAGGGTTTGTGTTTAAAGCATTTTTGATTGCAGGGGCTGATGAGGGTGGTGCAATCAGGGTGATGTCTGAATCATTTAGTACTTGATGTGTAAACTTTTATGAATCCTACTCACTTGTAATGCCCATTCGATAGCAGAAATCAATGGGATACCAGACCATGGGCCGGTTGGCTATGGGGATTAAAGGCTTTGGGTTCTCATCAGGGTTCGCTGTGAAGGTTGGAAAAGATGAACCAGGACCACATAATATGATGGCCTGAAAGCCAGGGGCTGGCATAGGTACAGCGTGAGGCATTGCTGCTCTCGTAAGAGACTAAATATGTGCCTACGTGTACCGCTCTTTAGATGTCAATATTGGTCGATTTGAGGCTATCCAAAGACTATTCAACCGTAGTATCCTAGAGATCAGATATTCTAAGTCGTTCGTATCCGTCGTATGCTGTATCAGGTGTAGATGGTGAGTGCTCTGAATATCATTTTCAAGATCCAAAGCAAAATATTAGTCATACACGGCTGTGATCACGTGCAAATCGACAGGGTTTTCCATTCGGCAGTCGCGCTGGAAACAAGGTCTCCACCGTCGTCAACAAATGAAGCTACCCAGCCTCGGGATTTCCTGCCTCCTATCTTACGCCATCCCCACCTTCTGATCTCCTCACCTCTCAAAGGACGGCTGGAGGGAGAATGCGATGAGCGATTCATCCTAAATGTCATATTCATACGATCGATACGAGCGCACGTCGCGCGGACCAGCTCAATCGCGTCGAGGCGGTCTATCTTATTGGTTACCATTGGCTTTGACTGTAACGGTCGCTACGGTCGGCATCGCAGCTTGGATATGGAGTGAACGAAGCGATGATGACGATGAGGATGATCGTCGGCAATACCCTCCTGGCCCAGATCCAGGCCCAAGCAGACCTGACTATGGGAGAAATCCAGATGGAAGCTTCCGCACCGGACCTCCATCTTACGCAGATGTTCGGCCAGGAGAAGTAGCATATGGCACAACCCAGCGACCAGATGAATCACAAAGCTATATGGCGCGCATGTCTGGCGCTCTACGACGAACACCAAGTCCACAGCAGTTTATGGAGGGGGCGAGCAGAACTGTGGTAGCTGGGGTTGCGGCTGCGGGAGCTGTGGTTGGAAGCGCTTTGTCGTCGATCAGGGAAGAAGATAAGAACGCATACAAGGACCACAAAACTTGGTCTGAGGAGGCTGAAGCACGAGCCCCTGGTATCAATCCAGGTCCATCTGGTGGCATTGAGATGCGATCTGCCAGCGAGGCTGGGGTGTCAGCAACCCCCAGGGTGCCTGTGAATGGACGAAGGAAGACAGTTGCTATTGTGATTTCTGCAGATACAAATGAGGATGGCATGATGGATGAAGACGATACTTTCGTTGAGCATGCTGTGTGTATAGATGTTCCTCCTGGTGGAAGTAGCTAACAAATCACAGTCAATCCTATCCCATCTCCCCAGAAGTACCGACTTCAGCAAAATCCGACTGTTTGTTCTCATATACGCCCCAGGGCTGAAGCAGCATCCACTCGACGCTGCTCCGAGTCGCCCACCAGGATCACTGAGCTCTTCCTTTTCAAATATCGGCCACGAGCAAGCACAAACAGCCGAGGACGAGTTTAATAAAACACTGTATGTAGCATCTGTATCTAACCATAATAATATACTAATATACATAGCACGTCATCATCTGCATCTGCATCCCCAGCTTTCAATGCCATATACTCCCAGGCTCTTGGTTTGGTCGAGAAAGAGACGATGGTTCTTCCCTTCACCACTCCAACCGGTCACGTTCATATCCTCCGTCACCTCAACCCCGAAATCGTATACCTACAAGGAAACCTAGCTGGAGATAATGGAGACGTTATAACACATCTTCAAAGCTGGCTTCGTCAAGACGTAGTTCTCGTGGTTGGCGCAGATGGTGGTTCTGGAGGCTTGGCAGACAGCGAGTCAGAGGCTGAAGCGGCTCCAAAGAAGGAGCATTGGTGGGAGCGAGAAGACAGAGTTGGTCGTGGGAGAGGTATTGTGGTTGTTGAGGGACTGAGAGTTGGTGATGATTGGGCTAGGAGAGTGGAAAATAAGGAGTGATCTGGGCGGTTCAATTATTCTTTCGGCAGGATAACGGGCTCAAGATGTATGGATTTTATGCACATTTATACTTGCTGAATATATGAGCTATGTTTAAGGAACGTGTGATGAGGACTCCGTATGAATTTCGATACTTGATGGTTTCATTCTAACCCTATATGCTAAGGACCATCAACAGCCCCCAGTCTTGTAGCTAATGGCCTTTCTTTCCATCAATACAATCTATCAATAGCATATTATACAGCGAAATAACGCTCCACTGAAATCATTTGGGAGCTTGCGGTCGTTCTATGATCCTCTTGAGATGTCGGACATGGATTTTTGCGCAGCGAGCTCCGCCACATCAAGGCTTATCATATTGTACGAGATATAGTTCAGAGCTTGACATGAGGCACAGTTGGATAATTTTAGCAGCGCTTTTTACTCTATATAAGCGCTTGTGAGATCACAATCTTATGAGACTTTATAGAAGCTTTACTCTCAACTCTCTCTTCATTAGACCTCTCTCTTCCATATCTACAACGCTTTTATATTTAAATTAGAAAACAACATGTCTTGGTTGGGATTTCGACAAGCTTGGTCAGATATGTGGACAAGTATCTGGAGAATGAGCAGACGTTGCAATGGATGCTGTTATTAACTGAACATCTTAAATCACGTGCCGTCAACCTAGGTTCTGTCGCTTCTCCAGGCTCGAATTTCAACCCCACTTCCTTTCTCAAGAACACAACAATCACAATGTCGCACGCACGAATAGAGGAAGTGGAAGACAGCGACCTAGATAGCGACCCCTCAGAAGGTGATATCTCAGACGTAGCCTCCGACTTCGACGAGCGCGAAATCCTCAAACAACGCTCCGCCCCAAAACCCGTCTCCAAACCGACCTCCTCCCTCATTAACCCCGCCAATATCCCTTCCACCACACCCCAAAACCCCAATTCACAAATCCATACCGCGGCCGATGGCACGCAGTTCCATTCCACAGAAGATGATAGCAAGTACAAGGATTTTCAATGTATTTATCCGGTGTATTTTGATAAGAATAGGAGTAGGAAGGAGGGAAGAAGGGTGGGTGTTGAATTGGCGGTGGAGAATCCGTTGGCGAGGGAGATTGTCACGGCTTGTGGGAGATTGAGGCTGGAAACGTTGTTTGAGCCGAGTAAGCTGCATCCGAAGGATTGGGCAAATCCGGGGAGGGTGAAGGTTAGGTTGAAGGGGGGAAACAATAAGAGTATTAAGAATAGTGAGTTTGCCTGTCATATGGAGTCTACATCTGGACACCTTGGGTGGGAATTTATGGCTAACATAGAATAGAGCACCACCTCTATACCATGATCTCCAAACACCTCATTGCGAATCCTACAACGCACGCTACTGCTTCGCTCGTTCGCGTCCCAGGTCTACCCCCTCCTGATCCAAAGAAGCCATATCCTGAACCTGCGGTACCAAAGGGATGGAAGATGGGAAGCATATTACCGTACTATAGTCCTGGATTGACAGGAGGTGGAGTCAGTGAGAATTTCTTCAAAGATATGATGGCGGAGATGCAGGGGCAGGTTCCGGGGATGCCAAATATGGGTGCGATGGAGGGTCCGAGTGGAAGTAACAGTGGTGAAGGAAAGAAAAAGGATAAAAAGAAGAAGATTAAGGGCTAAATGATATCAAAGTCTAGCAAAAGGGACGACAGAAGCTTTGCATACATGGAGTTTTGGAGTGAAATAGCACGGCCAAAAATCACTTTTTGTCAGTAGATAAATCTAGCATCTAGAATCACAGAACTCTCGCAGTCAAGACACTTTCGAGGACTTGTTTTTGATTTGAGGCAAGTGCACTGCATTACAAGGATCTGGGAAGTAGGAAGCAGGGCAACTTCCGACATTTCAGCCTCTACTTCAACTTTCTTCTTTCGCTCTTCGTCACCCTCTTTCCCTTCAACCAGACACAGTGAATAAACAAGTCAAAGGGCTCTCCCATGATTTGAGCTGCAGTCAGCGAACAATGCCTTTATTCGCCTTGTACACGTCTGGCGCGTCTCGCGAGACATGGCCCGATATCACTTTCGTCGGCGATCAAAATATGATAGCCTCGTCTTATTTTCTTTTTATGAGTAATGAGTCAATGTTTTGGCGTTTCGAGGGGCATCTAGAGCAGTGACTAAAAGTTTGCCGAGAAAGATTCTTATTCTTTTGCTGTCAATCTCCTTTATAACTTACTCCTCAGCGATAACTTCTTTGCCCTCTAAATGCGTTCGAGATGGCATCAATGGCTTAGTGAAGATGGGTCACTCCATGGCAAGGCTCTTCGCTCGTTCTTTTGCAACGGCCTGGTTTGGTGAATATCTCGGTTCTCGAACTTCCTCGACGTCTCTCCTTCAGTGTACCGTTAACACCTCAAAGCCAGCTTCCAAGGTCAGAAATGAAAGGTATAACATCTCATTCACTTAAAAGATCTTTGCTAAGTGGATTCGTTCTCCAGATATTTCTACCAGTCTTCTCTGTCTTGCAAGCAACAACAACTTTCGACTTTCATCTTCGACTGCCTTTCTTCCTATGAGCTTTCTTGCAGTACATTCTTTTGAAAATAAAAATTAAAGACCATTCGAGGTGTTTATAAGATCAGATAGAATACCGTAGGAGTTTGGTGACTTGGCAGAAGCTGGTGAGTAGTACATCTCTCGTCCCGATCAATTTGCAAGTTGCCTTCCCATAATTCGGTGCTGGATTGTATCACTTCAACTCTTCAACTCTGAGGCGAGATCAGACTTTGACATAATATTCATCTGCTGTTCTTAGTGAATAAGATCTGTAAATATCTGCAGTATTCTATCATCCTCTAAACCTCCAATCTCTTCAACTCTTTCATTACTACTTGGAAATTTGACTGACCAAGAAAGAACAGCAATGAAGAGAGCTCTGTATCAGGCTTTTGTCGTCGACGACGAGGAGGATCTTGTCGAAACCAGATTAGATGGCACGTACATACCTATCTCCTTGGCACCCGTAGCTTCTCAGCATATGCTCTTTCAGAGAATAAGGATTTGATTATGGATTTGATCTGAGAGATATTTTCCCAAGATATAGAGACTGATGTTCAAATCAAAACAGTGCCTTCATCTTCGAGATCGCAAGCGTCGACTTCTTCCCGAACTCTCAACCCAGGTCCATCAACCAATCCAACGCCAAAATTTACATCCACTTCCAAGTTTTTCGCAACAAGAGAGCCGGCAGCTGAAATGGCATCCAAGAGATGTCTCAATAATGGTGACCTTCGAAATATGTTCCCAGTCAACAAGCGTCTCAAAGCCGAGAAGCCGCCGCAAGAGATCATCGACCTCGACGAGCCAAAACTGGAAAAGAAGCCATTTGACATAAAAGACATCAATCCTGAGATCATTGATATCGAGGAGATTGAAGCGAAGTTGGAGGATGAAGTATTCGGACCTCGAAGCATCACTACCGCCGAAAGGAAAGACTTGGACCGGAGAATTTGCCTAAATGCTATGCGAAATCCACCTGTCGACTTGCCTTCAGCTGAAATTAGCAACTACTCTTGGGGTAACTCCTCGTTGAGGGCCGGGAAAACAGTGGAGCTGAAAGATGGAACTTTCCTTCAGATCAAAGCCATCATCCAGGATCTCCAAACTGACGACGTGAGAATCCGTGGTTGGCAGTTGAAGCGATCTAGTGATCTGGATGGAATATTACCCAAACAGCTCAATGAACTTTGCTACATTCACGAAGTCGAACTCGATGACGATCGTCCAATTCTGGAGCAGAGTGTCCACGAGGTGGCGCTACACGATGTACTGAAGTTCCGCAGATTGATCTGTACAAATGAACCCTTTCCAGCCCATAGATTTGATAAGGAACATCGCCCCTGCGACACTAAAGAAAAGAACATGGAGTGGGCTAGAAAGGAAGAAATTTTGGTTGTTAGATGGAAATTTATCACAATCTTTGAGAATTTGAGGACCAGGCTCAACAATTACATCAGCAGAAACAATTTCACGGCACGGGACTTGGAATGCCTTTCTGATGCAGAATGTACTCCAGGGTGTGCGCTCTCAGCATCAGAACGAAGATCGAGATGGCGCGGACTTACCGTGTTGGGAGGATCTTGGTCACCGAAGTCTACCAAAAACATCACTTCTCAGCCTGATGCGATCGGCCTTGATTCCGGCCACCGCCCTTCTACTCGATTTGGTCAGCCACTACGACCCAGCGATTCAAACACGCAAGGTCTTCACAATCCAACATTTGTCCCTTCGGAAGATATTTGCGAAATAGCTGGCCATCAGTTTATGGAAAACGTTCGGCATCGTTTCTCATCGGTGGACTTGAAGGATGAGCGTATGCGCCCTAGTTCCGAACTGCCAAATTTGGAGAAGAAGTTGGGTTCTGGTCAAGGTGGAAGCTCCAAAGGAGCAGAGATTGATCCGTTCGGGAAGGGGTACACGCACGGAGACTCATGTAAGTGGTCCCTTCTTCTTCAGATAACTTTACTGATATGGGGAAGTCTGTGGTGCAGGTGGCGCAACTCAGGGAGCAAAGCTAGGTGGATTTCACGCCGTTTGGGGATTTGATCACTGGGCAGAGGCAGGCAAAACGTGGTCTTCTAACTTCCCCGGTGCAAAGTTCTTTAATTTAGAGGCAGTTGAGTTCGTCAATTTACCCGATACTGTCGACCTTAAGGTTGATATCCTCCATATATCGACCCCTTGTCAAATGTGGTCTCCGGCGAAGACGTGCCCAGGAAAAAACGACGAGTCAAATTACGCATCACTGTTCTCAATCGCAGCATTGATCAGGAGAGCCAAACCCCGCATTGTCACCTTGGAGCAGACTTTCGGAATCCTTTTCACTTCTTTCGAATGGGAATTTAGAGTACTCATTCAAATGCTTACGATGCATGGGTATTCGGTCAGCTGGAAAGTGATGGAGCTTCAAAAACTGGGACTGGCGTCGAGGAGGCAAAGATTGATGATAGAAGCGGTGGGGTACGTTGGTCCTTCCACTATTGATCCGACTAACGTATGATAGCCCTGGAGAAACGCTTGCGGGATTCCCGCCTTATACTCACTCTTCCGATGGTAGCGGCGGGTTGAAGCTTTATAACTCGGTCAGAAGTGTGCTTGACCGTATCCCTGAGGGTGCGGCTAACCACAATGTTATCACACGACTCGGTGCATGCAACTTTGATTCATGGGACGATTCCGGTATACTCACGAGTTGCATCACCACTAGTGGACCACACAGGAAGGGTCATCCAAGTGGAAAGCGTGGTTTCACAATGAGGGAACTCGCGTCATTGCAAGGATTTCCTCATAACCATGTCTTTGAAGGCCGTGAAATTAGGAAACAAATCGGTAATGCGGTCCCGGCTTCTATTGCCAAGCTCTGGTTCCGTCATATTCGAAAGCATTTGGAGAAGGTTGACAGAGCGGAGTTTGCGAGGCTTAACCCTGTGGTTGTTTGATCATGGAACGATTTGTCTTCATTTGGGAGGTTATTAAAGAGGGATCGACTGAGGCGTTCTCTCGCTTTCCGCATCGCGTGGAGTTTTAGATGAGGTAGATGAGAGCGGAGCGTTTGATTACATTTGTGCGAGGGCATTGGCGTTCTTTGTTTTTTGCTTTCTTTCATCATACTGATGTACACATTTTCTTTTCGCGACAGCCCGCATATTTTCCCGTACATTAGCTTCAGTACCATTACAGTAGGCGGGCTCTAGGTACTATTTGAGAGGAAGAGATGATCAGGTTCGGTGGAGTTGTAAATGATAGATACTGAATCGCAATTGTACATTCATAGATTTCACTCCCAGTGAACGCAATCAACAATCCCACCATTCGTCCGCAGCGTTTCTTAAACGAATTCGCACCTCTCGACGGAAGAACCATTCACGGCCTCTATAGAATACCTTACGTAGGAACCAGAACACCAAGGAACAAACCCTAATCAGCCTCTAAGCATATCCATTAGCCGCAGCGAAAGGATGAGGCTGAGGCTGAGCGATATGGCACGTGATTCCACATCACATTCGGTGTACCTACCTACCTAAGGTACTAGTAGAGCGCATGATCGGGAATCTTGCACGGAATGGAAAAGATCAACTGCATTATCTCTATGTTAGGTAGGCCAAAGCTTAGGATGCGGGAGGATGCGGGAGGATGGAGGCTGAGGCTCTGTTGGCGTCGGTGCATGGGTATGTGTATGTGGGACCCGAGAGGGATGGGGAAGGATGAGGCTGAGGCTGAGCGGGAGTTGGTGTTTGGTGTTTGGTGTTTGGGTTTGGGGAGCGAAGTAGGTACTAGTCCTAACGTAGTACTTCGTACTGGTCGGTGAATGGGCTTGATGGATCTTAAGGTAGGTTCTTGCTTGTTTGGGGAATTGTTGTTTCCTGGGTAGGGTAGGGTAGGGTAGGTACCTTTCCTATATGTGGGAATGGAATGGAATGGAGGTGTTTGGTGACGGTTTGTTAATTAGATATGCTAGAAGGATCTGATGATGCGGCTTAGGTGAGGTCGATATACAAGTATACTGTGCAGATGGATGGATTGACACACGGGTTGAAGTGAAGCGCTTGGACTGTACGACTCGTCGTAGGTAAGTCCTCTCGTACTTCACCGATGTTGGTATTGGTATCGGTGTCGTATTTTCAGTTTCCCCCATCCTATTTCTGTAGGAGCGTGACTGGGGTGATTGTGATTGTGATTGATTGATTGATTGATTGATTGATTGATTGAGCAGGCTACCGAAGAGGAAGCGCCTGCGCGTCTGCAAGCGAGCACAAGCAAGCGTGGATGGGTGTCGGGAAGGAAGCAGCTGGGCTGAGGCTGAGCCTGTGCATTGCCTTACGTTGCGTGTCGGGCGAGGATTTGTTGGACCAAAAAAGAAAGCAGAGAAAGAACGTCGTGGAATATAAGGCTGGGCGTGATCCTCTTCTCATTTCTATCCCATTTCCCTTTCCCCTGTTTCTATTTGTCTGCGCACTCACTCCTCGTCTTCTCGCGTTATTTGATCGTATGTGAGAAGTGCATTCATCCGCACAGGTACAAATACGACAGTGTTTGATGATAGTTATTATTAGGCTTGGTTAGGTTAGGTTTATTTGTGAGGATACGACGGGGTACCTTTTACCTATACTATAGGGAATTTTTCTATTTTTAGGCCATCCCCTTCCTCACCGAATACAGCCTAGAAAAACGAAAATCAAAAGACCCACAGGCGCGTCTTCCTTGTCGATCAGCTCGGCGATACGCGACCGACCGTGCGAGCTGAACTTTTCCCAACGTCGGAAAGACGAAAGTGTGTGCTTTTATTATTTGCGGGAGAGGAGAGGGCTTCGTTTTTTTTTTTTACAAATGATATCGGATATGGCCGTCCCTATGCCTATCATGGAGTTCGTGCAGCGCTTTCAGGCTCTGCAGGTGCAGAGGGATACCGGGGATGAGTTAATTAAGGTGTGTTCTTTTTCCTTCCTTTTCCCCTTGCCTGAGTTTCGTTTGTTCTCGTTCCCGCGGGTTGCTGCAGAATTCCAACGGTTCGTGCATTGTGGGGAATGGAATGGAATGCTGATTTCTTGTGTGTGTGGCGTAGGATCTTTTGATTTACTGTGAAGCCGTCGAGAGTCGTTTGAGAATCGAAAATCAGCAGTTGAGAAAGGAGTTGGATGATGCGCATCTGGATCTGGATGATGCGAGGAGGAGTCGGCGGGAGATGCAGCAGCAGTTGCAGTTTGCCATGCAGAGGATGGAGCAGAGTGAGGGGGATCGGGATAATATGAGGGTGAGTTTTGATGCTTGGGACATGGGAGGGAATGGTGCTGATGTGGTTGTGCAGAATCGAAATCCGTATATTCAGGTGCTTATTGATGGAGATGGTATGATTGTAAGTTCTCTCTGCATAGAAGTTTTATGGGTTTAGGGACGTAATGCTAATATTCCCAGTTCAACGAACACTTCATCCGTCAAGGTCTCGAAGGAGGTAAAGCTGCCGCCGCCGCTCTCCGCAACATCGTCCTCGAACACTGCTCTGACCTCACCGACAAAATCGAAATCATGGCCAAAGTATGTGCCAACGTTTCCGGCCTCTCCAAAGCCATGCTCCGCGACGGATCCCTCGAATCCTTAGAACAGTTCCGCGACTTTACATTAGGATTTACACAGGGCAAAGCGTCGTTCGATTTTATAGATGTGGGACATGGGAAGGAGAGGGCGGATTCAAAGATTAAGGAGTGCATGAGGTGGCATTTGAGAAACCACAATTGCAAGCAGATTTTATTGGGGATCAGCCATGATGCTGGGTATGCACCATTTTTGGATGAGGTGGTGAGTGTGGAGGAGAGGTGCCGGATTACGATTGTGGAGGGCCCGATTACGGTGAGGGAGTTGAGGGATACGGGGTTGCAGGTTATTAATTTCAATAAAATATTCCGTAAGTCCTTTCCCCCTCCATTCCCTGGACATGGAGTTGAGCTGACTGGTAGTGGAATAGGAAAAGAAAAACTCACAGA
>Ga0182030_10012967_pt1 | contig 16639 bp, 14 predicted proteins | sample 812S3MmetaG_FD_121299 | JGI IMG/M metagenome (GOLD analysis project Ga0182030, IMG submission 121299) | Permafrost microbial communities from Stordalen Mire, Sweden - 812S3M metaG (Illumina Assembly) | ecosystem: Environmental > Terrestrial > Soil > Wetlands > Permafrost | place: Sweden...
CTATTCGGTTTTGCTCCCGGCGGGGCTTGCCTTGCCGCCGACGTTGCCGCCGACGCGGTGCGCTCTTGCCGCACCCTTTCACCCTTGCCGGCCAAAGGCCGGCGGTTTGCTTTCTGTGGCGCTGTCCCTGAGATCGCTCTCGCCGGACATTATCCGGCGCCGTGTCCGCATGGAGCCCGGACTTTCCTCCGCCCGAAGGCGACGGCCGTCCGGCCGGCTGACGGGCGCCACTATGCGGTTGCGGGCCGCCCGGTCAAGCGCTGCGACGTCTTGGCCGCGATTGACGCGCATCAAAACGACGGTCGCACGTCTAGCGTAGGTCAGGGGCGCGACGGTCGTCGCAATGTCCTTTTGGACGTTCTCCCTGACTCGGGCCGCCCTTCGAGGCGGCCCTTATTCATTCAGCGCCTTTGCGCTTGCGCCGCCGCTGTTTGCGAGGCGTCGACGCGCCTCCGCCAACGGCGAAGACGAGCGTCATGCCGAAGGTCTCGGCCGCCGCCGGGCGACTCACGAGCCGGTCCTCGCCAGTCGCGATCGACGCCAGACGCGGCGTGGCTGTCCGCCGAGCCAGAGCCGGGTCGCGCGCTGGCCGTCCACGCGCGCGGCGAGAAAAATCCCCGGATCGGCGGCGAGCGGCAGCGCCGTCGCGTCGTTGAGATCGGCCGGCGTCAGGCCGATGTCGGCGAGCGCGCGCGCGTCGAGGGCGGCGAGCCGCCTCAGCGTCGCGCGCGCTTCCGCGACGCGGAACGGCCACAACGCGAGGGACAAGAACGCAGCGGTCAGTTGGGACGGGAGGCGCATGGGACGGGCTCCTTTTTCGCCCCCCTGATCGCCGCATCCGGCTGGCGCGGCCAGAGACAATTGTGTACAATTTGGCTGAACTGTACTGATCAATTGGGGATACAGATGCTCGAACGCTCGCCTGTCGCGCGCGCGCCGACGCGGGTCGCCGCGGTGATGGCGTCGCTGAAGGCGCGCGTCGAAAGCCGAGCGCTGGCGCCCGGCGCGCGCCTGCCCTCCGTCAGGGCGCTCGCCAGCGCGCTCGCCGTGTCGAAGACGACGGTGGTCGAGGCCTACGAGCGCCTGGTCGCCGAAGGCGAAGTGACGGCGCGGCGCGGCGCCGGCTTCTTCGTCGCCGGGCCGACCCGGCCGCTGGTGCTGGCGCAGACGTGCGAGCCGCGCGAGCCGGTCGCCGACTGGCTGCGCTCTCATCGCGCCGCGCTCGCCGCCGACCCGGACGTCGTGCAGCCGGGCTCGGGCTGGCTGCCCGAATCGTGGATGCCGGAAGCTGGCATTCAGCGCGCGCTGCGCGACCTCGCCCGTGATCGCGCCTTCCGCAAGACGCATTACGACTCGGCCGCCGGTTACGAACCGCTGCGCCGCCAACTCGCGGTGCGGCTCGGCGAGCGCGGCGTCGTCGCTTCGCCGGAACAGATCGTGCTGACCGACTCGACCACCCAGGCGATCGACCTCGCGATGCGCTTCCTCGTCCAGCCGGGCGACGTCGCGGCGGTCGACGATCCGAGCTATTTTCGTCTGCTGCCGTTGCTCAAGGCGCACCGGGTCGAAGTCGTCGCCGCGCCGCTGACGCCGGAAGGGCCGGACGTCGAGGCGCTCGGCGCGCTGTTCGCCGCGCGTTCGCCGCGGCTCTACCTGACCGTCGCGGCGTTCCACAACCCGACCGGCCTGTCGCTGTCGCCCGCCGTCGCTCATCGCATCCTCAAGCTCGTCGAGCGGCACCAGGTCGTCGTCATCGAGGACGAGATCTTCGCCGATTTCGAGTCGGGGCCGCCGGGAACGCGGCTGGCGGCGTTCGACGGCCTCGAGCGGGTGATCCAGGTCGGCAGCTACTCGAAGACGGTCTCCGCCGCGCTGCGCTGCGGCTATCTGGCGCTGCGGCCGGATTGGGTCGATCCGGTCGTCGACCTCAAGCTCGCGACCGCGCTGAGCAGCGGCCATTTCGCCGCCGCATTCCTGCACAGGATGCTGACCGAAGCGGGCTATCGCCGCCACCTCGGCGCGCTGAGGACGCGGCTCGCCGACGCGATGGGCCGCACGCTGACGCGGCTGAGGACGGCCGGGCTGACGCCATGGATCGAGCCGCGCGGCGGCGTGTTCCTGTGGGCGCGCCTGCCCGACGGGTTGGACGCGACCGCGATCGCGCGGCTCGCGCTGGCCGAAGGCGTCGGCCTCGCGCCCGGACCCGTGTTCAGCGCCGCGCCCGACGCGCACGCCTACTTGCGCTTCAACGCCGCAGCGAGCCTCAGCCCGCACAGTTTCGACGCGCTCGAACGCGCCATGGCGAACCCGGCGGCGCGCATGCGTCGATGATCGCGATTCACCCGCCATTGACGACATCCGCCGCAACATTGTGCTAAGGCGTTCGGGGGTTGGGTCAGCGGGTCAACGGCGCGAAAGCCGCGAGCTGGTGAGTTTGGCGTCGGCGCGTGGGCGTCGCGCGACGCAATGGAGACCGACACGATGAAGAAACTGATAATCCTTTCTCTCGCTTTGGCGGCGGCCCTGCCGATCGCCGGCTGCGAAACGCCGCAACAGCAGAACGCCGCCAACGGCGCGGTGCTCGGCGGCGCGGCCGGCGCGCTGCTCGGCGGCGCGCTGACCGGCAGGCCAGGCGGCGCGATCGTCGGCGGCATCACCGGCGCGGCGGCCGGCGCGATGATCGGCTCGGCCTCGACCCCGCCCGGACCCGGCTATCGCTGCGGCGAGTGGTACTACGATTATTACGGCAATCGCGTCTGCCGCGCCTGGTACTGAACCGACAGCGCCGCGCCCGCCGCATTCGCGCGCGCTCGGCGGCCCCTTCCGCCGCGCGGACAAGGGCCGCGCCGCCATGACCGACGCATTCGCCCCCGACAGCCCGCTGGTTGCGCGCGTGCTGCCCTCGCCCAATTTCGGCGAGCGGCGCGGACATGCGCGGCCGGATTGTGTCGTGCTGCATTACACCGGCATGCCGACCGCCGAAGGCGCGCTGGCGCTGCTCGTCGACCCCGCCGCCGAAGTGTCGGCCCATTATTTCGTCTGGGAGAGCGGCGAGATCGCCCAGCTCGTGGCCGAAGACAAGCGCGCCTGGCACGCCGGAATCGGCCAATGGGGCGGCCTGCGCGACCTCAATTCGGCCTCGATCGGGATCGAAATCGTCAATCCCGGCCACGACGGCGGACTGCCGGATTTCCCGCAGGCGCAGATCGACGCGACGATCGCGCTCCTGCGCGACATCGCGGCGCGGCGCGCGATCCGGCCCGAGCGCGTGCTCGCCCATTCCGACCTCGCCCCGGCGCGCAAGCGCGACCCTGGCGAGCGCTTCCCGTGGGACGCGCTGGCGCTGGCGGGCGTCGGCCACTGGGTCGAGCCGGCGCCGATCGTCGACGGACCGTTGTACGGTCCCGGCCGGGAGGGGCCGCCGGTGCGGGCGTTGCAGGCGCTGCTGGCGCTCTACGGCTACGGGATCGAGCTGACCGGCGTCTATGATGCGCCGACCCGCGCCGTCGTCGCCGCTTTCCAGCGCCACTTCCGCCCGGCGCGCGTCGACGGCGAGGCCGACGCTTCGACGGTGGCGACGCTGAGGGCGCTGATCGACGGGCTCGCGCGGGGTTGAAACGCGCGCGACTTACGAATTTGCAATAATCCGGCAAGGACAAATCGGACCGCGTGCTTTTGAAGTCGGGGTCAGCGTCGCCCGAATCGACAAGACTTCATTTCATCTCGAGGCCAATCATGCCGTTGCGAAATTCTCAGAAGGACTACGGCTCGGTCGCGCGCTTCGCGCATTGGGCGACGGCGCTGTTCGTCGCGCTCGCCTGGCCGCTCGGCCAGTTCCGAGAGGTGTTCCCGCGTGGGGCGGCGCTCAACGCCGACCTCTTCGTCCACATGTCGCTCGGCCTCGGCGTCATCCTGCTGCTTGTGCTGAGGCTGGTCTGGCGCGCACTCGATCCGCCGCCGCCGGCGATTGCCGCCAGTCGATTCGAGCCGTGGATCGGCTACGCCGCCACGGCCGGACATCTGCTGCTCTACGCGCTGCTGATCGCGACGCCGATTCTCGGCGTCGTGCTGCAATTCGCGCGCGGCCAGGCGCTGCCGGTTTTCGGCCTGTTCGACGTTCCGTCGCCCTGGGTGATGGATCGCGCGTTCTTCCGCGAGGTCCTCGGGCTGCACCAACTCGCCGCCAATGCGCTCGGCGTGGTCGCGCTCGGCCATGCCGCAGCGGCCTTGTTCCACCATTGGGCGCTCGGCGACCGCACGCTCGCGCGCATGCTGCCGGGGCTGGCGCGCTAGGCGCGCCGGTCAGGCCGCCGGCTGGGCGCGCAGGCCGATAAGGTGGCAGATCGCGAAGACGAGATCGGCGCGGTTCATGGTGTAGAAATGAAGGTGGTCGACGCCGCGGTCGATCAGGTCGATGACCTGCTCGGCGCAGACCGCCGCCGCCACCAGCCGGCGCGTCGCCGGATCGTCCTCGAGCCCCTCGAAGCGCTCGGCGAGCCAGTTCGGCACGCTGGCCCCGGTCTTGCGCGCGAAATTGGCGGTCTGCTTGAAATTCAGCACCGGCACGATCCCCGGCACGATCGGGATCGCGATCCCCGCCGCCGCGGCGACGTCGAGGAAGCGCAAGTAGGCGCTGTTGTCGAAGAAGAACTGGGTGATGGCGCGGTCGGCGCCGGCGTCGACCTTGCGCTTCAACGCCTCGATGTCATGCAGCAGATTCGGGCTTTGCGGATGCTTCTCCGGGTAGGCGGAGACCGAGACCTCGAAATCGCCCGCCGCCTTGATCGCGCTCACCAGAGCGTCGGTCGACTGGTAGCCGTCGGGCGGCGCGACATAGGGCGTGTCGAGCCCACCGGGCGGATCGCCGCGCAGCGCGACGATGTGGCGCACGCCGGCGGCGGCGTAGCCCTTCAGCACCGCGTCGATTTCCGCCGAGCTCGCGCCGACGCAGGTCAGATGCGCGGCGGGCTTGAGCGGCGTCTCCTTGACCAGCCGCGCGACGGTCGCGTGCGTGCGCTCGCGGGTCGAGCCGCCGGCGCCGTAGGTGACCGAAACGAACGCCGGCGCGAGCGGCGCGAGCCGGCCGACCGCCTCCCAAAGCTGCGCTTCCATTTCCGGCGTCTTGGGCGGGAAGAACTCGAACGAGACGGAGACGCGCGAGCCCGAGCGGCTCAGGCGCTGCGGAACGGCCGCCATCAGGCGATCTCCATTGCAGGTTTCGGCAGGGGGTCGGAAATGATCCGCCGGTCGCGCGCCAGCCACAGCGCCACGGTCAGCTTGTCGGGCTCGCCGGCGGCCGGCGCGACGCGCTCGGCGGCGACCGGCGCGAGCCCGGCGTCGGCGAGAAAGCCGGCGATTTCCTCCTCGGCGAAGCCGAGCCGGCGATGAGCGTAGGCCTCGCGCAGAAATTCCTCGCCATGGGCGGCGAAGTCGACCACCAACAGCCGGCCCGACGGCCGCAGCGCCCGCGCCGCTTCGGCCAGCGCCCGCGCCGGATCGTCGAGAAAATGCAACACCTGGTGGATGACGACGAGGTCGTAGGAATCGCGCTCGACCGGCGGCGCATAGAGGTCGCCCTGGCGCAGCTGGACGTTGCGCAGGCCGCTCTCGCCGATGCGCGCGCGCGCAACCGCCAGCATCGCCGGGCTCTGATCGACGCCGACGGCGCGATCGGCGCGCGGCGCGAGCAGTTCGAGCATGCGGCCGGTCCCCGTGCCGAGATCGAGCAGGCCGCGAATCGGCCGGTCGCCGACCATCGCCAGGATCGCCGCCTCGACCCGGCTCTCCGGCGCGTGCAGCGCGCGGATCGCGTCCCAGTCGGCGGCGCGCTCGGCGAAATAGGCCGCCGCCTGCTTGCGCCGCGCTTCGCGCGCCGCCGCCAGCCGGGCGCGGTCGGCGGCGAAGGTCGGGTCGGCGGGATCGACGCGGGCGACCAGCGCGCGCGCCAGCGCGCCGCCGGGGTCGGCGAGCCGATAGAACGCCCAGGCGCCTTCGCGCTGGCGCTCGGCGAGGCCGGCTTCGACCAGCAATTTCAAATGCCGCGACACGCGCGGCTGCGACTGGCCGAGAATGGCGACGAGCTCGCTGACCGTCAGCTCGGCTTCGCTGAGCAGGCCGATCAGCCTGAGGCGCGTCACCTCGCCCGCCGCCTGCAGGCTGGCGAGCAGGGCGTCGAAGCTCAGCGCCAGCGGCGTGGCGGATGGCGCGACGTTAGACATAAAGATATGCTTATATCTGATGTTGGCGCGACGCAAGGCGCGCCGCGCGCGCGCCCTCGTCCTTCGACTCGCCCGCTTCGCGGGCGGCTCAGGATGAGGGCGACGGAGAACCGAGATCGTGATCCTCCTCATCGTGAGGAGCGGCGCGTGAGCGGCGCGTCTCGAACGACGGGGAGGATCGAGCGCCCGCTCCTTCACGGTGAGGATAGGGATGCGGCTGTCGTTAGAACGCGACGATCGGCCGCGCGCGGTCGGCGACGACGATGCGGCAGCGGCCGGCGCATTCGCGTTCGATCAGCCTGACGACGCGCGCCGCCGCGACCTCGACGTCGCCGGCGCCGTTCGACTGCGCCGTCAGCGCGACGCGGCGCGTTTTGGCCGAAACGGCGCTGCGCGCGTCCTGGCGCCAGTTCCAGCGCCGGCACAGCACATGGCGCGCGTCGGCGTAGACGACTTCGCCGACTTTGGGCGGATCGTTGGGGTCCTCGTCCGCTTCCGCGCCCATGTCGATGAAGGTGTCGTCGGGACGCGAGAAACGGAAGGCAAGATCGCCTTCGGTCGCGTCGAGATCGTCGCAGCCGAGGCAGAGTTCGCTCGCGAGCGACGCGGCGTTGTAGAGATCGACGAGCGCGTTGACCTCGGGCAGCGCGCCGCCCGCCAGCACGCGCTTGATCAGCCGCTCGACCGACGAGCGGTAGCTCGTCCGCTTGATGCCGAAGCCCTTGTAGGCCGCGCGCCAGGCGGCGACTCCGGGAATGGCGGAAAGCTCCGTCCCGCCCCAGCGCTTGCGGCACGCCTCTTCCGCCGCTGCGATCTCGGCGGCGAGCGCCGCGCTGCGCGCCGCGCCGATCCGCAAGTCTTCTGCGACGACCAGCGCGACGCGGAAGTCGGGGAAGCGCTCGGCGATTTCGGCGATCGAGAGAGAGGGCATGACGGATTCCGGCGGCGACGACGCGGCGGATTGGCCCGCGCCGACGCCCTCTGTCAAGGCGAGGCGTCGGTGACAACGCCGGCCATGAAGCAGATTTGTTCATTGAATGCTTGGCGGAGCGAGGGCGCGAGACGAAGTCGAAGTCAAGGACGGCCCAAGGGGCCGCCGCCGCAGGCGGTGCGCTTCGCGCATCCTTGAGTTCGACCTCGTCTCGCGCAGAATCGCAGCGAAGCGATCAATGAACGGTCGCGCCGGGACGCCGGCCCGCGCTGGTCGGCGCGAACCCGGCTCTGCGCCCGGCTACGCTTTGCGCGCGGTCAGCGTGCGCGCCACCGCGTCGCGCCAGCCGGCGACTATCTTCGTGCGCGTGTCTGCTGCAAGCGTCGGGCGGAAGGCGCGCTCGCGCCGCCAGCTTTGGCCGAACTCGGCGAGCGGCGGATAGAGCCCGGCGTGGAGCCCGGCGAGATAGGCGGCGCCGAGCGCCGTCGTCTCCTTGATCGCGGGCCGGTCGACCGGCGCGTCGAGGATGTCGGCGAGGCGCTGCATCGTCCAATCCGACGCCGCCATGCCGCCGTCGACGCGCAGCGCCGTCCCGGCACCGGCGCCGGGCGGCAAATCGGCGCGCGCCGCCTCGATCAGGTCGAGCGTCTGGTAGCCGACGCTTTCGAGCGCCGCGCGCGCGATCTCCTTCGGCCCGGTGGCGCGCGTCAGGCCGAACAGCGCGCCGCGGCAGTCGGGGTCCCAATAGGGCGCGCCGAGACCAACGAACGCCGGCACCAGATAGACCGATTGCGCCGGGTCGGCGGCGGCGGCGAGCGCGCCGGATTCCTCGGCGGCGCGAATGACGCCGAGGCCGTCGCGCAGCCATTGCACCGCCGCGCCGGCGACGAAGATCGAGCCTTCGAGCGCGTAGGTCGTCTCGCCGTTCAGGCGGTAGGCGATGGTCGTCAGCAGCCGGTGCGACGAGACGACCGGCGTCCTGCCGGTGTTGACCAGCGCGAAGGCGCCGGTGCCGTAGGTCGCCTTCATCATGCCCGGCGTGAAACAGGCCTGGCCGACGGTCGCCGCCTGCTGGTCGCCGGCGACGCCGCGGATCGCGATCGTCGCGCCGAAATGCTCGCGCGCGGCGAAGCCGAAGTCGTCGGCCGAATCGCGCACGTCGGGCAGAATCGCGCGCGGAACGCGGAAGAGGTCGAGCAGCTGGTCGTCCCAGGCGTTGCGGCGGATGTCGTAGAGCAGAGTGCGGCTGGCGTTAGTGGCGTCGGTCGCATGGACCGCCCCGCCGGTCAGCCGCCACAGCAGGAACGCATCGACCGTGCCGAAGGCGAGTTCGCCGCGCTCGGCGCGCGGGCGCGCGCCGGCCACGTTGTCGAGCAGCCAGGCGATCTTGGTCGCCGAGAAATAGGGGTCGAGCAGCAGGCCCGTGCGCGCCGTGACGAGCGGCTCGCAGCCTGCCGCGCGCAATCGCTCGCACGCCCCCGCGGTGCGCCGATCCTGCCAGACAATCGCGCGATGGATCGGCTCGCCGGTCCGGCGGTCCCAGATCAGCGTCGTCTCGCGCTGGTTGGCGATTCCGATCGCCGCCACGTCGGCGGAGCGCGCGCCGGCGCGGGCCAGCGCCTCGCGGCCGGTTGCGAGCGTCGTGCGCCAGATGTCTTCGGGGTCGTGCTCGACCCAGCCGGGCGCAGGATAATGCTGGGCGAATTCCTGCTGCGCCGCGGCGACGATCGTCAGCTCCGACGAGAACAGGATCGCCCGCGTCGAGGTGGTGCCCTGGTCGATCGCCAGCGCGTAAGACACTTCGAGCCTCCCTGCGACGACGACGTCGCGGGATTTTTCTAGCGCGCCCGCGTGTGCGCGTCGACGCCCCTGCATCGGCGTTGACCATCCTACCGTCATGCGCGGGCTTGACCCGCGCATCTCGGATGCGACCCGCGCGGACAAGCGCAACCGCCGCCGCCTGGACGCCCGGATCAAGTCCGGGCGTGACGAGCGAGGAGACGACTCCGAAGCGCGCTACCGCTCCGTCTCGCCAAGCCGCGGGCTGGGACGGTCGGAGACCATCCGCACGCCGTCGATGACGATCGGCGAGGCGACGCCGGACACGCGCGCGCCGTCGTCGCCGACGAGTTCGAGCCTCAGTCCGCGGTGGACGACCTGCGGATCGGCGAAGACGTCCGCGATGCTATTGATCGGCCCCGCCGGCACCCCCGCCGCTTCGAGCTTCGCCAGCAGTTCGGCGCGCGTGAGCGCGGAAAGATGAGGCGCAAGTGTCGCGGTCAGGCGCGCGCGGTTGGCGACGCGCAGCGGGTTGGCGCCAAAATCCGGCTCGGCGCCGGCCGCCTCGGCGCCGATCGCGCGGCAGAGGCTGTGAAACTGGCGGTCGTTGCCGACCGCGACGATGACATGGCCATCGGCGACGGCGAACACCTGGTAGGGCGCGATGTTGGGGTGGGCGTTGCCGAGCCGGCTCGGCGAGCGGCCGGAGACGAGATAGTTCATCGCCTGGTTGGCGAGCATGGCGACGGCGCAGTCCATCAGCGCCATGTCGATATGCGCGCCGATGCCGTCGCGGTCGCGCCGTCTCAGCGCGGCGAGGATCGCGGTCGAGGCGTAGACGCCGGTGAAGAGATCGACCACCGCGACGCCGACTTTCTGCGGCTCGCGCTCCGGCTCGCCGGTGATGTCCATCAGGCCGCTCATGCCCTGGATGATGTAGTCGTAGCCGGCCCGCTCGGCGTAGGGGCCGTCCTGGCCGAAGCCGGAGATCGAGCAATAGACGAGGCGCGGAAAAGCGGCGCGCAGGCTGTCGGCGTCGAGGCCGAATTTCGTCAGGCCGCCGACCTTGAAATTCTCGATCACCACGTCGCATGCGCCGGCGAGACGGCGGATCGTCGCGCGGCCGTTGTCGCTTTCGAAATCGACCGCGAGCGAGCGCTTGCCGCGGTTGCAGCCATGGTAATAGGCCGAGCCCCAGGCGCCGCCCTTGGCGTCGGCGACGAACGGCGGGCCCCAGGCGCGGGTGTCGTCGCCGACTTCCGGCCGCTCGACCTTGATCACCTCGGCGCCGAGATCGGCGAGCAATTGGCCGCACCACGGCCCGGCGAGAATGCGCGCGAGCTCCAGCACGCGCACGCCCGCCAGCGGCTTTTCCGTCGCCATCTTAAGCCCGCCCTTTCAGAAGAACGCCTGCAGGCCGGTCATCGCCCGGCCGAGGATCAGAGCGTGGACGTCGTGCGTGCCCTCGTAGGTGTTGACCGTCTCGAGGTTCTGCAGGTGGCGCATGACGTGGTACTCGCCATGGATGCCGTTGCCGCCAAGCATGTCGCGCGCCAGCCGCGCGACGTCGAGCGCCTTGCCGCAGTTGTTGCGCTTGATCAGCGAGATCATCTCCGGCGCGGCCTTGCCTTGGTCGAACAGCCGCCCGACCCGCAAGGCCGCCTGCAGGCCGAGCGCGATCTCGGTCTGCATGTCGGCGAGCTTTTTCTGGAACAATTGGGTCTGGGCGAGCGGCCGGCCGAACTGCTTGCGGTCGAGGCCATACTGGCGCGCGCGGGTCCAGCAATCTTCGGCCGCGCCCATCGCGCCCCAGGCGATGCCGTAGCGGGCGCGGTTGAGGCAGCCGAACGGGCCCTTCAGTCCGGCGACGCCGGGCAGCAGCGCCTCCTCGCCGACCTCGACGGCGTCCAGCACGATCTCGCCGGTGACGGAAGCGCGCAACGACAGCTTGCCCTCGATCTTCGGCGCCGAAAGGCCGCCCAGGCCCTTTTCCAGCACGAAGCCCTTGATTGCGCCATCGTGCGCGTCCGACTTCGCCCAGACGATGAAGACGTCGGCGATCGGCGCGTTGGAGATCCACATCTTCGCGCCATGGAGGCGATAGCCGCCTTCGACCGCCTCGGCCCGCGTGCGCATCGCGCCGGGGTCGGAGCCGGCGTCGGCCTCGGTGAGGCCGAAGCAGCCGATCGCTTCGCCGCGCGCGAGCTTGGGCAGGTATTTGCGTTTCTGCGCTTCCGTTCCGTAGGCGTGGATCGGATGCATGACCAGCGACGACTGCACGCTCATCATCGAGCGATAGCCGCTGTCGACCCGCTCGACTTCGCGGGCGATGAGGCCGTAGGCGACGTAGGAAGCGCCGGCGCCGCCGTACTCCTCCGGAATCGTCGCGCCGAGCAGGCCGAGCGCGCCCATCTCGGCGAAGATCGCCGGATCGCTCTTCTCCTTGGCGTAGGCCTCGATCGCGCGCGGCAGCAGCTTGTCCTGGGCGTAGTCGCGCGCCGTCGTCCTGATCAGCGTCTCCTCCTCGGAGAGCTGGTCGGCGAAACGGAACGGATCGTCCCAAAGGAAGGCGGATTTCGCATCAGCCATGACTTCGAAGCTCCCTGGCCAAGCCGGCGGCGGCTGTCCTGCCCAGACCCGTCATAAGGCGCAACGCCGCGGCTTGGCCAGCGCCGCTTTGGTCGCGCAGGCCCCGCCGCGACGGACCGGCGCCCGGACGACCAGACGAATTCGCGGCTTAATGATTGACTTGGCTCGCCGCTTTCCTACTTTGCGCGGCTCGCGCCCTGGCGCGCCCGCTGAGGGAAGGTTCTGGTTGATGTCGCAAGCAGCCCTGCGCGAGACCGCCGAGGTCTCCAAGGCCTGGCCGTTCGAAGAGGCGCGCAAGCTGATCGCGCGGATTGAGCGCACCGGCCAGAAAAGCGTGCTGTTCGAAACCGGCTACGGGCCGTCGGGGCTGCCGCATATCGGCACCTTCGGCGAAGTCGCGCGCACGACCATGGTGCGCCACGCCTTCCGGGTCCTGACCGACGATAAGATCGAGACACGGCTGGTCGCCTTCTCCGACGACATGGATGGTTTGCGCAAGACGCCCGACAACATCCCCAACCGCGAACTGATCCAGGCCAACCTCGGCAAGCCGCTCAGCGAAGTGCCGGACCCGTTCGGCGAATACGACAGCTTCGCCGCCCACAACAATGCGCGGCTCAGGGGCTTCCTCGACAGCTTCGGCTTCGACTACGAGTTCGCCTCCTCGACCGCCTATTACAAGTCCGGCCGCTTCGACGCCGCGCTGCTGCACATGCTCAAGCGCTTCGACGCCGTGCAGCAGATCATGCTGCCCTCTCTGCGAGAGGAACGCGCGGCGACCTATTCGCCGTTCCTGCCCATTCATCCGCGAACCCGGATCGTCATGCAGGCGCCGCTGATCGGCCTCGACGCTGAAAAAGGGACGATTCGCTGGCGCGATCCGGCGACCGACGAAGAGTTCGAGACGCCGGTCACCGGCGGCCATTGCAAGCTGCAATGGAAGCCCGACTGGGCGATGCGCTGGTACGCGCTCGGCGTCGACTACGAGATGGCGGGCAAGGACCTGATCGACTCGGTCAAGCTGTCGTCGCAGATCGTGCGCGCGCTCGGCGCGACGCCGCCGGACGGCTTCAATTACGAGCTGTTCCTCGACGAGAAGGGGCAGAAGATCTCCAAGTCGAAGGGCAACGGCCTGACGATCGACGAATGGCTGACCTACGCCAGCCCGGAGAGCCTGTCGCTATTCATGTTCCAGAAGCCGAGCGCGGCGAAGCGGCTCTATTTCGACGTCATCCCGCGCACGGTCGACGATTATCTCGGCTTCCTCGAAACCTACCCCCACCAGGAATGGCGGGAACGGCTCGGCAACCCGGTCTGGCACATCCATTCCGGCGCGCCGCCGGCCGCCGAGACGCTCGAGCATGGGGCCGACGGACAGACGACCGTCTCTTTCGCCATGCTGCTCAACCTCGCCGCGGTCGCCAACAGCGACAATCCGGCGGTGCTATGGGGCTTTCTGCGCCGCTACGCGCCAAGCGCGACGCCTCAGACCCACCCGCGCCTCGACAAGCTCGTCCATTACGCGGTCGCCTATTTCCGCGACTTCGTCGCGCCGAAGAAGCGCTATCGCCCCGCCGACGCGGTCGAACGCGACGCGCTGCAGGCGGTGTCGGCCAAGCTCGCCGCGCTGCGGCCGCAAACCACCGCCGAGGACATCCAGCACGCGCTCTACGACATCGCGCGGCCGATCCCGCGCTACCAGGACCTCGACGCCAAGGGCGCGACGCCGGAGCGGCCGGGCGTGTCGAGCGCGTTTTTCGCCATGCTCTACGCCGTGCTGCTCGGCGAGGAGCGCGGGCCGCGCTTCGGTTCGTTCGTCGCGCTCTACGGCGTCGAAGAGACGCGCACGCTGATCGCCAAGGCGCTGGCCGGCGCGCTTGTCGCGGCGTGAGTCGCGGCGTGGCTAGCCCTTGGACCGCTTCATGAACGCCGTGAACGCGACTTGCGCCTCCGGCGACTTCAGCGCGGCGGCGAACAGCCTCACCTCTTCGTCCATGCGCGCGAGCACGGCGGCTTCGTCGCCGCGAAGAAGGCGGCGGGCGGCGAGCAGCGCCTGGCGCGGCTTGGCGGCGAGCGCCTTGGCCTTGGCGAGCGCGTGGGCGTGCAGCGAGGCGGCGTCGACGACGGCGTTGATGAGGCCGCCGGCGCGAGCCGCCTCGGCGTCGAACGGCTCGCCGAGCAGCAGATATTCGCTCGCCCGCGCGCGGCCGAAGCGCTGCGGCGCGAGCAAAGACGAGCCTGCTTCCGGCACCAGGCCGAGATCGACGAACGGCATGTGGAAACGCGCGCTTGGGCTCGCGTAGACGAGGTCGCAGTGAAAGCACAACGTCGTCCCCAACCCCACCGCCGGCCCTTCGACGGCGGCGACCAGCGGCTTGGCGAAGCGCGCCAGCGCGTAGATGAAGCGCATGACCGGCGTTTCGCCGATCAGCGCGCCGGGGGCGAGCGCGTAGGCGAGGAAATCGCCGATGTCGTTGCCGGCCGAGAAGACGCCGCCGCTGCCCTCGAACAGCAGCGCGCCGACCTCGGAATCGTCGCTCGCCCGAGCGAACGCGGCGATCAGCGCCTCGTACATCGCGCCGGTCAGCGCGTTCTTCTTCTCCGGCCGCGCCAGCGTGACGACGAGGACCGCGCCGTCGCGACTGACTTTGACAAATTCGCTCATGCGCTCTCCGCGAGGACGGCGTCGCAGCTCGCGAGCGGCGCGGCGCCGGACTGGATCGAACGGGCGAGGCCGGGCGCCGCGGTCGCGAGCTTCTCGGCGAAGAAGCGGGCGAGGCCGATGCGGCCGCGCTCGGCCGGCTGGCTCAGCGCGGCGAGTCCCGCCTTGGCGAGGCAGATTCCGCCGAGCGCGAGGCCGAACAGCCTGAGATAGGATGTCGCGCCGGCGAGCGCCGAGGCGAGGTCGCCGGCGAGCGCGCCGCCAAGATAGGCGCTCGCCTGTTCGAGCGCGTCGACCGCTTCGCCGAGCCGCGCCGCGGTCGCACCGAATTCCGCTTCGCCCGACGCCGCCACGGCGGCGACCATCGCGCGCATGGCGGCGATTTCGCGCTTGAGCGTCGCGCCGCCCGACAGCGGCAGCTTGCGCTGGACGAGGTCGATCGCCTGAACGCCGTTCGTGCCTTCATAGATGGCGGCGATGCGCGAATCGCGGAAATATTGCGCCGCGCCGGTCTCCTCGATGAAGCCCATGCCGCCATGGACCTGCAGGCCGAGCGAGGCGACCTCGTCGCCGATGTCGGTCGAGAACGCCTTGGCGACCGGGGTCAGCAGCGCGGCGCGCTCGCTGGCCAGCGCGCGCGCTTCGGCGCTTTCGGCGTGGATCGCCAGATCGATCGCCATCGCCGTCAGATGGCAGATTCCGCGCGCCGCCTGGACCAGCGCCTTCATCGTCGCGAGCATGCGCTTGACGTCGGGATGCTCGACGATCGGGCTCATACCGCCGCCGGCGGCGCCGGCGCGGCCCTGGCGGCGCTCGCGCGCGTAAGTCAGCGCCTTCTGATAGGCCTTCTCGCCGATCGCCACGCCCTGCAGGCCGACGCCGAGCCGGGCGGCGTTCATCATCACGAACATCGCCGCCAGGCCGCGGTTCTCCTCGCCGACCAGATAGGCGGTCGCGCCGCCCGCGTCGCCATAGACCATGACGCAGGTCGGAGAGGCGTGGATGCCGAGTTTGTGCTCGATCGAAGCGCAGCGCACGTCGTTGCGGGGTCCGAGCGAGCCGTCCGGCTTGACGAGAAATTTCGGCGCCAGAAACAGCGAAATGCCGCGGGTGCCGGGCGGCGCGTCGGGCAGGCGCGCCAGCACGAGATGGACGATGTTGTCGGCCAGGTCGTGTTCGCCGTAGGTGATGAAGATCTTCTGGCCGGTGAGGCGATAGGTCCCGTCGACCGCGCGCTCAGCGCGGGTCTTGACCGCGCCGAGGTCGGAGCCGGCCTGCGGCTCGGTGAGGTTCATCGTCCCGGTCCATTCGCCGGTGACGAGGCGGCCGAGATAGGTCGCGCGCAGCGTTTCGCTTCCGTAGACCTCGAGCGCGCCGATCGCGCCCTCGCCGAGCAGCGGACAGAGCGCGAAGCCCATCGACGCGCCCGACCACATCTCGTTGCAGGCGGCGGCGACCGCATGCGGCAGGCCCATGCCGCCGTATTCCGGCTTGGCGGTGACGCCAGCCCAGCCGGCCTCGGCCCAGCGGCGATAGGCGTCGCGGAAGCCGGGCGGCATCGTGACGACCCCGTTGGCGCAGCGCGCCCCCTCGCGGTCGCCGACGACGTCGAGCGGCGCGATCGCTTCGGTGGCGAACTTGCCCGCTTCGGCGATCACCGCTTCGGCGGTGTCGAGATCGAGCTCGCCGAACCGGCCCTCGTCGATCGCCGCCGCGAAGCCGGCGACGTGCTTGAGCGAATAGAGAATGTCGGCGACCGGCGCGCGATAGGTCATGGCGTTCCCTGTTGCGGCGTCGTCCGTGCGCGCCGCTTGACGACGAAGAGCTTGTCGCGTCCATAGGCGCCGCACAAGCGCGCCATAAGGTTTAGAAATAAACCAATACCCGCGCAAGCCGATCTCCGCACGCCACGCACGCATGTCGCAACCCACGCGTCAGACCCGCCTCGCGCCCGCCGATCCGCGGGCGATCGCCGAAGCCGCCGCCTGCCTGCGCGCCGGCGGCCTGGTGGCGATGCCGACCGAGACGGTCTATGGCCTCGCCGCCGACGCGACCAACGACCGCGCCGTCGCCGCGATCTACGCCGCCAAGGGCCGGCCGGCTTTCAATCCGCTGATCGCCCATGTCGCCGACGCGGCGGCGGCGGCGCGCGAGGGCGCGTTCGACGACTTCGCCCGCCGGCTCGCCGAGGCGTTCTGGCCGGGGCCGTTGACGATCGTCGCGCCGGTCGCGCCGAGTTGCCGGGTGAGCCTGCTCGCGCGCGCCGGACTCGAGACGCTCGCCTTGCGCTGCCCCGACCATCCGGTCGCGCAGGCGCTGATCGCGGCGGCGGGCGTCCCGCTCGCCGCGCCTTCGGCCAACCGCTCCGGCCGCGTCAGCCCGACCACCGCCGCCCACGTCGCCGCCGACCTCGACGGCCGGATCGACTGGATCCTCGACGGCGGCCCGGCGCGGCGCGGC
>Ga0182030_10012968_pt1 | contig 16639 bp, 7 predicted proteins | sample 812S3MmetaG_FD_121299 | JGI IMG/M metagenome (GOLD analysis project Ga0182030, IMG submission 121299) | Permafrost microbial communities from Stordalen Mire, Sweden - 812S3M metaG (Illumina Assembly) | ecosystem: Environmental > Terrestrial > Soil > Wetlands > Permafrost | place: Sweden...
AATTGGATCAGCTTCCCGCGGAAGAATGGCGCTTTCACTCTGGCGACCTGCCCCACGGTGAATCGTCCGATCTTGACGACTCCTCCTGGAAGCTAGTCAAGCCCCGCTTCGATGCAGCTAAGGATTCGGGCTGGCTTCGTCGTACCATCGAGGTTCCGCAAAGCCATCATGGCTACGACCTGACCGGCGCACGTATCTGGTTCTCCATCGATACAAACGCTAACGGCCCTGTTCCTGAAATCATCTATTTCAATGGGCGCCGCGTCGCGCTAGGGGATGACTTAGAGCCAATTGTGATTTTCGACAAAGCCAAACCGGGCGAAAAAGTTCTGGTTGCAGTTAAGCTTCTCCCCACCGTCGATAACAAAATCTTCGTCGGTACCAACCTGCGCATCGACTTCTCAGAAGACCGGCCCAACCCAGAAGATCTCCGCCTTGAAATCCTCTCTTCGGCGTTGCTCATTCCCAGCCTTTCCAAAGATGTGTCCGGCGATACAGCCACTCTCGAAAAGGCTATCGGCGCCATCGATCTCAGCGCGCTCGACAGCAAAGATCCCGCCAAGTTCGATGCCTCGTTGAAACAGGCACAATCTTCCATCAGCGCCCTCAAGCCTCTGTTGCAGCAAGCGACGTTCCATCTCACCGGCAACTCACACATCGACGCCGCATGGCTCTGGCCCTGGACCGAAACGGTCGACGTCGTCAAGCGCACGTTCTCAACCGCCCTCCAGTTGATGAACGAATATCCCGATTACACCTATACCCAATCGGCCGCGCAATACAACTCTTGGATGGCCGCCAAGTATCCCGACATGAATGATCAGATCAAGCGGCGCATCAAAGAGGGGCGCTGGGAAATCGTCGGTGGTATGTGGGTCGAACCGGATCTCAACATGCCCGACGGTGAGTCGCAGGTCCGTTCCATTCTCGTCGGCAAGCGCTTCTTTCAGAAGGAATACGGCGTCGACGTTCGCATTGGCTGGAACCCTGATTCCTTCGGTTACACGTGGCAGCTTCCTCAAATCTACAAGCGATCTGGCATCGACTATTTCGTCACGCAAAAAATGACTTGGAACGACACCAATCAGCTTCCTTTCAAACTCTTCTGGTGGGAATCGCCCGACGGCAGTAAAGTCCTCACCTATTTCCCGCATGACTATGGCAACGGAAATCTTAACCCCGTTCGCCTCTCCTACGATCTGGCCAACGCGCGCAAACAAGCGCCGGGCCTGACCGAGATGATGGACCTTTACGGTAGCGGGGATCATGGCGGAGGTCCGACTCGCGCAGTTCTCGACGAAGGCAATCACTGGATTCAACCCGACAAGGTTGTGCCGCAGATGAAATTCGGAACTGCCCAGAGTTTCTTCACCGGCGTTGAAAGCAAGATCGCCACTGACTCCACCACCTGGGACTATGATTCCATCGCCAAGGGTTATAAACCGCCCACTCCAGTCGACGGCAAAGTCTCGATCCCAACGTGGAAGACTGAGTTGTACTTTGAATATCACCGCGGCGTCATGACCACCCAGGCCAACCACAAGCGCAACATGCGTGAGAGCGAAATCTGGGCGCTCGATGCTGAAAAATACGCGTCTCTGGCATGGCTGCAAGGCAAGCCCTACCCCGGCAACGAACTGACCGAAGCATGGAAGAAAATCACCTTCAATCAATTCCATGATCTCGCCGCTGGTTCAGGCATCGGCGTCATCTACAAGGATGCACAAAGTGACTACGACCAGGTGCGCTGGTCGACCAATGAAATCTCGCAAAAGGCGCTTCAGGCAATCACCGCCGAGGTCGACACCAAAGTGCCGGCCGGTGTTCCGGTGATCGTCTACAATCCGCTCGCATGGGAACGATCAGGGTCGGTAGCGGTCGATGTCCAGCTCCCGGCCTCTTCGCCCAACGGTGTCTCGGTTCTCGATGCGGCCAACCACGTCCTTCCTTCTCAGGTTCTGCAAAGCGACGCGAAAACAAACTCATATCACTTGTCAGTCGATGTAAAGGATGTTCCTTCTCTGGGTTACACGCTTCTGCATGTTGTACCCGGAACCAAACCTTTCGCAAGCGACCTGAAAGCGGAAGGCCTTACCCTCGAAAACGCTGCGCTCAAGGTTGTTGTCGATAAGGAGACAGGCTGCATTACCAGCCTTTACGACAAGCAGACTAAGTTCGAGTCACTGGCTGCCCGCGCATGTGGCAACCAGCTTCAGACCTTCAAAGATCTGCCCAAGGATTACGATGCATGGAACATAGACCCGGGCACCCTGGATCATTTCACCGCTATCGACAAGGCAGATTCCGTAGAGTTGGTTGAAAAAGGCCCGCTCCACGCAGTGATTCGTGTAACCCGTAACTGGCAGAGTTCAAAATTCGTGCAGGACATCACCCTCGCCGAGGGCTCTGATGAAGTCAACATCGTCAACGACATCGACTGGCATGAAACCCATGTTCTGCTCAAGGCTGCGTTCCCGCTCGCTGCATCCAGCACCAAGGCAACTTACGAGGTTCCCTACGGCTCTATCCAGCGAACAACTCTGAGAACCAATACTTGGGAGCAAGCCCAATTTGAAGTACCTGCCTTGCGTTGGGCCGATCTTGGCGATGGACAGCACGGCTTCAGCCTGTTGAACGAGTCAAAGTATGGCTACGATGACAAGGACAACGTGCTTCGCATCTCTCTGCTTCGCTCGCCAACATCGCCCGATGCCGAGGCCGATCGCGGACATCATCACTTCAACTACGCCCTCTATCCCCACAGCGGCGATTGGAAGCAGGCGCTCACCGTTCGACGCGGCTATGAATACAACTACAAATTGCAGGCCATGCAGGTCGAATCGCATGCCGGCACTTTGCCCGCGAAGTATTCATATGTCACCGTTAAGCCCGAGACAGTCGTCCTCACGGCGCTCAAAAAAGCGGAAGACGACAATGGCCTGATCTTCCGCGTCTATGAGTGGGCCGGCAAGTCCGGAGACGTTCAATTCCACGTTCCCAAGGGTGCGACAGGCGCCACCTCCACCAACCTGATGGAGAAGCCCGAAGGCGAAGCGTTGAAGATCGATGGCGATACCGTCACCGCTCCCATCCATCCCTTCGAAATTCTCACCGTCAAGGTGACTTACCCAGTCGACCAAAAATAAACGACGTCCCACAAACACATAGCCGGCGGCGGAATTTTTCAGTCGCCGGCTATGTTCTTGTTAGAAGAGGCTTTTGCTCTAGTGGTGTGTCTCACTCAGATAATCATCTATCCATTTTGAAGGGTACGGGCTTCAGCCCGTACATAAGCCTGGCGCAGATAATCATCTATCCATTTTGAAGGGTACGGGCTTCAGCCCGTACATAAGCCTGGCAAAATCAAAGGGGCTTTAGCCCCGGGGAAGTGCCGGTCCGCTCGTCACAACCGTTCCGCTCCGCTGAAAGTGGAATTAACACTGAGACACCACACTAGGAAGCACCGCAACCGCAGGAACTACGCCGAATCAACCGCGTTTCCAGCTTTACTATCTCACCCTGCTTCGTACGATCCACTGGTGCTCCCTTGGCCCCATCGAGCAATTGACGAAACAACTGTTCGGCAGCAATGCGCGCCATTTCTTCGACTGGCTGTTCAATGACACTGATCGACGGCCGCACCGTGGACGCAAGTTCAAAATCGTCGAAACCCAGAAGCGCAATCGTATCCGGCACCATGACATTCAGCCTCTGCAACACTTCAAAGGTATAAATCGTGGTGCTGTTCTTCAGGGCGAAAATTGCATCTGGAGGATTCGGTCCCGCAAGCAGTTTCTTGATTACCTTCTCCGCCGATTTGTAGTCCGTCACCGATGTATCGAGAATCGGCTCAAGCCCAGCACTTTCGATCGCGTGTTGATACCCCTTTATGCGCTCTCGAATCGTGTAAAGAGTGGTTTCGCCCGTGAGACAAGCAATGCGTTTGTACCCATGTTCGATCAGATGGCATGTTCCGGTTTTGGCCCCCTCGAAGTTATCCGCGACAACACAGCCCCTCGCCGAGTTGTAAATAGGACGATCGATCGCCACTACCGGAATAGCGATACGATTCATCAAATCGCGCAGGGCGCTTCCCTGCGAATTGGCGGGGGCTATAAGCAGTCCGTCTGTCCGATGTCGAATCAATACCGTGAGGCTTTCGATTTCAGCTTGCGGATCATTCTGCGTCGTTGTCACGATAAGCAGCGAATCGTTCGCACGCGCCACTGCTTGCGCAGCTTCCGCACAACTTGAAAAGAATGGATCGGCAATGCTCGGAATGACTAGCCCAATCGTTTTGCTACGATGACCCTTGAGAGTGCGGGCCGCCTCGTTGGGCGTGTAGCCGAGCGTCTCGATAACTCCAAGTACCCGTGCCAAGGTCTTAGGGCTGACTCGTTCTCCGCCGTTGATCACTCGCGAAACCGTAGTCGTGCCGACTCCTGCTTTTCGTGCAACTTCTGTCAGTGTCGGATGTGTACTTTTCTTCATTACTGCACTAAGAATACAGAAGAAAGACGGGTAATTCGATCAAAAGGACATTCATATCGTCAGGCCATTACGCATGGAGCAAAGAATCGTCGGGACACAGTCTTGTATACGTTCCCTTCCGCTCATGCGGAGTCCTTCCTCATTGAAAACGCAATCAGAACGACTCGTGTTCACTTACGAAATATCCATGATGATGCACCTCAAAAAACTCGAGCACTTCTTTGATGGAGCTTGGAGAATGCGTTTCTCATAAAGTCTGCATTGAAACGCAAAGTGGCAAACGGGAACCCGTTGACAATGTCGCTCGGCGTGGCCTACGATTCGCAGGTATTTCATTACGCACTAAATTTCCGCTCGCGAAAGGCCCTCGCATTGGTTCCCAATCCGTTTCTTGGCGTGTTGCTGCACTGGATCGGCGGACTGGCTTCAGCCAGCTTCTACGTGCCTTACCGCAAGGTAAGAGGCTGGTCGTGGGAAACCTACTGGTTGGTCGGTGGCGTTGTGAGTTGGTTGATCGCGCCGTGGCTGATGGCTTCCTTGCTCACCAACGATCTGTTGTCAGTGCTGCGTGAAACACCCGGCTCCACGATTCTCTGGACCTATTTCTTTGGAGTGCTCTGGGGTCTGGGCGGGCTCACCTTTGGACTCACCATGCGCTATCTCGGTCTGTCGCTGGGGATGGCTGTGGCGCTGGGGTATACGGCGATCTTTGGAACGCTGATTCCGCCGATTTTTCGCGGGGAATTTCCGTCGCTGATTGCGTCGCGGTCGGGGATCGTGATTCTGATTGGCGTCGCGGTTTGTGCGCTGGGGATTGTGATTGCCGGGATGGCGGGGATTTCCAAAGAGCGCGAACTTTCCGTCGAGCAGCAGAAGGAAGATATTCCTGAATTCAATTTGAAATTGGGATTGGGAGTTGCTACTTTCTGCGGGATTATGAGCGCCTGTTTTGCCTTTGGATTGGCGGCTGGCGGGCCTATGAAATTGCTGACTTTGCAGCATGGAACTTCGACCATGTGGCAGGGATTGCCGGTGTTGATTGTGGTGCTGGCGGGCGGGTTTACTACCAATTTTGTGTGGTGTGTGATTCTCAATTTTCGGAACAAATCGTTTGGGGAATATAGGAAAATGCCGGCTGGGCGCGATCCGTTGGCGAAGATGGGTACTAACTATATTTTGTGTGCGATTGCTGGGTTTACGTGGTATTTGCAGTTCTTTTTCTACACCATGGGCGAAACGCAGATGGGGAAGAAGTATGGGTTTTCGAGTTGGACGCTGCATATGGCGAGCATCATGATTTTCTCGACGCTTTGGGGGATTGCGCTGCATGAATGGCGCGGCGTTGGGACGCGCACCAAGGTGCTGATTACGCTGACGTTGGCGGTTCTGGTGGGGTCGAGGGCGATTGTTGGCTATGGGAATCTGCTGAGCACGCGGTAGGCAAAGGTGTATGCAAACTGCATGCACTTAGAGTGCAGAGTGCATTCTAAGTGCATCCTGATCGCATTCTATGTGCAGTCTGTTTGCTGTCTCATTGCAGCCTATTTGCTTTCTATCCGCATCCTTTTCGACGTCTAAGTGAATGCGTCATTCGCGCCATTTTTGAGCGCCTAAAAAACCGCGAAAAGCCCTTTTGATACTGGATAAATATATAACTTGATTATAGCTTGACTGGGTGAAATCCCGGGCAAATTCCGCGCTGCAAACGGACGGTATCTTTGCCGCGAATCTTTGTACGCGAACTACTCTTCAGCAGACCTGGATGCTGGGGATTTGGAGGAGAGCGGCAAGCTTCTTGAGGTCGGCGGAGCGATGGCCCAGGCCGATGGCGCAGTGGTGAGCGGGGCCGTGGCTGTTCCAGGACTCGATGAATCCGCGGGCTCCGAGGGGGAATCGGTAGCGGCTGTTGGTGTTGCCGATTTCGAGGATGGGGCCGGGTTCGCTTTGGCCTTCGGCGACCAGCAGCTTGAATCCGCGGCCGCTTTCCTTTCCGGCATCCTCGACGACGGAGAGCAGGGTCACGGGGCCGTGCTTGACGGACATTTCGACGGAGAGTCCCCGGCCGACCTTGCCGTGATAAACGCCCAGCGGCCGGACCTTGATGCGGCCTTCGGCGATGCCGGTGTGGCCGGGGCCGTCGTGGCCCATGAGGACCTGGTCGGCGGCGAAATCAACAGCGTAGTACTCGGTGAAGGAGCCTCCGGCACCGAGCAGGTCGAGGATCTTCATGGCGATAACGTTTTTGACTTCATACTCGCCGGCAACGGGGATGTGGCGCGCGGTGAGCAGGGAGTTGCCGAGGATAACGGAGCTCATGGTGTCTTCGTTGGCCGGGTTGCCGGAGCCCATGTAGTAGTAAGCGAGGGCCTGGAGGTCGTGGGCGGCGGCGAAGCGGTCGAGAGCTACGGAGGTTCTCGCTGCGCGGGCTAATTCATGGGGGGCGCAATCTTGCTGGACGTCGAACTCTTGATGGAATTCGGCAACGCGCGCGTCGATGGCTGTCGCGTCGACGGCTTCGCGGAGGGCGCTGAGTTCGTCGACTTCGAGGATTTCAATGTGGCTGCCGAACGCAGCGGAGAGGCGTGTGACGTCGGTATAGATATCGAGCATGCCGCTGTAGTAGTGGCCCATGAGGCCGATGGTGGCTTGGCGCAGTGCGGCGGCGGTTTGGGCGGCGGAGAGCCAGCTGTTGAGTTCTGTTTCGACGTGGGGTTCGCCGAGGTAGCCGGTGACCTGGTGGAGCGGGATGCCGGTGCGGGCGAAGAGGTTGGCGATCTCGGGGACGGGGCAGGCGGAGCAGTATTCGAGCCAGTGGCCGGTCATGGCGGTGCGGTTGGGCAGCTTGGCGAAGGCGGCGTAGTCGATGGCGGCGTTGGGCTGGAGGTTGAGGACGATGACGGGAATGCCGGCGCGCTGGATGAGAGGAAGGACGGTGCTGGACACGGCGTAGGTGGTGATGTAGAGGAAGAGGATGTCGGCTTCTTCGCGGCGGCAGCGGCGGCCGGCTTCGCGGGAGGTTGCGATGTTATCAACCAGGCCCAGGTCGATGACTTCGACGTTGGGGCGAGTTAGTTGCGAAGATATGCGGGAGAGATAGGTTTTGAGGTTTGATTTGAGGCCTTCGAACTGGGGCCAGTAGGCTTCGAGGCCGAGTCCGGCGAGTGCGACTTTGAGGGGTTGGGGCATGGGGTCCTTCGGGCGGCGGGGTTAGTGCTGCGCGGTTTGCGGCGATTGTTGTTTTGGCTGGATCCCCCATCTCAGAATCGAGATGGGGGGCACCCGGCAAGTGGTTTTGTGGTTTCCCACCCATCCCGCAGAAGCGCGGTATGGATGGGGCACCCGGCAGATCCTCCGCTGCGCGAAGGATGACAAACAAAAGGCAAGGGCAACCGCGGATCCTTCACTTCGTTCAGGATGACAGTCGCATCAGGATTACAGTCCCATCCGGATGACGGTCCCATCAGGATGACGGTCGCATCAGGATTACAGTCGCATCCGGATGACGGTCGCATCAGGATGATGGTCCCATCAGGATGACAGTCGCATCAGCGATGACAGTCGCATCAGCGATGACAGTCGCATCAGGATGACAGGACGATTTTGTCAGGGCATGAAGAAGACTTCTTCGTACATGGGGAAGCGCTCGCCGGGAGCCGCTTCTGCGATGGGTTCGAAGTAGGGGGCCATGCTTTCCTGCCAGCGGGTGTTGATGGGGTCGGCTTCGATGCGGGTCCAGGTGGCTTCGAAGTCTTCCACTTCGAGGACGAGAAGCAATTGCTGGTCGCGGCGGAAGATGGAGTAGTTGGAGATGCCGGAGCGTTTGAGCAGGTCAAGCATCTCGGGCCAGACGGGGTTGTGGCGCTGATCGTAGCCCTCACCCATGCCGGGGCGGATGCGCAGGGTGAAGGCGACGCGTTTCTTTGATCGCAGTTCGGGCACTTGGTTCACCAGCTGATGACGGTCACGGCGAAGGGATCGAGGGTGATCTTGCCGCCTTCGATGGTGACAGATCGTGCCGCGCTTTCGCCACTTTTTTCATCGACGGTGAGGGCGGTTCCGGCGGCTGCTTCGGCGGGGAGGGGGAGCTCGATGGACTTGCCGCGCTTGTTGAGCAAGAGCAGGCGCTTGCCTTTGGGTGTTTCGAAAGCCTGGGCGGAGACGTCGAAGCCGGCGAGGCCGTTTACGTCGGTGGCGAAGAGCTTGTCGCCGGGATGGAAGTTGTCTTTGAGAAGCTTGAGGACCCAAAAGCGGGCGTTGGGCTTGGCGGTTTCCCAGTCCATCATGCTGACGGAGGGGAACTGGGTGGGATAGCCGACCAGCTGCGATTCGCCGACGATGTCGATGCCCTGTTTGGCGAGCTCGATGTAGAGGTAGGCGTACATGGAGCCGGCGAGGTTCCAATACGCGGCGGGGTAGGGCTTGTAGGGTACGTCGCCGTCGAGGTTGCCGAAGCCGTCGGCGAGAATGACGCCGAGTTCGTCGAGATCGACTTTGGTGGAGGGTGAAAGGCGTTTTCGGATGGACTCGATGTAGCGCACCTTGTCGAGGAAGCCGTCGGCCTCGGCGAAGAAGGTGTATTGCCAGTCTTCGATGGTCTGGCCGGGGCCGGGTGTCGCGTAGAAGTGGTAGGAGAGGTAGTCGAGCGGGATGCCGGGCTTGTGGTTTTTGGGATTGAGGAAGTATTCGAAGTACTCGGGCTGTTTGCCGGGCTGGGCCATGGCGATGCCCATGAACTTGGTTTCGGGGCTGACCTTGTGGATGGCGGCGGCGATGATGTCGTAGCGTTCGGTGTACTGCTTTGGGGTGGTGACGTGTTCGAAGTCGGGCTCGTTGAGGATTTCCCAAATTGGGAATTTGTAGTGATAGCCGGACTCGTGTTTGACGCCATTTTCGTCGGTGAAGCCGCCCTGGGTGTACCAGCTGACGAGTCGGGCAAAGTAGTCACCGAGCTGTTTTCCGGAGGGATCGACGAGTTCGGTGCCCTGAGTGTAGTCCCAGACGGGCTTGGCGGGATCGGTGGGATAGACGACGGGCTTATCGGTTTTGAAGAGCCAGGCGGGGATGGTGGAGAAATTCATGACGGTGGGGTGGCCTTCCGTGGCGTTCAGGAAGTCCTTGGTCATGGGGTCGATGGCGGTGAAGTTCCAGGAGGTCTTTTCCCTGGTGGGCGGTTCGAGTTCGGCGACGGCCCAATGCGGGTAGGGCAGCCAGGGGACGTAGCGGACGTAGTCGGCGCCTAAATCTTTGAGGGACTGGAAGGTAGCGTCATGGATGGGTGATCCTGGGGCGGTCATGGGATTGACGACGACCTGGAGGGTGGGGGTGGATTTGGAGACGATGAGGGTTTTGTCCCAGTGAATGGCGAGCGGTGGGGGTGGTGCGGTCTGGGTAAAAGCGGCGAGGGAGAGGGCCGGGCCGGCGCAGAGGAGGGCCATGGCCCGACGTAAGGCGCGTTGGCGGCAGGATCGGGTAAGGGTGGGGGTGAACATAGGTGAGTCTCCTAGGTGTCCGGGCAGCCCCGGAGCGCAGGCGAGGCGGAAACGTCTCGAAGGCTGCGCGGACAAGGAGTACCATTTCTTTATTCAGATAGGCAAATGTTTTCTTATCGGAACTTCGGTTTCTGCGGTATTTTGAACGGTAGCCGCGAAAACGGCAGGGGAGGAAAGTGGATTGGCCTATGCTTGACAGATCGGGCAATTGCGGTGAAGGGCGAGTGAAATACGACGTGATTCGCTTGACTCTGCAATAGACAATCTATATGTTTACCGAATCTTTGCGGCGGTAGGGGCAGAATAACGGAGTGGGAAAAGCTTGGAAGTGAGTGAAGGTTTCGGAATTTCGCGGGGTCGGGCGACAAGGTATGAGCTGATTTGCGGTTTGGTTCGTCAGGAAGTAGACGCCGAATCTTGAATTTGGAAGTTACGAGGTTTCGCGGTTGAGACAGTGCGCGAAGCCTGAGAGGTATGAATATGTGTGCGGAGAAGAATCTGCAGCGGCAGGCATTCGAGGCGCTGGACGCCTTCCAGATCGAGATTCCCTCGTGGGGATTTGCGAATACCGGAACGCGGTTTGGCAAATTTGTTCAGGCGGCGGCGGCGTCTTCGATTGAAGAGAAGTTCAGCGACGCGTCGGAGATTCACCGGTTGACGGGAGCGACGCCGACGATGGCGCTGCACGTGTTGTGGGATCTGCCGAATGCGCTGGCCGATGTGGGGAAAGTGAAGGCGCTGGAAGGGGAATATGGGATTCGGTCGGGGTCGATCAATCCCAACCTCTTTCAGAATCAGGAATACAAGTTTGGTTCGTTGTGCAATCCGTCGGCGGAGGTTCGCGCGCTGGCGGTGGAGCACATGATGGTGTCGGTGCAAATTGCGGGGGCGCTGGGATCCAGGGATATTTCGCTATGGCTGCCGGATGGATCGAATTACCCCGGCACGCAAAATATGCGCAAGCGCATTGGCTGGCTGGAAGAAGCGCTGCAGCAGACGCATGCGGCGCTGGCGCCGGGCCAGCGGCTGTTGGTGGAATACAAGCCATTTGAGCCGGCGTTTTATCACACGGACATTGCGGATTGGGGGATGGCGCTGCACCTGGCGAAGGCCGCCGGACCGCAGGCGCGAGTGCTGGTGGATACCGGGCACCATTACCAGGCTCAGAACATCGAGCAAGTGGTGGCATGGTTGATTCACACCGGGATGCTGGGCGGGTTCCACTTCAACGACCGCCGGTACGCGGACGATGACCTGACGCTGGGTTCGATTGATCCGTACCAGATCTTCCGAATTTTCCACGAGATTTTGCTGGCGGGGATCGAGGGGCAGGCGCTGGACGTTGCCTTCATGATCGACCAGAGTCACAACCTGAAGGGCAAGATGGAAGCGATGGTGCAAACCGTCTGCACGGCGCAGGAGTTGTGGTTGAAGGCGGCGCTGGTGGACCAAGAACTGCTGGCGATCCGGCAGGAGAGCTGCGACCTGGTGGGAGCGGAAGAGGAATTTCGGGGAGCGTTCTGGCGGGATGTGCGGCCGCTGATTGCGGAGTGGCGATTGTCGCGGGGCCTGCCGGAAAATCCGCTGGAGGAAATTCGGACCAACGGATATGTGGAGCGAATCACGAAGGAGCGGGCGGGTAGATCGTCCTCGGTATCGAGCTACGCGTAAGGGAAGGTGTTGGTCGCGGCGGCCACCTGGAAACGGGTGGCCTTTTTTGTGATCCGTCAAGGAAGTTCAATAGATAAGTACATTTTGTCAACTAATTCGTTTCACCAGGGCTGTTTTGGAAGGGTGAACGTCATTTTGCATATTTAGAGGCAATTCGAAGGAAGAATTGGATACATTTTGGGGCGGTTATTTTTTTGGCGGGGCGGTCTGGCTGGAAATCTTCTCTGGGATTTGAATTTCAAAGAGAAAACAATTCTCACTTGACAAATCTTAAAAGTGATCGTTAGTCTCGCCGTGCACTTGCATCCCCATCCCCGAAAGTCATGAACACCGGACACCCGAAACGTGAAGTCAGGCAGTGAGGGTGATCTGGAGAATGAAATTTTCTGACGGGTGCCGGTTGAAAATTCAGGAGGTATCACGATGGTTCGAAAAAGTGGATTGCTGCTTGCGGCGCTCTTGCTGTTGATCTTGAGTAGCAGGGTGTACGGTCAGGCTGGAGCGACAGGGAGCATCCTGGGAACGGTAAGCGACAGCTCCGGGGCGGTGCTTCCGAACGTGAAGGTGACGGTCACGAATACGGCGACGAACGTGGTGTATCACACGGTGACGAGTTCGGCCGGGGACTTTGACGCGCCGTCGTTGAATCCGGGAACGTACCGGGTGTCGGCGGAGTTTGCGGGATTTCAGAAGTCGCTGACGGATGTGTTCACGTTGACGGTGGATCAGAAGGTGCGCATTGATCTGCAGCTGAAGCCGGGCGCGGTGACGGAGACGACGGAAGTGACGGCGGATGCGGTCACGCTGGATACGGACTCGGCGTCGCTTTCGCAGGAAATCAGCGGGGATCAGGTTGGGGAGTTACCCCTGAACGGGCGCAATTTCATGCAACTGCTGCTGGTGGGCGCGGGTGCGGTCACAGTGGGCGGCGAGCAGGGCACGATGCGGCAAGGCGAGGGCGCGGCGGTGAGCATCAACGGCGGGCGGCCGGAAGGCAACAACTACACGCTGGATGGGTTGGTGAATACCGATGCGGCGCTGGTAACGCCGGCGGTGATTCTTTCGCAGGATGCGATTGGGGAGTTCAAGGTAGAGAGCGGGACGTATCCCGCGGAATATGGCTTCAGCGCGAGCCAGGTCAACATTGTGAGCAAGGGCGGCACGAACCAGCTGCATGGGGCGTTGTTCGAAACCGATCGCAACGATGCGTTTGATGCGTTGCCGTTTCGCAATGCTGAGACGGAAGCGAGTGCGACAGCGGCGAATCCGAATAAGACGGTGAATCCGGTGCTGCGTCAGAATCAGTTTGGGTTTGTGGCTTCCGGTCCGGTGTATATCCCGAAGCTTTACAACGGGCGGGATAAGAGCTTCTGGATGGCGAATTATGAAGGATGGCGGATCAACAACGGCAACACGGTGTATGACGTGGTGCCGACGCCGGCGGAGTTGTCTGGCGATTTTTCGGCGACGACGTATCCGACGGGGTTGAAGCGGGCGGACGGCACATTGCTGCCTGGCGGACTGCTGCCCAAGTATGAAGATCCGGACTGTACCCAGGTGCTGAACAATGGCTATGACTGTCTGCCGGCTGATCCGACGACGGGAGTCTCGTATCCAGGCGGAATCGTGACCATCCCGACGGGATTCACGGCATCCCGCATCGGGCAATTGGCGGTGACGAATGGCTACTGGGGTGCGCCGACGGTTGCGGGTACGCCGGAAGGGACGACGAACTATATTCACGCGATCCCTGGGCTGCTGAGTTCGAATCAGCAGACCTATCGCGGCGACCAGACGCTGGGCAGGCTGGGTTCGGTTTTTGGACGGTATACAAAGGCGAATTATGTGAATCACTCGCTCTACAATTCCGGGTCGATCGATTACGGAATTGAACAGTATTTCGAGAACCAGACGGCGTGGGAAATTTCGCACACAATCAACATCGGTCCAAAGAATGTAAACAACTTTCGATTCGGCCACCTGACGGCGAATGCGCCGGAAGGATCGGTGGCTCCGCCGGCTGCCGTGATCAGTGCTTTGGCGGAAACCGGGACCTTTACAACCTTTGGTCCGCTGCAGCAGACGTGGCCGAACGTCGGTTTCGGGACGGGCGGTTTCAGCAGTGGCGGCGGCCCGGTGAACTCCTACAGCGGATCCAACGGCCCGTCGTGGGAGTATGCCGATTCGTTTACCAGCATTCATGGGAAGCACACGCTGGGCCTGGGCATCGATTATCGCCGCTGGCAATTGATTCGGAACCTGGATGATGATTTCTACGGAGATTTCACGTTCAGCGGCAAGACGGCCCCAAGCAACTCCGAAGCGATCAGCTCTACCAACCCTGCCTCGAGCTGCCCGTACACGCTTTGCGGCACTGGCAACGGCGTGGCGGACATGCTGTTAGGTTTCTATAATGGCGTTGGTGGGTTTGTTCCTGGCGCCATACCTCCCAAGTCTGGGGCCGGCAATCCTCAGGATCACGTGTTCAGCTATCTGGCCCCTTACGTCGAGGACGATTTCAAACTCAGCCAGAAGCTGACTTTGAATTACGGGTTGCGCTGGGACTATCGTGCGGCGGCGTACGAGGCTTCCAACCACTTCTTCTGGCGAGATACAACCAATGCCCAGGGCGGGTTGTGCTACGCAGATCCGCAATTGTCGACAGACGGTGTTGCGCCGGGCGTCGGCATTGATGGCGGTCCGATTCTACGCTACTGCGGCAAGGTTCCTCATCCTGGATCGAAGCTGCCATTTGCTCCGCGATTTGGGGTGAATTATCGGTTCGATGACAAGACGGTGGTACGCGGCGGCTACGGTATCTTCTTCGATTCGGCGGAGGGCCGGGAGATCGATGACTCAGCCGACATTTACCCCTACAGCGTGCGTAACAGCCTGTCTCCGACCTCAGTCGGAAGCCAGCCTAAACTGACCAACAATCTGTTCCCGAGCTACCAGACACTGACGCCTTTCCCGGAGTCGACGTTGTCGTTTATTGCGGTGATCGAGTCTGAGAATCCGAGGAACCCATACGTGCAGTCATACACGGTATCGATCGAGCGCGAGCTGGCTCGGAACACGACCATTGAGGTGAACTATATCGGTACGCATGCGGTTCACCTGCTCGACCGGAGAAACATTTCTCAGCCGTACCAGATTCCGACCGCTTCGCAGGCGTTCTGCCAAGAGACGGACCCTACAACTGGGAAATACATCAACATTACCGTGGCCCCATGCACGGTGGTGAGCCGGTTGCCGTATCCCAACTTCAATGGGTTCTATATCGACAGCGACTGGTCGGGTTATTCACACTACAACGCGATGAACGTCAAGTTCGAACACCGGGCTCATGACCTGGCAGTGACGGGAGTCTTCACGTGGGCGCGCAGCCTTGACGATAAGTCAGCGGCGGCCGGCGTGGGCGCCACGGGCGCGGGCTATCAAGGCTTCGAATACAACCACAATCCCAACCTGGACTACGGCCCTTCGGACTTCGATGTGGATCACCGGTTTGTCGCCAGTTATGTGTGGCAACTGCCGATAGGACGCGGGAAGAAACTTGCTGGAGGAATCAATCGAGCGGCAGATGTTGTTATAGGAGGCTGGCAGCTAACCGGCATCACGACCTTCCAGACCGGATTCCCTTACACGGTTACGGCGAGCGATGTTGAGGGGTTGAATGACTCGCAGTTCATGCACGCCAATTACACGGCGGGGTGCAAGATCAAGGACACGAGCGCACCGTTCCAGCGTATTAATCTTGGCTGCTTTACACAGTCGCCGTTGGGCACATTTGGCAATGTTGGCCGCAACACGCTACGTCAGCCGGGAATCAATAACTGGGATATGGGTTTTGGCAAAGCCTTTGGTACGGAACGGTATCGATTCAAGCTCAACGTGGACACATTCAATACGTTCAACCATCATCAGTACGCCGGCGACGTGGGCGCACTCATCACGGGTGGATCAGGTGGCAACGAAGTTATCGCGGCGGGAGTTGGAACCGGAGACGCGACCGCTGGCAAGATCACGGGTTCGTCCTCTCCGAGAATCCTGCAACTGAGCGGGAAAATCACCTTCTGAGGAGTTGCGCATCATCATCCTGAGCAGGTTTTTCACCTCCACACCGCCACGCCGGATCGGCGTGGCGGTTCTTTCTAGAAGCTAAGTGATTTCATGCGAGTGTTTATGAGATAGCTTCTAAGGTAGGATGTTGGGCAAGACCATGATGAGCAAACGATTGAACTTGAGTTGGGTTTTGCTGGGAGGGGTTCTACTGTTCCTTGTGCCGGACGCGGCATTGTCGCAGAACGGGGATGAGGCTGCTGACTATGCGGACCGGGGACAGCAGGCGCTGGCGGCGGGGCAGTATGCGATGGCTCAAGAGAACTTTGAGAAGCTGGCCAAGCTCGAACCTCGCATTGCGGAGGTGCATGCCACGCTGGGGTTGATTTATTTCAAGCAGCGGGAGTATCCGTCGGCTGTCAGTGAGATTCGCACGGCGCAGAAGCTCAAGCCGGGGTTGCCGAAACTGGACAGCTTACTGGGTATGTCGCTGGCGGAGATGGGTCGATTCAGTGAGGCTCTGCCGGGGTTGGACAAGGGATTCAAGCAAACGGCGGATGTGGAAGTAAGGCGCATGTGCGGTCTGCAGTTGTTGCGCGCGTACACGGGGTTGGGGCGCAATGCGGATGCGATGGAGACGGCGTTGGCATTGAATAAGTTCTATCCGGATGATCCGGAAATTTTGTATAACACCAGTCGCATTTATGGGAACTACACCTATCTCATGATGGAGAAGTTACGCGACAAGGCTCCTGACTCAGTGTGGATGTTGCAGGCATCCGGCGAGGGTCATGAGAGCCAGAAGGACTATGATGCGGCGATCCAGGATTTTCAGCATGTGCTGGTGCTGGAGCCTCGACGGCCGGGCGTTCATTTTCGCATGGGACGGGTGTATCTGCGAAGGTTTCAAGAGAACCATGGGGATG